>MDSV01067489.1_pt1 | contig 14623 bp, 14 predicted proteins | sample 810851 | NCBI WGS metagenome assembly MDSV01 (sample SAMN05326640, study PRJNA326480) | marine metagenome | isolation source: seawater | place: Atlantic Ocean: North East | collected 2012 | reverse complement strand
TTTAATTAAGCAATGCTCCGCACTTTGTAAAAGGTCGATTTCACAAATTAATCATGCTTTTTAAATTATACTGGTTCGAATAAATAATTTTTTCTTTTTATTTGAACTTTAACGTTTTCAACTAGAACACTTAGTTTATTTTTATTAAATTCTAAAACTTTTAATAAAGTTCCAGCCAGTGGACCAGATAAAAACTTGTAATTTTTATTTTCGTAAATACTAAATATGTTTTGTCTTATAAATCCCTCTTTATTTTCTAAACTTTTACATTTTTTTATAAATTGTAATATTTCATCTTGAGCCGAGATAAATCCATCTAAAAAATATTTTAAACCTTTGGTGTTTTTTAAATGTTGTAAAATTTTTTCATTTTCGAAATTTTTATTGAAACAAAAAATATAGTCTCCTAGGAGATATATTTGCTTATTTATTTTTTTATTATTTTTTAATCCTTCGATATGTAGTTTGGGAATATAAAACTCACAGTCTTCTCCAAGTTTTTTCTTAATTTCATCTTTAAAAAAGCTAATTTTTTTTTTATCAATTTTAATTACAGACCACATTTTTATTCTATCTCTTTTTTAAGCTCATCATATTCCTGCATTTTTCTTTTCATGAAATTGATGGTTAATTTAGTTTTTTCAGTAATGCCTTGGGGGGTTAAAATGTAAAGATAGTTGATTTTTTTTGGATTTTTTTTAAAACTTTTTATTTTAATCAAACCTTTTTCTTGCAAAGCTTTTAAACAATAATTAAGTTTACCTAAGCTAAATCCAAGTTCTTTAGCCAATTCTCTTTGGCTTGACTCTGGCCTTTTTTGTATTTTTCTTAATATTTTAAAGTGATCTTCGTTGTTCATCATAATGTTCAAAAGTTGAACAACTATAACGTTCATTAGTTGAACAGTAAAGCGTATTATGCAAAGTATCAGTATAAATAGCCGAAATATGGGCCCTTTTTCTATATTAAGCAATAATTAATAAAATATTATTACAAAACTTCTTTTAAAATATTTGAAATAGCATTATCAGATTTTGCGACTATATAGTCATTATCTAAGGTTAATTTATTTTGAAAATCTGAATATTCCATTGAAAGTAATTTCATTACTCGTTCCTCAAAAGCCTCATAATTAAACTTTTCTAAATAACCAATCCCTGAAAAGGGTTCTTTTAAATCATTATGGCCTGACAAATTTAAATTCAAAACTTTTTTATTAACTGCTGAAATTTCTCTTAAAAATGTAGATGCATGTCCAATTATTAATTTGCTTTGAAATGCGTTTTCAAATGTACTAAATGAGTTTTTTTTAGGCAATATTTCAAAGTCAATATCTTTTAAAAAATATTTATAATATAATTTTTCCTCCAAATGTTGGAAATCTAATTCTGGATTTTTTCCAGAAAAAACAAGACTTAAATTATTTTTTTTACAAAGGCGAAGTGTAAACTCAGCAATTTTTCCAGGTATCTCATAATATTGATCTAAGTCTTTTAAGTCATTAATAGTCCTTGAGGCTGGTTCTCCAATTAAACAGACATCATATTTATTTTCATTTAATATGATCTTATTTTCTCTTAATTTTTTTAAAAATATAGAAGCTTTAAGTGACCCTACTGGAATATATTTATTTATCTTAGCATCTGTTCTTTCAAACAACTTTTTTTCATAGTTGCTGAAACAAAAGAATGTGGGAATAAAAAATAACTTATTAGTAAGATTGTCTTTTTTAACATAATCTGTTCCTTTTAGACAAGAGTGTTGTACGGCAAAAAATTTAATTTCAGTTTTCTTTAATTCTTTAGCCGTTATGTGAAAATCTATTGAGTTTTCAACAGCCGTTATAACAGTCTGAGGAGAAATTAATTTTATCAAATAGATAAGATAATTTTGTTTAATAGTGTTTTTAAAAAAATTTTTTAGTAAAAAGACAAACAGTCCAAATGAAATAAAAATTTCTTTAATTTCATCTTTTCTCACAGCCAAAACAAATATTTTTTCTTCTGGTAATATTTCTAGTAAAAATTCAGTATTGCTTGAATCATAAACAATAATTTTTTTTTTTGGTGGAGGTAAAAAAATTAATTTAATCTTTTTTATAAAATAAAAATATTTTTTCAAAATACTTATAAATTTAAGGTGAAAATTGTTTTTTCCAATTTTTTGAAAACCTCTCTTCAAAAAAAATTCTTCTAAAAAATATAATATTTCAATTTGATCTATCTTATTTGGTGCTATCAATTTAATTTTTTTCATAATTTATTTTTTGTGAAAAAACTAAAAGTTCTTAACTGTATCTTTTATCATAGTATCTAAAATGTTATATCAAAGCGAAGTCTGCTTCACTTATTATCATTATCATTTTCATTTTATAATCTAAAAAAATTTTCTTTTCTATTTAGCCTATTGCGAGTGTCTATAAGTATTTTTGAATGCTTGCTTATCTCATTGTAATTAAATTTGTCATGATCTGTTACTAAAATAACACAATCATATTTTTTAATGTTTTTTTTATTCAATCTAATTTGTTGAGTTTTTCCCATGATCTTTTTTACTTCTACATCTTTATAATTCACATATGGATCAGCAAAATGTACTTTGTGTTTCTTTTTTCTTAATTGTATTAGTATTTTTACACCTGCAGACTCTCTTATATCTTCAATATTTTTTTTATACGCTGCACCAAGTATTAAAATACTTTTTCTACTTTTTTTTTTATTTTTTTTTAAAATTTTTACTATGTTTTTAATTGTCCATGAGGTTGTTTCAAGATTAATGTCCCCAGCTAACTTTATGAATTTAGCTGTTTGGCCAAATTTTTTTGCTCTCCAATATAAATAGTAAGGATCGATGGGTATACAATGACCTCCTATTCCTGGGCCAGGAAAGAAAGTTTCAAAACCAAAAGGCTTTGTAGAGGCAAGTTTAATAACATTATTTATATTGATGTTCATTGCTTTACTTATGATTTTAAGTTCGTTAACTAAGCCAATATTTACCGATCTGTAAATATTTTCTAAAAGTTTTGTCATTTCTGCTTCTTCCAAAGTATTGGCTAAAATAACTTTTTTAACAATTTTTCTGTAAACTGATCCACTTAAAGCAGAGCAGTAGCTAGAGTACCCAGAAGAAATTTTTGTTACATTTTCAAAGGGCATTTTGCTGCCTGGATTTTCTCTTTCAGGAGAGTAAGAAAGAAAAATATCTTTTCCAATTTTAAAATTTTTTAACTCTTTTGCAATTTTTTCTCTGGTTGTCCCAGGATATGTAGTGCTTTCTAATATTATCAGCTGTCCTTTCTTAAGAAATTTTTTTATCTTTTTAATAGTATTTTCAATTACCGAGAGATCAGGCTGAGTGTTTTTTTTTACAGGTGTTGGCAAGCAAATAATTATTACGTCACATTTTTTAACATCTTCAAAATTACTTGAGTAAGATCCGTAGTTTTTTAGTGGTTTTATTTTTTTATTCTCTATGTAGGAGAAAGGCGAAATTCCTCTTTTTAGTTTAGATATCTTGCCTAGATCTCTATCAAATCCGATTGTATTAATTTTTTTTTTACAAAAATTGATAAACAGTTGTATTCCAACATAGCCTATGCCGATTATACCAATTTGTAACTTGTTGTTTTTAATTTTATTATTTAAGTTATCGAAAAAAAAATTGTTCATTTTTGTTTTTTAAATATCATATGAACTTCTGAGCAAATTTTATTTCTATCAAGTACGTTTTGTAAATCATCAATCACAGAATATAAGTTCTTATTTATTGAATCCGTAAAAACTTTATTATCTAATTTTTTTGAAGAAACAAATAATGATCTAAATAAGTCTGGCATATCAGATCCAAACCACCACTCTCCTATAATTTTTAGGTTATACTTCTTACTTAAGTATTCTAAAGATTTTTGAGTATAAAGATGAGTGTGGTCTCCAGAAAGATGTCTCGGATATACATTTTTAAAAGCACTTTCTAAAAATGTAGTTAAAGAAAATAGAGGCACTGTTAAATAGAGGTACTTTATTTTTGATTTTACAAATGATTTAAAAAATTCATTAGGTTTACTAAAATGTTCGAGAACACCAATTAAAGATAAAACGTTTGCCTGTTTCTCATTTTCTAATATTTTATATAGATCACTAGTTTTCACTTTTTTAATTCTATTTTTTTTTAGCTGTGAATTCCCTTGAGAAACTAAAAAATCACTTACTTCATATCCTACAGCGCTTATCTTTTTAAACTCGAGTGCTTTGACAAAATGTCCAGCTCCGCTACCAATATCAATTAAATTTATTTTTTGTTTTATAACTTTTTTTAAAAATTCAACTTTTGGTAAATAAATATTTTTTACTTTTTTTTCAAAAAGTTTAGCATACACTTGGTTATAGTGATCTCCTACGTCACTATTATATACCCAATTGATAAATTTCTCTGTATTTTTGTAAAATCCATTTAGATGGCCACATTCATTGCAGATGCTATATTTAATTCCAAAATTTTCTATAAACGGTTTAGTGATTTTGTTTTGACAATTTTGACAGTTGGTTCTTTTTTTTTCTTTTGAGTACTTATTGTTAATTTTTGTTACAGTTTTTAAATTTAAAGCATTTTGCTTACTATAGTCTTCTTGTAATCTTAAGACATTTTTATAGCTTTTTGAAAATTTTACTAATTTCATTTTTATTTTCTAAATTGAAATAAATACCTTAGTTCTCCTGAGCCAAATTTTAAATTGGAATACTTGTGTTCTTTCATTTGATTTTTATCCATATCGGTTTTGTGAGGTCCATTAAGTCTTTTTATAATATAAAATTTACTTTTTAATAAAATTTTTCTTAGCTTAGACTCAGTGCATTCTAAGTAGTCAGCTTTAAACCAGTCAACTAAATGTGTAATTTTTGCTCTAGTAAAATTTAAGTTGGATAGTACTTTTCGAATATAAACCTCATCAACATTCTGAAAATTCTCAACACACCTTTTTTGAATAGAATCTCTCATACCTCCCTTTCCGGCGACATAAATAAAGAAAAAAGCTTTATCTTTCGCATATGTTGAGATCTTTTTTATAGCTTTATTAAAATCTTTAAAATTTTTTAAATGATGTAGGACGGCACTACATATGAGAAAATCATAATTATTTTTTCCATTCTTTAATTTTAAAATATCTTTTTCTTGAAAAATAATTTTTTTACTTAATCCCAACTTCTTTGAGTAATTTTTAGCAAATTTAATATTATTTTTACCTATATCTGTTGCATAAGAGGACTTGGCTCCTGTCTGGATACATCCCATAGAAATAGATCCATTGCCACACCCAAACTCAATGATATTTTTATTCCTATAAAGTTTTATTATGTTATTTATTTTAAATCTTTTCATTCTAAAGTCTATTAACTCCTGGAACTCGCTTTTATTTTCATATGCGGGCCAAATATTTTGCCATAATTGTTTATGTTTTTTTAATACATCTTTTTTTTCAATAAGACTTTCAAAATTTTTTTTTTGAAATTTTGAAAAATTTTTAATCATATGAAAAAGTTGAATCGATTGATTGATAAGGAGTATGATCTCCGTTTCTGGATTTTTATTAAATTTATCGTGTAAAATTTTTTCTGTAGATGTTGTAAGATAGGCTAAACTAATAATTTTAGCAATGACATCTGACTCTTTATTATATTTTCTTAAATTTGTTATTTTTTGAATTGCTTTATTAAATTTTTTCATATTTTTTTTAAATAACTCCCAATTTTTTTAATTTTGAATTATTATAAGGATGGTAATTATAATCACCTGGATCTGAATAAGAATTGAAGTCATCAGAATAGCTATCATGAAACCTTGAAACTAAAGACAATCTGAAAATGTCTGATGTATTTTTACCAGACTTATGAAATGTGTTCATGTTGGAAAAAATTGCATCGCCTGCCTTCATTTTTACACTTATAACTTTATTTTTGTATTTTTTTACTTTTTTCTCTGGGACTATTTTTTGTAAAGAGCCTTTTAAATTTTTTTTATTTTTTGGTTTTATAAATCCACTTTTATGACTGCCAATACAAATTTCTAACGGTCCAATATCTTTTGTCATATCTACCAAAGCGATCCAAACAAAGATTCCCCCAGATTTACTGTTCATATTATAATATGATCTTTCTTGATGCCATCCATAGGTATTTTTGTTGTCGTGAGGACCATCCATTCTAACCATTACGTTGGAATGTGACACAGAGCTAAGTTTAATTTTAAGTAACTTAGCTACATTATCAATAATATTTTTTTTGCTAGTAATGCTCTTTAGAATTATATTTGTCTGAACTAAATCATAATAATATGAAAAAAATTTTGGGTATTTTTTTCTAAAACTCATTATCTTTTTAGTAAATTGTTTATTTTTCCAAGATTTAGTGTGTGCTTCTGTATTGGTTTTTTTTTTAAACCTATTCAAATTAAAAGAAATCATCTGAAGAATTGAATTAATTTCTTTGTTTGTTAGTATCTTTTTTTTTAAAATAAAACCATTTTTTTTATAACTTTTTAAAATCATTTAATTAATATCTATTATCATTTTAAATCTATTTCAATAAAGTAAAATGTCTGAATTACATTTAAACCACTTATAACTGCTTTTTTATTTTCTAATTTTGCTGTCCACGCTCTAACTGGATCCTTTTTATTTTTTTTTATATCTTTATTCATAATAAATTCACGAAATTTAAAACTTTTTATTTCTTTTCTTTGTTTTAAAAATTTTGAAATTGTACTGATTGAAAAAATATTATTTCCGGGCTCAAAAAACTTAGGTTTTTTATACAACCAATTTTTTGAGTGAGAATACTTTATATTTACATCGATAGGGTATTTATTGAAAAATGTATGAACATAAATTTTCCCTTTTGGTTTTGTCCAAAATATTAAATTTTCAAAAAAAGTTTCAAAAGAGTCAAAAAGACTTAAAACTCCAATGCAAATAGAAATATCATTAAGACTTGCACTAGATATTTTTTTATTTAAAACTGAGCCACAAACAAACCTGATATTTTTAATTTTCTTTTTTGCTTTATTTATTAATGGTTTTGAAACATCATACCCAGTAATTTCAGAATTTTTTAATTTAGTTTTAAAAAAATAAGTAGACTCACCAGTTGCACAACCGTAATCCCCGATAGTCAATTTTCTATTTAGGCTTATTTTTTTTTTTATTAATTTAACAGTTTGTTTAAACACTTCTTTAGGTTTTTTATATCTATTCTCATATAAATATAAAGTATCGTGGGTTCTTTTTATTTTGATTTTCATATAAATTTTTCTAATTATTTAAAACGAATGGGTCTTTCAATAAAGTTAGATCCGTTCTTTTACTTTGTAAGTTAATTTTTTTATTAAAAAAATTTTCTATCACTTGATCATTAAAATCAATTTTTTTGGAGTACCTAATTTCATAATTTTTATTTTGGAAAATAGGTTTGTATTTTAATATAGATTGATTTTTAATTCTGTCTACTAAAGAAACGAATGCTGACCTAACTGTAGACATTGCGTAGAGAAAAGAGTCGTCTTTTTTATGTTTATCGGAGATAGCGTGATATAAAATTGGCCCTGAGTCTAACCCTTTAGATATGTAGTGAATTGTAGCTCCTACTAAATGCGGATTTTCATCATATAATGCCCAAAAATTACAGTCAGAGCCTCTGTAATAGGGGGAAATTCCCATATGAATGTTTAGTGCTTTATTTTCTATTAAAAAATCTATTAGGTCACCTTTTAAAAAACTCGAACCAAAAATAATATAGATATCGCTTTTTAAAAAAGAATCTAACTTCTTTAACGGAAATTTATTGAGTTCACCTAACTCGATTGTCATGACCTCTTTTATATTCTCATCTAAAACAACATCTGTGCCAAAAATCTTATTTTCAGCATCAATAACTTTTTTAAAATATTTTTTTTTTATTTCAGAAGTTGAAGTCATTTTTTCAACTAACCGCCTATCTAAAAAATTCTTTTTTTCCTGCACAACAAATAATTCTTTAGAAATTTTTGACAACAAGTTAGTTAAATACTTATGTCTGTTTTGATTAGATGTAATTAAAGTAATTTTCATTAATTCATCATTTTCATTACTAAAGAGTGATTGATGCGAGCAATCTCTAAATCTGAATTATTTATTTTTTTCATTCCCTTGTTTTGCTCAATTTGCATTATATGTTTAAAACCTAGATTTATTCCCAAATCTTTTAAGATTTTCAAAGTTTCTTCGTTGTAGCTACCGCAAGGATGGGACATAGTTTTTATATCTATTTGAGACTTACCTAGAATTTTTGAGATAATCGCCTTGCATTTCATATATTCATTTTTTTGATCACTATAGGACAATTTTTCAATTAGTGTGTGGTGTTCGTGGGAGTGAAGTCCTATTACGTGTCCCAAAGAGTTAAGTTTTTCCAGGTCTTCTGTATTAAAAAACAAATTTGCATAATGCTTTTCCGGAATAAATCTTTTTTTTTTCATCATCTGTAGCATAATTTTTTCATATTTTTCTTTTTTTAATAATATATTTCTTACAATTCTAAACTTAATATCATTCAATGAATAAAAAGGATTCTGTTTTTTTTTAAGCTGAATTGTTTTTTCTTGAGAGTAAAAAAATTTATCTAAATCATCATTTAAATATCCAAAAAATTCTTGGTAAAAATCATCAATATTTTTAAAATAATTTGTTCTAAAAAATCTAAAAATTTCTAAATTATCTGGCTTACCCTCAAATATAGAAGTATAAATGAAAAAAAAACTTTTAATTTTGAAATCTTCTAATACAGGCAAAGCTATACTAATTTGACTTTTTACTGCATCATCAAAGGTAAAACAAACTTGATTTGATTGAAGTTCATTTTTCTTAAGTTTATCATAAAAAATATTAGCATCTAAAATATTTTTTTTACCAATAAATCTAATTAACTTAGCTAGATCGTCTTTAGATATAGATCCTTGGCTTTTAAGATGATGTTTACCATCATGAAAATGATGAAACATTATGCCGTGAAAAAAACTATTTTCCTTAGAAAAATACAAACTAATCCCTCATATTCTTTCAATTATTGCCATAAAAATTTTTTTTATTATTTTCTAAAAGATACTCTACATTAATAAGCTGCCATAATAGATTAGAATTATCTATTTTTTGATCAGTTTTAAATTTATTTAGATAGACCATCAATTTTTTTTTATCTATTAGACTGTCAATTAATAAATTATTAGAGCTTAATTTATAATACATCCATTCGAATAAAGTTGATTTAAGCCATTTAGTTTGTGGGTCAGATAGATATAATTTATTTTTTTTTAAGAATTTATTATTTGGAAACTTATAAAGAGCAAAATTTTTATAGTAATTTCTTAACTTTCCTCCACTAATTAGTTTTTCATTACTTATTGAAAAAAAATATTTTACTAAATTGTGATCTAAAAAAGGGACTCTAAGTTCTTTTCCATGTGCCATCGAAGCTCTATCACAACTTCGTAGAATTCTGCTTAGTTTGCAAAAAAATATATCTCTATATAAAATCTTTTTTAAATATGTCTTTTGCTTTTTAGTTTTAGATAAGATATTTTTATATAATTTTTTATTTTCATTAATATTTATTTTTAAAATTTCATTTTGATAAGACTTTGTGCCATCCGCTGAAACTCCACCTAAGAAATAGCCTTTAACTGAATTTGAAAAAAAATCAATGAACTGTGAAAAACTAAGACCTTCTTCTTTAATAAAACTATGCATCTCTCCAAATGATTTAAAAATATTTAAATTTTTTAGCAAGTCTAAGATATAAAGAGGAAATACATATTTGTAACCAGCGGCAATGTCGTCTCCTCCCTGTCCCTCCAAAATAACTTTGCAGTCTGTAGGATAAGCTTTTTCAATCAAAAGATCTTTAGCAATAGTAACTACGCCAGGGTATGGCTCATCTTGAGAATTAAATACATTTTCAAATTTATTAATTACATCCTGGCTGGTTATTTCATATTCATTAATTTTCCACCCATAATAATCTGACATTTGCTTTAAATCATCTCTTGTGTCAAATTCTGGATCTGCAAAATAAAAACTATTTGCGTTTATCTTTTTTTGCCCTCCGTTTATGTGATTTAGATAAGATATCATTAAATTAGAATCTATCCCGGTGCTTACATTTAAACCAACTTTGGTATCGCTTTGCTGCTGAAGAGACAAGCTGTTAACAAAATGGTTGTCTAAGGAGTCAAATGATTCTATCGATTTATCTGTTTCATTTAAATCCCAATATTTAAAAATTTTTTTCTCATTGCTTTTCATATCAAAAATCAAACATGTTGATTGCTCTACTTGAGTAATTTGTTTGTAAAATGATTGTGGGGAGTAATCGTAAAAAGATGTCGTTAAATACATTTTTACAGCTTCAAAGTTTATACTTATGTTGTTTGTGGCATTTAATAATCCTTTAATTTCTGAACAAAAATAATAAGAACTGCCTATATTTGAAAAGTATAAAGGCTTAACACCAAGACGATCGCGAACGCAGTAAACTTTTTTATCAAGATTATCGAAAATTATAAAAGCAAAAATCCCATTCAAAAGTTTCAAGCAATCTAAATTTAATTTTGCAAAAAGTTCTAATAAAATTTCAGTATCGCTATTTGATTTTGTGATTAGGTTGAATTTTTTTTTTAGTTCTTTAAAATTATATATTTCTCCATTGTAAATTATGGTGTATCTCCCCGTCTTATCACTCATGGGCATATTCCCTTTATCACTAAAATCAAAAATACTTAGTCGACAAGAACCCATCGAAATATCTTCTTCGTGAAAAAAACCTTGATGATCTGGCCCTCTATGGGCAATGGATGAGATCATATTTTCGGTATCTTTTTTTCTTGATTGACTTGATCCAAATATTGCTGCGAGGCCACACATAATTAAATTAGCTTGCTTTCAAATTGATCTTTTTAACAATTGATTTATTTTTAGCACTTAAAACAATTTTATTTATTATTTCCATATCTATAAAACTATCTTCGGCAGAACATAATGGTAGTGCTTTTTTATTTTTTAAACACTCAACAGCATTTTCAGATAATTTAGCAAATTGATTTCTAGGTTTAGATTTGCACAATTTATCAGGTTTTTGCTTTAGTTCGGTAAAACCTGAGTGTTCTGGAGATTTTTGCACACCGAATTTTAAGATACTTCTTCCGATTTCAGTTATTAGGATTTTTCCTTTTTTTCCATAAATATAAAAGTCAAAATTATCATAGCTTTTCATATCCAGAGACTGAAGGGTAACTTTAAGACCATTTTTAAAAACTAAAATCGCATCATAATTACTATCATCAGGTGATGAAAAATTCTTAAAAGAATTTTTAAAACCATAAACTTCTTTAATTTCTCCAGCTGTATTAGAAAATAAAAACCTTAACGTATCAATTGCATGGGTCGCTGTAGTAAGTAGCCCATAAACATAATAAGATGACGCTTGAATTACTTTTCCGATAATACCTTTATCAAGTTTTTTTTTTAACTTTATAATTTCTGTATCATATCTTCTTCTATGGTTGACTAAAACCTTGACATTATTTTTTTTAATTAATGATAAAATTTCTTTTGACTGTTTAATATTATTTGCCAACGGTTTTTCAAGCACTATAACTTTAATGCCTTGATTGATGCAAAGTTTAGTAATTTTGAAATGAGTATCTTTCCATGTAGCGATAGAAACCATCTTTGGTTTTTCTTCTTCAAGCATTTTTTTTGGCTGATTATAAAATTTTATATCTTTATTTAATTTTTTGGCTCTTTTGAATTGTTTTTTATTTTTGTCACAAATGGCGACTAATCTACATTTTTTATTTTTTAACCACATTCCAACATGAGAAGCTGGCTTCAGTCTTTTTTTATCAAATTCATGGGATAGTCCTATTCTTCCTGCTCCAATCACACATACGGTTATTTTATTTGACTTTTTCATAAATTTATAAATCTAAAATTTTTTTAATAAATTGTCATTTTTAGAAAGTTTTTTTAAAATATTAACAATTTTTTTTGATGAATTTTTTTGAAAGTAAATATTTTTTGTTTTACTTAAGCTACGTTTAAAATTTTTATTATTGAAAATAAAATTCATTTTTTTTTCTATATCTTTAGTATTGTAGCTAGAATTAACAATATTAGTTGATTGAGGTCTCATTCTTTGTCTGGTGCCGATATTTATTACCGGAATTTTTAATGAAGGAGATTCTATTATTCCAGAAGACGAGTTTCCTATCATCGCATCAATTTCTAAAAGAAATTTAAGAAATTTATCCCTATCTAAGTTTTTAATTACATTAATTTCAGATTTTTTATCTTTTAAAAAATTTATTAAGATCTTATATCCGTAATCATTGTTAGGGTATATCCAAAAATAGTCATACTTAAATTTTTTAAGTGCTTTATATAAACTCAGTATATTTTGTTTAAATTCATTTATTTCATTTAAAACTGGATGAAAAATAATAATAACTTTTTTATTTTTTATTTTTTTTCTTTTATGATTTTTTAATATTAAGTGAATATCGTCTAGTTGAGGTGCGCCAACATTAAATACTCTTTTTCTATTCTCTCCCCATTTAAGTAATCTCTGGGCCGAGTCCTTACATGATGCTAAATGAATATGGGCCATTTTAGCTATCGCGGCTCTCGCTACATCATCTACATGTCCAGATTTATCTCCTGCTTGTATATGAGCTATTGGTATATTTAAATAAGTTGCAGTCAAACAAGCTGCAATAGTTTCTATTCTATCTCCAGTTATTAAAATAAGATCAGGGTTAATCTCACTTATTTTTTTTGAGTATTCAGTTACTGCTAATCCCAAATTTCTTGCCCATGAATCTTTTTTTTTATTTGAACTTAAAAAATTTGCTTTTTTTGTAATTTTAATCTTATTCTTTTTAAATATATCTAATCCTACCCCCATTTTTTTATCTAAGTAATTTCCTGAGATCAATGTGGAGCACTTAATTTTTTTTTCGTTTTTAATTTCTTGAAAGACATTATTTGCGTAAGCAAAAGTTGCTCTTGAGTCGAAGAAAAATAAAATATGTTTTATATTATTTCTGCCCATTTTAATTGTTTGTTATTTCTCAAATTTAATTTAGCTCTTTTTCCAATAGCTGATCTAAAACTCTTGGCTGGGATTATCCCCTTTTTTGGTGCGGGTCTTTTTACTGATATGTTTTGTTCACTTAGAATTTCACCTTTTTTAATATCTTTTGTAGTTACTACGCTTTCTCTTGCCCACTTAATAATTTCAAACTCTTTTTTATGAATTTTTTTTTTTTCATTTCTTGCCTCAAAAATAGCATTTGCTCCTTCAACTAATTGTTTTAGCTCATGCGGTTCTATAGAGGATGCATGGTCAGGGCCTCTAGCTTTTTTATTTAATGTAAAGTGTTTTTCAATAATACAAGCTCCTAAAGCTACAGCTCCTAGAGAAGTATAGATTGAGTCGGTATGATCTGACAAACCAACGGGTATTTTAAATTTTTTGATGTAGTCTTTAACTACACCTATATCTGAGTATTTACTTGGGCAAGGATAAATTGATGTACACTGAGTTAGTGCAATTTTTTTGTTAATTTTATAAACTTGATTAAAAGTTTCTTTGACCTCCTTTAAAGACGACATTCCTGTAGAAATTATTGTCGGCAATTTTTTTTTAGCAATATGAATCTGTAGAGGCAAATTGGTTAATTCTCCAGAACCAACTTTAAACACATTGACCTTAACTTCTTTATATAAAATATCTGCTGATTTTCTTGAAAATGGGGTGCACAAGTAATCTATATTATTTTTTTGACAATATTTTTTTAAATAAATATGTTGCTTAACATTTAAGTTTGTTCTCTTTAGAGCATCGTAGAGACTTTCTTTAAAATTTTTTGACTTAGGTGTCTTTCTTAACATTTCATCATCTAATACATGCATTTGAAATTTAATTGCAGAAGCGCCCGCAGCTGATGCTAATTTAACCATCTTCTTGGCAATATTGATATTTCCTTCATGATTAATGCATGCTTCAGCAATAATATAAGGCTTGTTGTTTTTGTTAATAATTTTTTTGCCAATTTTAAACATTTTAAAATATTTTTTTTAATTTCGACATGGTTTATGGCCAATTCAAGAATATTTTTTCTTGTTTGAATACTTTTTTTAATCCTGTGGTTAGGTTTACTTTAGGAATATATTTAAGGTCTTTTTTCGCCTTTGATGTGTCGCAAATTCTATTAAATATTTCTCTATTTTTTTTTCTGTCTCCAGCTTTAAAATTCTTTGAAAATAATAATCTAATATTTTTTTTTTTTATTTTTGAAACAAGAGTCGTAACGTCTCTTAGAGAAAATATTTCTTTAGAATTTCCGATATTATATATATTGTTTTCAGCTTTTTTATTTGTCAAACTTTTTTTAATTCCTTTCGCAATATCACTACAATATGCATAACTCCTAATTTGTCTACCATTACCGTTTATAATAAAATCTTTGTTGTATTTTGCTGCATAACATAGTTTAGGAATAAAAAACTGAGCTACCTGAGTAAATAACCCAACTA
>MDSV01051809.1_pt1 | contig 14625 bp, 12 predicted proteins | sample 810851 | NCBI WGS metagenome assembly MDSV01 (sample SAMN05326640, study PRJNA326480) | marine metagenome | isolation source: seawater | place: Atlantic Ocean: North East | collected 2012 | reverse complement strand
TTATGAAAACCAAAAAGAAGTAGCAACTAAATTTTTTCTTGAGGATGCAATTAAGAATACTCTTGCAGGCAAAGAGGTAGAAGTAAAACAAACTGAAGCACTAGGATGTCTCATGAATTTTCCAGAACAGAGAAATCTTCAGAAACACACTAAAATTTCTTATTCTGATGAAATAGCCCCAATACTAATTTCAAATTGTGTTGGCTGTCATAGAAAAGGAGGCATAGGCCCCTGGGCTATGACTGACTACAAGATGATTCAAGGATTCTCTCCAATGATAAGAGAAGTGCTTAGGACCAAAAGAATGCCCCCTTGGCATGCAGATCCTGAAGTTGGTCATTTTTCTAACGACAGATCTCTTACGGAAAAGGAATTTAAAACTTTAGTACATTGGATAGAAGCAGGTTCTCCTAGAGGAAAAGGTGAAGATCCTTTAGCCAAGCTTCAAGTCTCAGAAACTAAATGGGCAAATGAACAAATTTTTGGAAGACCTCCTGACTATGTGGTTAACTTACCTAAAGTAGAAATACCCTCTTCAGGAGTTATAGATTACAAATATTTGACGAAGAAAAACCCTATTACTGAAGATATCTGGGTAGGCGGTGTCGAATATTCACCTGGTGATTCTCAAGTACTTCACCACATAATTACTTCTTTTGGAAAGAATCTGAATAGGAGAGAAATGGAAGGATTTAGTGGCTATGCTCCTGGAATTACAAACGGACCTTTTCCAGATAATACAGGCATCTTCTTACCTAAAGATGTAACCTTTTTATTTCAAATGCATTACACAGCAGTTGGCAGAAAAACTTCAGATCAAACTCAAATGGGAATTTGGACTTTAGATGAACCTCCTAAATATGATCTAGAATCTATCACTATGATTAATACACGAATTAAGATACCTGCTAATTCCAATAATCATGTAGAGAGAGATACTCATAAATTGAAAGAAGACGCTTGGCTTTATTCGATGTTGCCTCATGCGCATTATAGAGGCAAGTCAATGAGAATATACGTCGTATACCCAAATGGAACTAGAGAAGTGCTTCTTAATGTACCTAACTATGACTTTAATTGGCAGACTGATTACTCTCTTGACGAACCGAAACTACTTCCGAAAGGTTCAATATTGGTCCAAATTAACATGTGGGATAACTCATCATCTAACAAATCTAATCCCAACCCTAACAGGGATGTTTATTGGGGAGAACAGTCCTTTGATGAGATGCTATTTGGAAACTATTTAATTAGATATGCTAGTGCAGAAGAAGTAGAAGAGAATAAAGAAAAGCTTAGTTTGTTATCTAAGAGATAAATCTCATAGCATCATAATCTTCATTAACAGGCAATGGCATGGACTCAATGATTTAATGCCAATTCTGAGCTTTTTTCACCTGCTATTCTCGAGTGAAACATAATTCTAGGCTCTTCATAATTCCATGGACATGCTTGATGCATAAGACATCTGTTATCCCAAATGACCGCATCTCCTTTCTTCCAATTATGGTGATATATCCATTCCTGGTTGCTCAGCGAAAATTCTTCCAGCTCCTTAGCAAGACTTCGAGCTTCATCATCTTCCATACCTGGAATCTTATAAATATGTCTTCCAATAGTAAGACATTTGATGCCAGTTTCAGGGTGGGTTTTTACTAATGGCCTTAAAGGTTTTGGATCCACGTCAAAGCCATAACCGCTAAACTCACTTTCTTCTTTTGATTTGTGACCATATCTTTCTTTTTGACTATATTCATAAGAATGGTAAGCATTTAAATTTTTTAATTTTTCTTTCATCTCATTTTCTAATGCTGCATATGATGCCCTGCAATCTACCCAACCTGTTTCTCCACCAGAAGAAGGGACAGTGTGCGCTGTGAATACAGATCCTTTAGCCTGGATAGGCATGTAAGTACTATCATGATGCCATTCGATATTCCCTTTCAACATTTTTACATAATCATCATTGTTTGGATCTCTAACGGATCCATCCTTTTTAACATTACTTAGTTCAGAAATATCGTATTCCATCTCACCGAACCTCTTAGCAAAATTAATTTGTTCTTCATTCGTAAGATGCTGTTGAGGGAATATGAGTAAAGCATATTTCAACCAGTCACTGTAAAGCGAATCAAAATCTGAATCTTGAATATTAACTAGATTTATTTCAGTAATGACAGCACCAAAAGATCTTTCTAAAGGCTCTAATTTGTAAGCCATACGATTACTCTATATATGTCTTAAAAGTTCAGCACAAAGTTCATCTAGAGCTTCATCTGTACCAGGAATAAAGCCCATGCTAGCGAAGCCGTGTATGTAACTTGGATATTCTATATAGGAGACGCTAACTCCAAATTCTTTTAATTTTTCTGAATATTCATAGCCTTCATCTCTAAGAGGATCGAAGCCTGCGGTGGTAATAACTGCCGGAGGATGATCTGTTAAATTTTCAGCAAGCAGAGGTGAGCAAAGCGGGTTTGTTCTTTCTTCTGTGGAATTTAGATAATGCTCTCTAAACCACTCCATAGACTTTTTTGAAAGGTAAAACCCTTCTTCACATTCTTGATAAGAATCAGTTTCCATGGAAGAAAGGTTTGTTACAGGGTATATCAATAATTGAGACTTAGGCATCGATCTGGATTCTGACTTTCTTAGTAGGCAAAGGCAAGCTGATAAATTTCCTCCTGCACTATCGCCTCCTACGGATAGTCTTTCTGAATCAATTCCTAGGTCTTCAGCATTATTAAGAATCCAATCGAAAGCAGTATTACAATCATTTAGAGGAATAGGAAATTTATATTCTGGGGAAAGTCTGTAATCCACAGAAAATACCTTTACTCCTAATTTTTTACATAAATTGGCAGTGAGCTCATGGTGACTATCTATATCTCCTATAACCCAACCCCCACCGTGAAAATAAACTAATGCCGGAGATTTATCTTCCGCAACAGGTGGTTGATATTCTCGTATTTTTATTGATCCACCATCTACACCTATTTCATGATCCTTCCATGTAATGTCTTTAGGTAACTTTTTAGGAACTATATCTTGAGAAAAAGCTGATCTAAATTCTTCAGGTGTTATGGAGTCATAATCTACTGCAGCATTTTCATTTAATTTAAGAAGTAGTTGATAGGGAGGATGCAAAGCCCTTTTTCCAATTTCTATTAGTTTCTTCCCTGAAATTTTAATTAATAACCAGTTAGGTAACTTAAAAATATACTGAAGCATCAGCCTTTCATCCTTTCAAGCATCTTGCCCATCATCTCATGTAAAGTATTAACTGCCTGTAACGGTCTAATAAAAACTTTAAATTCTGTAATCTTTCCTTCTTCATTCCATGAAATTAAATCTATACCATTTACATACTTACCATTTAGCTCTGATTCAAATTCTAGTATGGCATTTTTATCCCCTACTATTTCTTTTACATATCTAAAAGCTGAATCTTTTTTATCCTCTTCTTCTTTCGAGGATTCATTTTTATCGGAAAATACTCCACCTGCGGCCATCAAATATGCCTTGGTTAGATCAATGCCTTTTTGTGGAGTAAAAACTACAGGAGAATAAAATACCACATCCTTATCTAATAGCTCATCATAAAGACTAATATCTTTGGTTTTTACAATTTGGTGCCACTTTTCTATAGGGTTCATGCAATTTCTCCTTTTGGACTAGTTTACTATTTTTTCAAATATCTTAATAAGTTTAATCTGCAATTCTTCCATTAGTACTGTATAAAGAAAGAAAGTTCCATATAACTTCTGCTCCATTAATCTCATCTCCTCTTCTTGTTTCGGGCCAAGAATGTCCAAAATTATTTAAAACCCACAGTTCAACTGAAACATCATTTAAACAATTTTGATGAGATTCTGAGGTACTTCCAGAAGTAAAATCGCCAATCGCAAGAGAGGTACATTGGTTGTAGTTCTTCCAATATTCTATAACTTCTGGGATTGGTTTCATTCCAGCATTCCCTTGATATGGAACTACTGAGTCATTAATTCCATGTATTTGCATTATTGAGGTGGGATGTACAGGATTGCAGTCATTATAGGTGCCGGGAGTCATAGATCCAGTTACTGAAGCTATAGCTGCTATTCTTGAACTTAGGTTACAAGCAAGATGGTAGCTCATAAAACCTCCGTTAGACATTCCTGTTGCATACACTCTTGTTAAATCTATCGAATATTCTGCTGATATCCTATCAATCATCTCAGAAGTAAAATCTATATCATCTGTTGTACTTGCTGAAGTCCAACCTTTTACATTCCAGTGAGAAGTACCTTGCAATAAAGATCCCTGAGGAATAACTATTATAAAGTTATGTTGTTCGGATAAATCTCTAAAATCACCGTATCCTATTTGGGCATAGGCACTACTTCCATAACCATGAAAGTTAAACAAAAGAGGTACCTGTGTACCTTCTTCATAAGATTGAGGAATATAAACAGTAAATTCACGATTTAATCCATCATGGGTAAACTCGCAAAATAACCCCCAACTATAATATGAACAAATATCCTCTAGCGTTTCAGTGGTAGTGGGAGGAATCGGAGGAGTAATTACGTCATCATTACTTGATCCGCCTCCACCTCCACATGAAACTATAAATAAAGTTAACAAAATTATAGAACTAAGAAATTTCAAAGGTTATCTCTCCATCCAATGCTTATGTGAGTAACCTTTTGGATCTATAAGGACTCCAGGATTTAAGATTGAGTTTGGATCAACTTTTTCTTTTGCAGCTAATAACATATCTTTATAGCCTTCTGGTCTTTGCAAATCATATCCTTTAACTCTGTGGTCTCGTCCAACTGCATGATGATGAGTAACTGTTCCCTGCTCTGAAACACATATCTCATTAGTGGCTATTTTTATTTCTTTCCATACATCAATCATTGTATCTGGCGTGGCAAAAGCAGAATAGGTAAAGTAAGGAGCTAATCCGTCCGGATAAGTATGAGTGAGTCTACAGGTAACAGTTGTATCTCTGTTGGTTATCTCTTTTATAGCTTCTTGAGCTCTTCTTTTAAGTGTCTCTATAAACTCATAACCTTTATCCCAAGTTATAGATGTTTCAAAAGTGTCTTGCACTATACCTCTTCTTATTGAAGCCTCTCTGTAATAGGGTGCTCTTATGAAACTGTTTCTCCAATTTCCTGATGCTCCAGATTTATGTGCATCTTTTTCTTTAGGAAGCTCAAATTCACCTCCTTCAGATTTAGCTATCTCCAATGCTCTATCTAACCAAGGTTGCATATCGTGATCAGCAGATTCAAAATTTATAATTAATAAATGTTTAGATCCGTCTCCAGCGCCATTAAACATAGCTTCATTTGCATCCAATAACCTACAGTTTGCAGGAAATAAAGCTGCCTGACTTATTAATCTGGTTGCATTTAATGCTTGAGCATAATCAGAAAAATGTACAGAACAAGAAGATCTAAAAGTTGGTCTATTTTGCAATCTTATCCAAGATTCTGTAATTACTCCTAAAACACCTTCAGAGCCTATAATCATCCTATCTGGGCTAGGTCCAGCACCTGAACCTGGCAATCGCCTTGATTCAATTACTCCCGAAGGGGTAACAGTTGTAGTGGATTCTACAAAATCATCTATATGAGTATATAAGGTAGCATAATGACCACCTGATCTTGTTGCTATCCATCCACCTAAGGTTGAATGTTCAAAACTTTGAGGAAAATGTCTTAATGTTAAATCATGCTCCTTTAGCTGATTTTCTAGATCTGGCCCCAAAATTCCTGCTTCTATTCTCGCTGCTCTACTCTCCTTATCTATTTCCAAGATCTTATCCATTTTTCTCATATCCATTGAGATTACAGCCCTAAAGTCATCACCTACATCTGTTTCTACTCCTCCACAAACACTAGATCCTCCGCCATAAGGTATAACAGCTATTTTATTTTGATCAGCCCAATCTAACGTACTTTCAACTTCTGTCTGGCTTTTGGGGTAAGCAACTAAATCAGGGGGATTTGGAAAAATTCCTAAAATAGATCTGGCTATATCTGGAAAAGACTTACCATACGAATGATTGAGTCTTTCTAGGTGATCTTCCGTTAACACCTCACTTAGATTAGAAGGAATTGAAACTCTAGATTTAGGTAATTCTATGTCTTCCGCTTTGGGTATTGGTACAGACTTAACTTCATCTAAAGAAAAATTCTGGGCAATTCTTCTTTCTATAGATTTATCTTCTTCCTCAGTTAATAACTGATCTTCATATCCCCATCCCCAAAACTTTCTTTTTTTCATATTTCCTCCTTATATTGAGATTCTTTGAATTAAGACCGCCTGATCACCTCTATGCACAGGTGAAAACAAACCAGATCTAAGTTGAAGTAAATTGTCTAAATGTGAAGGAAGCTTACTACTTATGTCGATTAAGTATGCTTCATCCATCTTAGTGTAATCTTCAAATCTTAAAAGAACCTCAATCTTGTTGTCATATACCCCGCTAAAAGATATTGAATATATCGAGTTAGATCCCATTCTATCTTTAACAGGCCTCTCCTCTCCTCTGCCTAAATCAAATGAAAGTAAACCTGAGCTTGTGGGTATGATTAAAGCCATTCTGTCAGCTGACCTTAAACTACTCAATGTCAGCTTAACCAAACCATTAGCCATATATTCAGTTTTATAAATTGGTGCTTGCCAATTACTAATTTCACTTTCTGTCCAATTTGAAAAACCGCGAGATGAATAAGGTATGAGCTGCTGAGTAGTATCAACATCAACAAAAGACCTTAAAGGTTCCAAAAGGGGTTCTTGACTAGATAAATGTACGTATGATTTACCAGTATCTAAATTTTGATAGTAATTGATATTTACATGTTGAGGTCTATGTTCTGTATATAAATTTATGTTGCTAGCCACAACTATACAAAAGATGGAAATTAAGGCAGCACCGATACTTAAGGGTTTAGCTCTTAAACAAAACAAGAAAGGAGAAATTAATATCGCATATAAACCAATTAAAGGAAGAACAGCAAAGACCAGCTTATAACCTTGACTCTGTTCTAGTGAGAAAATTAAACCAATTGTTGTTGGAATTGCCAAAACAAGAGTCAGAAGACAGACAGAAAGTTTTTTATCTCTCGCAACAAAGTCAGAAATGAATAAGACTAAAGAACCAGCTAGTAATGGAATTATGAATGTATTAGCTGCATCTGGGAGATATAAAACAGTTATAAAGCTTAGTATCGACCAAAAAATCCATGCTCCGTATAACATTTGAGTAGGATCTAAATAACGTCTAACTATAGATATGCCTACAAAAGCTCCCAGCAAAGAAGAACTCAGCAATAACAATCTATAAGGCCACTCAATTCCTGGCCAACTTATAACTTTTCCAGAGAAAATAGATAAGAATTGAAAAGCTCCATAAGCTGCAATTACAGTTGAGGCAAGTATTAAGGGCGAGGACAAAACTCCATAAATAACTTTAATAATATTGAGTTTAGACCTGAACAAACTAACGATTATCAGCACAAAAGCTAGTACCGTAAGTAGAAAGCTATAACTTGAATTCCATTGAGTCCAAACTCCATAGAGCTTTCCTCCATATACATATTGACCACCCATGCTAGTCCAATCACTGTTCGCTAAACTTCTAGCAAGAGGAAGAATATTTTCTCCATGATGCTGCAATGTCCTTAAATCAAGATTCTCGATAGTGTCATTAGGTGTATGGTAATGATTTCTTTCTCCTGCAAATGCAAAATCTATACCTGGGATATTTGCTCTTTGAACAACACTAAAGTCGGTGTCATTAGGCATTCTTTTAAATAATTCTTTTACAAAAGAAAAACCATAGGCACTTGAGGTTTCATTAGAGTAGCTTTTAATTAAAAGTTCGTTATTTTCAGAGGTCCTTAAAACTAAACTGCTACCTGAAGTACCACTCCCCTCGACATTAAGAACTACACCTACCTTTTTTGCTAAAGGGTGCTGTTTAAAGAATCCTTCTGCCCCAATTAAACCAACCTCTTCAGCGTCTGTGAAAATTATCATTATTGGATGTTTGAAAGGTGCTTCTAATTTTAAAGCTCGAGCAGTCTCAAGAATTGCTACTAGACCTGCTCCGTCATCTCCTGCACCTGGAGCCATAGGAACGGAATCATAATGAGCCATTAAAGCTAAATAAGGAAGGTCAGATTTCCCTGGAATGGTAGCAATAAGATTCTCAACTTCAGCGCAACCTGAATACCTGGTAGCACATGCCCAAGTTTTTTGTTCTTCATAATCCAAACCAAGTTTTTCAAACTCTTCTATTAGCCTTTCTTTTACTACTTTATTTAGATCTGAGCCTACAGGATGAGGTTTATTCTCCTGCAAAAGCACTTCTAATATAGAAAAAGCCCTCGCAGCTGAAAATTCGTCCTTTGGAGTATCAAATCCCTTAGGATTTGGCGGTAGAAGCATAAAATGCTGAAGCAAATATAGAATCAGAGTAAGTAAACTTGCTGCAGTAGCGAGATTAAATTGCTTCCTAAGCTGCATTTCTTTAACGTCTAACAAAGTTAGCTATACTCGAAGCCGTCTCATCGCTTACTTCCATACAACCCAAGAAAATTTCTGTGCCGTGGATAGTTCCCATAACTTGTCTGCATTGTGCTTCGACATCTGCCTCTCTTAGTAATCTGTAAAAGTTTACTCCTTCATCTCGAAGAGGATCGCATTCATTTACTACGATGTAAGTTCTTGGCAATCCTTTTACGTCTTCAACACTGCAAAAGCCTGGCCAAGCTAGGGGATTTTTATTATTAAATTCTTCAATCCCATAAATTATTGCCCCATGCGAAATACCAGAAGAAGAATGCAAAGATAGTAATAAACCTTCATTTTCTTCTGAAGAAGGATTTTCAGGTAAAGGCCAAGCTCCAGCAATATATGGGCATATTGGATACATTCCCGTTATCAAATCAAGCTTCCCTTCTAATTTTAATCTTAGGGTAGTGGCAATAGTTAAATTACCTCCACCGCTCTCTCCAGCTATAATTATTTTATTTGGGTCTATATTTAACTCTGAACTATTGGCATGAACCCATTTAATTCCAGAGACACAGTCATTTAATCCAGCAGGATAAGGAGCAATCTCTTCAGCAGAAGAAGGCCACCTTGCATTTCGAAAATCTACCATAGCAACTGCAACACCTTGACGTGCTATACACCTTCCCCATGCTTGATACATCTCATCAAAGCAAGAGGAAATTTCCATACCTCCTCCATGTATATAATAAACACAAGGTAGTGTTTCATTATTATCAGGTCTTATATATTGAATTTTTATGGTATTGCCATCAGGATCAGAAATAAATTCTTTGGTAACGGTACTAAGTCCATCACTAGGAACTACTTCTTTGTAATGAGGAGCATTATTTATTTGCTCCATAATTGCCTTACCCATTTTTGCTTCTTCTGTTTCTTCGAAAGCTAACATTTCTTCTCTGGTAGTATGTTCAGTCATAACCATATCAACTTCCAATAAGCCGAACACATCCTTAATTCTTTTATCTATCCTAGGATCCTCTGAAATCTTATTCGCCATTTATTCTCTCCTCCATTTTAAATTTATACCAAGCATCTCTTCTTTGTATTAAGTTTTCTAGGCTTAATAAGGAACATTTATATTTTCTACTTCTAGACTCTTTATTAGACCAACTAAGCTCTAAATTATCTCTAAATAAAACAAATACTCTGTCTCCCCTCTTCCAGATAATTCTACTCGAAGTTTCCTCTAAACTCCTTCCTTTTATAGTCCTAGGAATTGATTTAGAAAAAGGTTGAGAGGTGTGATTCCAAATTACCTCTTTATTTTCTAAATCTATCTGAAACCAAATTTTGTTTTCGTAATCAGCAAAACACTCAAGGCCTCTTATTTCTGAGAAAGCATGAAAAGTTATTAATAAAGAACTTATTAATAGCTTCTTCATAAAAATTACTTTGTTATGTGTATTTCTGGTGTTCTGCTAGACCAAGAGCATCATATTTTGAATATTCTTCCAAATTCATATTTTTACCTTATTAGTTAAATGTGTTTACCTTTATTCCATCCATTTTTTGATAGATATTTTTCTGCTGAATTTACAGCCTCTGCTTCTAAGCTTGTTCCCATCGTATCGTTCCACCTATTTAAAAAACCAAATAAAGATATCACGCCCAAAATTTCTACTACCTCGCCATCATTCCAATAGGTTTTTAGTCTATCTTCAAGATCCTTATCTACAGAATTAGGTATTTGAGAAGCAGCTAAAGCAAAGTCTAGTGCAGCCCTCTCGGCATCGTTAAAAGCTTCATGAGTTTTATAATCCCATATGTTATCTAATTTCTCGGATTCTGCTCCATATCGTTCAGCTGCTCTTATTGCATGCGCCTGACAATATCTACATCCTGTTGCATTGCTACTTACCCAGGCGATCATCCTTTTTAAAGATGAAGTAACTCGACCTTTATTTTCCATTACTGCTTTATTTAGGTTAATGAAAGCTAATGCAATGTCAGGTCTAATTTGCATGGTTAAAACAGAGTTTGGACAGAAACCTAGAGTTTCATTGAAAAACTTTGCTAATTCTTTTACTTCTGAATTATTCTCGGGACTAAGAGGCTTTACAAGAGGCATTTTTACTGAGGCATAAGAGCAGAATAAACAAGAGATCTTAATTCTCTCCTCACCTGATAAGTTGATGAAGGCAGTAATTGAGTTAAGAATATTACTACCATTTCTTCTTTTGGATTTATCCAAAAAGTTGTACTTGCCGCGCCGCCCCATCCATACTCTCCAATATCTGTTAAAGATTGTGACTTATTAGGATCTAGAACGGTTGAAAACCCCAACCCAAACCCTACACCTTGATAAGGAGTTTCACTAAATGCAGATTGGCTCATTTCTGTTAAATCTTTATTGTCAGGTAAGTGATTTGTTGACATCATTTCTATGGTTTTTCTTCCAATGATTCTATTTCCATTTAATTCACCTTGATGATAAAGCATGGAACAAAACTGATAATAGTCATGCATGGTTGAAAGAAGACCTCCTCCGCCGGAGAGCATAACTCTCTCTTTTGTTCTTCCTGCTTCTTTTCCAGAAGGATCTAAAAGTTTTGGCCCATCCGAGGGGTTATGTTCATATAGACAGGCTAATCTATCGGCTTTATCTTTAGGGCAATAAAATCCTGTATCAATCATGCCTAATGGTTCAAAGATATTCTTTTGGAAATATTCATCTAATTTCATCCCTGAAAAATGCTCAACTAGATAGCCACAAACATCTGTAGAAACAGAATAATTCCATTGGTCTCCGGGAGAAAATTCCAGCGGCAATTCAGAAAGTGTTTCAATGAAAGTATTTAAATCACCGTTCATTTGAACTTTAGTTTTTCTGTATGCTGCATCTACATTAGATTTATACATAAAATCATAAGTAAGACCTGACATGTGACTTAATAAGTCCCTTATAGTCATAGGTCTCTTGGGCCTAGAAGTAATAAAATTAGGATAAACACCAGATTCATAAACCCTTAGATTCTTCCAAGAAGGAATATGCCAATGCACTGGGTCATCTAATCTGAATAGACTTTTTTCATACAGTTGCATTAAAGCAATACTAGTTATTGATTTAGTCATTGAATAAATACTAAATATTGCATCTTCTTGCATTGGTTTTTTATTTTCTCTATCCATAAAACCCAGCCCTTCTAAATAGGCTACTTCTCCTTTTCTGGCGACTAGGGTTAATGTGCCCACATACTTACCTGGTTCTACGTATACTTTATTTAAATAATCTCCTATATTCGGTAATACCTTGCTGTCTAATCCAACTGATTCTGGTGATACTTTTTTAATGGAAGTCATGTTTAAGTCCTTTTTAAATTTTTTTGTTTAGAAACATTAACAAGAAACTTTGTTTTCTCAAAATCAAAAAAAAGCTATTATTTAGCTTCAAATCAATAAAAAAGAGAAGCTCATGCATGATTTAGTTATTAGAAATGGATTAGTAGTAGATGGTAGCGGTGGAAAGCCTTTTATAGGTGACATAGCTATTGATAAAGATAAAATTACAAAAGTTGGTTCTGTTGAAGAAAAAGGCAAAGAAGAGATAGACGCAGAAGGCCAAATGGTCACCCCTGGATGGGTAGACATCCACACTCATTATGATGGTCAAGTCTGTTGGGATTCCTACTTAACTCCTTCATGTTGGCATGGAGTCACTACCGTTGTTATGGGTAATTGTGGAGTTGGTTTTGCTCCAGTTAAACCTGGATCAGAAGAATTTTTAATCCAATTAATGGAAGGTGTTGAAGACATACCCGGAACTGCTTTACATGAAGGGATAGATTGGGGATGGGAAACATTTCCTGAGTATTTGGATACTATAGAAAAGAAAGAATTAGTTATGGACGTAGGCGCTATGATTGGTCATGGACCAATTAGATCTTACGTTATGGGCTATGATAAATGCCAAGGTAAAGAAGATGCTTCTGAAGAAGAAATGGAAGAAATGGCTAAAATTACAAAAGAAGCTATAGAAGCAGGAGCTTTAGGATTTAGTACTTCTAGAACATATTTACACACGGATAAATTTGGAGAGTACGTCCCTGGAACAGAAGCCAGTGCTGAAGAGATGAGAAAAATAGCAAATTCTATTGCTGATTTAGGCAAGGGAACCTTGGAAATAGTTTCTGATTGGATGGACAAAGACATAGAGTTAGACTGGGTTAAAGAGTTCGTGGAAGAATCTGATAGAACTTTAACTTATGCACAAACAAGTGGAGACCCTTTTAGCGTCTGGAGATATTGTGAAGAGAATTTTTCTAAAGGTGTAAAAATTAGGCCTCAATATGCTGGTAGACCAACTGGCATGCTTTTTAGTCTTGAATCTTCTATTCACCCTTTCATATCACATCCTAGCTATGCAGAATTAGTTAATAAATCCTTAGAAGAAAAAGTAGAAATAATGAGAACTCCTGAATTCAAAGAAAAGATTCTAAGTGAGGAACCTGGAGTAGATAAGAATCACATGGTCTACAGATTAATTGCCTCTTTTGATCAACAATTCCCAATGGATCATGTTCCTGATTATGAACCACCCAGAGAATTAAGTATTGCAGGTATTGCTGAATCAGAAGGAAAGGATGTAATGGAAGTTGCCTATGATGAGATGTTGAAGAATGATGGTAAAACTTTTATCTGGGCACCGTTTGGGCCCTACCCCAATCATAACTTAGATTTCTATAAAATGATGATTGAATTTGAGAGCTCTGTTGCAGGTTTAAGTGATGGAGGAGCCCACTGCGGTCTTATCTGCGACGCTAGCATGCCTACATGGAATGTTGCTCACTGGAGTAGAAATAGAACAAGAGGAGAAAAAATACCTGTTGAGTTCGTTGTTAATAAGCAAACTAAGGCTACTGCAGAGACTTTTGGGTTGCACGATAGAGGAGAAATTAAGGAAGGTCTTCTTGCTGATATCAATATCATTGATTATGACAACCTGAAAGTATTTAAGCCTGAGATGGTTCATGATCTCCCTACAGGTAGCAGAAGGATTATCCAGAAATCATCTGGTTATAAAGCTACCATCAAAAGTGGTGTTGTTACTTTTAGAGATAGTGAGGCAACAGGTGCTATGCCCGGAAATCTAATCAGAGGTGAAAGACTGGCAGAATCTGCGTGAAACTAAGCACTCCAGATATCTCAGATAAATACCCTGAGGCGAAAGCATTAAAGCCTATCCTTAAAAATCTAGGAGGAAGGCAATCGTTTTTTGGCCCTATTGAGACATTAAAATGTCCAGATGATAATTCTTTTGTAAAAGAACAACTCAATAGTTCTGGAGATGGAAAAATCTTAGTGGTAGATGCTAATGGTATAGACACTGTTGCTTTATTAGGCGATATGATTGCTGAAGCAGGAGTCAAAAATGGCTGGTCTGGTATTGTAATTAATGGATATATAAGAGATATAGATATCGTAAAAACTTTAGATATAGGAGTTCAAGCTTTAGGCACAGTGCCTGTAAAAAGTGAAAAAAAGAATCAAGGAACTTTAGGAGGTGAGATTTCCTTTGGAGGTCTAACCTTTAAACCTGGGAATTATATTTATGCTGACAACAATGGACTACTACTCAGCGATACCGAATTAGATCTTTCCTAAATCGATCTTAAAGCTTCTGTTATGTCTCTTCTGGCTGCGTTCCAAGCTGGAAATAAACCTCCCACGAGTCCCACAAAAAGGGCTAGAGTTAATCCTTGTTCAATAACTTCACCTGTAACCGCAAAAGCAAAGGCAGTTTGAGAAAAAGAACCACCTGCTAAAGTTGAAACTGTATATCCATTAAATAATAGATAAGAGATTCCTGCACCCAATAGACCACCTATCATGGCCAAAATTAAGGCTTCTATCATTAAAGCTGCGAGAACTGTAAGACCATCAAAGCCTAATGCTCTAAGGGTACCAATTTCAACCAGTCTAGTTGAAACCGCACTGTACATAGTATTTAAAGCAGCAAATACAGCTCCTATTGCCATTATGTAACCAACGACAACTCCAAAGACTTTGATTAATTCTGAGCCTGAGGCTTGATCTTCAAAAAATTTATCT
>MDSV01100440.1_pt1 | contig 14626 bp, 15 predicted proteins | sample 810851 | NCBI WGS metagenome assembly MDSV01 (sample SAMN05326640, study PRJNA326480) | marine metagenome | isolation source: seawater | place: Atlantic Ocean: North East | collected 2012 | reverse complement strand
TGATTAAAGCTAAATTTTAAATAATCCTCAAAAAATCATATGAAAATTGAACTAAACGAAAATAAAGTTTTCTTTAATAATGGCGAATCAGTTCAAGAGATACACCCATTTTGGTTACGTGAAAGAGTAGACGGAGAAGAATTTTTGGATAAAGGAACACAACAAAGATTGTTTGATCCTTCAACTATGAATGGAGATATATCAATTCAAAAAGTTGAAATTAAAAATGGTTTTCTTGAAGTAAATTTTAATGACGGGGTAAACTCTAAACTTGATATTAGTAAACTAGAGTCAGAATTTTCAAATAAAGATACTGTGATAAAATCTATTCCTAAAAAAAAATGGGATTCAAATTTAAAAAATATAAAAAGTTTTGAATATAAAGAAAACTTTTTTGAGTCAAAAGATATGTATAACTTATTAGTTTCGTTTTATGAGTATGGTTTTGTTGTTATAAAAAATGTTCCAACGGAAAATAATTTTATTGTTAACTTTGCTAATTCCATAGGCAGTGTAAGAAGAACAAACTTTGGAGAGCATTTTAATGTTAAGTCTAAGTCAAATCCAAATGATTTAGCTTATACAACTTTACATTTAAGCCCACATACTGATAACCCTTATAGAAATCCAGTTCCCTGTATTCAATTATTACACTGTATCGAAAACGAAGTTAAAGGAGGTTTATCAACATTGGTTGATGGTTATACAGTTACTGAGGATCTTAAGAAAAATAACCCTGAATTTTATAATATTCTCTCTGAAGTTAAGGTTAGATTCAAATTTATTGATAAAAGCGTGGTATTAGAAGATTGGTCTGAATTAATTCACCTTGATGAAGAAAAAAATTTCAAACAAGTAAGATTTAGCCCAAGATTAGATTATGTTCCAATTTTAGAAAAAAATAAATTAGACTTATATTATAAAGCTAGAAAAAAATTATCTGATTTATACAATTCTGAAAGGAATAGAATAGAATTTAAGCTTGCCCCAAAAGATCTTATGATGATGGATAATTATAGAGTATTACACGGAAGAACAAAATTTGATCCAGATGAAGGCAAAAGATTCTTGCAAGGTTGTTATATAGATTTCGATAGCACTGAAGGTAAATTAAGACATTTAAAAAGAAAATTTAAAATTTGACACTTCGGGACTCATTAATAGCAGCTCTAGTCCCAATTTTTTTAGGTTTTGGTTTTGTTATTGCCAAGCCAGCTATGGAGGAGTTGCCTCCTCTGTTGTTAATGGGTTTAAGATTTTCTTTTGTGGCATCAATGTTGATTTGGTGGTTTCCAATACCTAGGGGTTTTCTTAAAAAAATATTCATTGTCTCTCTAATAGCAAATACACTGCAATATAGCATTACCTACACTGGTTTAAGTTTAATAGATGCATCAGCTGCAGTGTTACTTGTTCAAACAGAGGTTCCCTTCGGAGTCGTTTTTGCATATTTTATGCTCAAAGAAAAACCAACTGTAAGAGCACTAATAGGAATAAGTATAGCATTTGTTGGTGTTTATATTTTAACAGGCTCACCTAATTTGGATGGTAAATTTTTTGGTGTAGCATTGGTAATTATAGGATCAGGTGTTTGGGCTCTAGGACAAGTTTTAGTAAAACCATTGAGTAAAGAATTAAATCCATTGGCACTTGTAGCTTGGTTGGGTTTATTTTCTGGTCCAATATTAATAGGACTTTCTGCAATTTTTGATGGTAATACAATCAACTATTTTAAAAATGCGAGTTACGAAAGTTGGATGATTGCAATTTATTTAGGCTTTATTATGCAGCCAATAACATATGGTTGTTTCTATTATGTATTAAAAAATAACCCAATCTACAAAGTACTGCCTATAGTCACTATGGGCATACCTCCAACTGGACTATTGGCTGCAATTTTCATTTTAGGAGAAGAGCCAACTAAAGAATTATTCATTGGTGGAGCTATTATCATCGTAGGAGTAATGTTGATAGTATTTACAAAACCAAGAAAAAATTAACCAAATTTTTCTAAAAAAGGTAAATATTCTAAAATATAAAATCCAACTGTTTGAAGTTTGTTTGTGATAATCAATATACCAGTTACTAATAATAAACTTCCTCCAATTTTTTCAATTAAATTCATATTTCTTTTTAAATTTTTTGAAATAATCATAAATTTTTGAATTAGATAACCTGATAAAATAAATGGTATAGCCAAACCTAAAGAGTATGAGCTTAAAAGAAATATGCCCTTATAAATGCTTTCAGATGTTGATGCTAAAACTAAGATTGATCCAAGTATAGGACCAATACATGGGGTCCAACCAAATGCAAAAGCCATTCCTATTAAAAGAGAACTTAAGACACTTTTATTTTTATCTGCATAAAATCTTTTTTCATAATTTAAATATTTTATTTTAAATACTCCAAGAATATGTAGGGAAAAAATTATAATAATTATTCCAGCAACAATTCTTAAGGGAAATGAATTGCTTAAAAGAAATTTACCTAAAAAGGTTGCTGAAGCTCCAAATGTTATGAATACGATTGAAAAACCTACTGTAAACAAAACTATTGGTAATAAATTTACTTTTTTTTTTTCCAAAAGCTGATTTAAAGAACTTCCAGAAATATATGAAATATAACCTGGTATTAAAGGTAACACACAAGGAGATAAAAAACTTATTATTCCAGCGCTAAAAGCAATTATTAATTCACTCATATATTCAATTTATATTTTTTTGACATTATTCCTTTTACATTAGTTTTTATTTTAAATAATGAACCAGATAACGCATATTCTTTAATGTCTTGTTTTTTCATGCCCTTTAAAGCGCTAGTAATAAATAACTCACTATTGTTTTTGCCACCGAATGTACAATTTGTAATATTTTTTGCTGGCAGGTCTACATTGTGTATTTTTTTTCCTTTTTTATTAAAGACGGATATTTTGGCACCTCTATAATGACAAACCCATAAATTTCCTTTTGTATCAACTATCATTCCATCTGGCGTTCCATCTTTTTTTAGAAATTTTTTAAATATAGTTTTATTTTTTATTTTTAAATATTTGTTTATTTTAATTTTATATATAGTTTTTTTTCTACTATCCGTATGATAGAAGCAATTATTACTTAGAAATGCTGGACCGTTAGGAATTATATAATTAGTATCGACTTTATTTAGATTAAGCTTTGAATCTAAGCAATATAAAGATCCATTTTCAATACTTCTTTCAAATTTATCCATAGATCCAAACCACAGTTTACCGGATAAATCTGTTTTTCCATCATTTAACCTATTTTGCGGCTTGTGACTTTCTATTTTTATAGATTTAACTATTTTATTAGTTTTAAAATTTAAAATCCTTAATTCATTTTTTAAACCAAGTATAAAAATGTTGTTTCTAATGTGAACTAAAAATCCTATTTCTTTGTCTATTTTTATTATTTTTTTTTTATTATTTGTAGTTTTGAATATAAAAATTCTTTTTTTTTTAATATCTACAAAATAAATAGAATTGTGTTCTTTTACCCAAGTTACCCCTTCGCCTAAAGTGCAATTGCTTTTCCACAAACAAACTGGTTTTGATGTTTTTATTTTCAATTTATATTAATACAACCTTCGAATTTTGCTCCCCAAGATTATCGACTGATAGTTTAAGTTTATCTCCAGGTTTTAAAAAAACTTGTGGTTTCTTGCCCATTCCTACACCAGGTGGTGTTCCCGTTGTAATTATATCTCCAGGTTTAAGTGTCATATATTTACTTAAATAAGAAACAACATAATTTACATTAAATATCATTTTATTTGTATTTCCTGTTTGCATACGTTGATCGTTAACTTCTAAAAATAAGTTTAAGTTATTTACATCTTTTATTTCATCTTTTGTTACTAAGTAAGGTCCTATTGGTCCAAAAGTATCGTGAGACTTTCCTTTTGTCCATTGACCTGTATTTTCTATTTGCCATTCTCTTTCACTAACATCATTAACTAAGCAATAACCAAAAATATGATTTTCTGATTCATTCTCCATTATATTTTTTGCTTCTTTTCCCATAACTATTCCTAATTCTACCTCCCAATCTAATTTTTTTGAATGCGATACAATTTCGATATCATCATTAGGTCCACTAAGTGAACTAACTGCTTTCATAAAGACAATTGGTTCAGCTGGAGGTTTTGCTCCAGTTTCTTCTGCATGATCTGAATAATTTAAGCCAATTCCAATAAATTTTTCAGGTTTGTCGATGCATGCTCCAATCCTTTGATCTTTTGGAATTTCTTTTAAATTATTTAAATTTAATTCTTTTAATTTTTCAATTATAGAATTGTTTAAATTTTCCGGATTAATATCTCTTATCATTGAACTTAAATCCCTAATTTTTCCATCTTTATCTAAAATTGCTGGTTTTTCTTTTCCTTTGTTTCCTATTCTTAGTAATTTCATTTTTATTGCTCCTTTATTTTTTTATTTGTATTCCTAACCTAGCAGCTCCTCTTACTCCACTTGCATCTCCATACATAGGCTTAACGAATTCTGTATTTATATTTAAAGATCCAGAAAAATTTCCTGTCATTTCTTTAAGTAAATTCAAATCTTTAATTTCATTTGATAACCCTCCACCAAACACTATAACCTCTGGATCAATAGTGTTTATCAATGTAGACAAACTTCTTGAGAGTCTATTATAGAAGTTATCTATAAATTTTTGATTTTCTTTTTGGTTTTTAAATATTTCCTTTGCTGAAATTTTTTTTTTAGATTTTTCGAAATATAAATCCTCTAATCCTTTGCCTGAAACATATTTTTCAATAGAAATATTAGGTGCCAAGATGCTGTCTTTTGACAATGGAGAAACTTCATCATCGATTAATCCAAAATATGGCAATGGGTTATGACCCCATTCACCTGCATTATTATTTGTTCCTGAAATAATTTCTTTATTTATAACTAATCCACCTCCGCAACCAGAACCAAGTATTATACCAAAAACTGTTTTATAATTTTTTGCAGATCCATCAGTAGCTTCGGACAAAGCAAGGCAATTTGCATCGTTTTCACAATAAACATTTTTATTAAGTTCCTTAGATATATCTTTTTGTAATGTTCTATTATTTAACCATGAGTTATTGTTTGCATTTTTATGTTTACCTGTTGCAGGAATTATCGCACCAGGGTGACATAAACCAACATTAAATTTTTTGCTAAATTTTCTCTCAATCTCTATTACTATGTTTTTGATAAGATTTATTGTCTCATCATAACTTTGTGGTGTAGGCTTTCTTTCTCTAAAATGTTCCTTTCCATCATTAGACAATACAACGCTCTCAATTTTGCTCGCTCCTAAATCTATTCCTATTTGCATAATTTATTTCAATATCTTATTGATTTCATTTAAACTAAACCTTTTAGGTATTTTACATGTCGTTTTTATTTTTTGTTTTATACCACTAGTCGATGCTTTCATTGTAGACTGAATTATGTCTAATACGTGCAAAGATAATTCTCCATTACATCTGTGTTTTATGTCATTTTCAATACAATACGCCATTTCAGATAATCCAACACCCCTATAGTTAGCATTTATTGGTGCTTCATTTGCTCTTAAACTTTTTGATCTAATGTTAATTTTTCCTAATGGCATTTTTTCTGTTTTATATTCTTTCCATGGTGCACCTAACTTTTTACAAATATAAACTGATCCACCGAACATATTCGGATCTGGAACAATCATTGATCCTTTTTTTCCATAGAACTCTATGTGATTTTTTTGATGAGCAATAACATCAAACGATAATGTTAATCTAATTATAGTTTCATTTTCAAAAACTATAGTAGCCAAATAAGTAGTAGGACATTTCACTTTAAATTTTTTACCTTTTTTAGGTCCTATTCCTATAACTCTACTTTTAACTCCTCTCATAATGCTTCCACTAACTTCCTTAGCAGGACCAAGTAAATTTACCAAGGCAGTTAAATAATAAGGACCCATGTCAATTACAGGTCCACCTTCTTTCTTTGCAAACCAAGGTTCCGGATTAGGATGATAAGATTGTACTCCAGGAAAAGCAAATATTGCATTTCCTAAATTAATCTGTCCAATAAATTTTTTTTCAATTAGTTCTTTAGATTTTTGGTTGCCACCACCTAAAAATGTATCAGGAGCATTTCCAATGTATAATTTTTTTTTCTTTGACAGTTTAAGTAATTCTTTCCCGTCTTTAAAATTAATTGCCATTGGTTTTTCTGAATAAACGTGTTTACCACTTAATAAAGCTTTTTTTGCTACTTCGTAGTGGGCTTTGGGTATTGTGAGATTAAGGATTATTTCTATTTCTTTATCTTGTAGGATTTGTTTTACGCTTAATGCTTCTATTCCATATTTATAAGCACATTTTTTTGATGCTAAATTATTTATATCTGCACATTTAATAATTTTAAAATTATTAAAATACTTATGCGCTCTAAAGTAAGTTTCTGCTATGTGCCCACAACCAATTAGACCTACTTTAAAAACTTTATTCATAAAGAGTATTAAACACCTTGTCTTTGCTTTGACTTACCTTCTTTGTGAAGTTTTAATGCTTCTTTATTCTCCTTTGTAGTTGGATTTTCTAAAGTTGGACTTTCCCAATATGAAGAACCATCTAACCATTGATAAGAGTGAGTTTTTATTGAAATTACGTATGTTACATCTGACTTTTTTGCTCTTTTAAATGCTTCTTCTAATTCATTTATTGAAGAAACTTCTTCTGATTTAGCTCCCATGCTTGCAGCATGTTGTGCAAAATTTACGCTTTTTAAATTTGGAGCTTTTGAACTTTCAAACAAACAATTAAATTCTTTCCCACCTTTAAATAATTGAAGTCTATTTATTACAGCATGTCCACCATTATCACACACTACTATAATTAGTTTATTATTTGTTATGACTGATGAGTAAATATCAGAATTATAAAGTAAGTAAGAACCATCACCTATAAAAACTATAACATCTTTATCTGGATTGGCCATTTTAATTCCTAAGGCACCAGAAATTTCGTAACCCATACAACTATAACCCCATTCTGTTTCGTGAGTATTTAATTCTCTTGGTCTCCAAATTTGCACTACCTCACCTACCAATCCTCCTGCTGCGGTTACAGCAATATCACTTGGACTTGAGTTTCTATATATTGCACCTACGGCATGAGCATAACTAGGAAGTTTTTGATTTGTTGGACCACTTTCTTTATCTACATATTCATTCCAAGATTTAAGTTCATCTCTAGATTTTTTGTGCCATTTATCTGGAGCTTTCCAATCACCTAATACCTGTGAAAGTTCAATTAAAGAAACCTTTGCATCACCAATTACTGATTGTGCCATATGTTTACTTGCATCAAATCTGGTTACGTTAATTGAAACAAGTCCAAAATTTGGATTTTCAAAATTTGCCCAGGACCCAGTAGTAAAATCTCCCAACTTTGTTCCAACTGCAATAGCAAGGTCGGTTTCTTTTGCAAAATTGTTTGCAGCTCTACCACCTAATCCTCCGATTGGTCCAAGAAAATGGGAGTGATCTCTTTTCATTGTTGAGTAACCCATAACTGTTTGAGTAACTGGAATATTGTGTTTAATTGCAAAAGAAGAAAGTTCTTCCATTGCGTCTGAATAAAAAACTCCACCGCCTGAAATAATTATAGGGTTCTTTGATTTTTTAATTTTTTCTGCTGCTTCTTTTATTTGATAATCATCAGGTCTAGGTCTTCTTATATTGTGAACTCTTTCAATAAAAAAATCTTCAGGGTATTCAAATGTTTCACCCTGAATGTCTTGGGACAAAGAAATGCACGCTGGACCACAATCTGCAGGATCTAACATAGTTTGTATTGCTTGGGGTAGAGTTTGTAAAATTTGTTCTGGCCTTGTAATTCTATCAAAATATTTTGTCACTGGTTTAAATGAGTCATTTTGTGTGATTCCAGGATTATTAAAATGTTCTACTTGTTGCAATACTGGATCAGGCATTCTACTTGCAAAAGTATCGCCTGGTAAAAATAAAATTGGTAATCTATTGCTCATAGCAACTGCAGCAGCTGTAACCATATTGGTAGATCCAGGTCCTACTGAACTGGTTGCTACGAAGATTTGTTTTCTTCTTTTTGCTCTAGCGTAAGCAATTCCTGTTAAAGCCATATTTTGTTCGTGGTGACCACGCCAAGTTGGAATTTTATCCTTATTTTCCTCTAGAGCTTGACCTAAACAAGCAACATTTCCATGGCCAAAAATTCCAAATGCACCTGCGAATAAAGGTTCTTTTTTACCGTCAATTAGAATTTTTTGAGCAATAAGATGTTTTATAATTGCATGTGCACATGTAAGCTTTATTTTTTTCATATTTATAGCTATATTCTGTTTAATTAATTTCACTTAATAAACCATAAAATAAAATTTATGTATAGCAAATTTGGACAGTTCATTGATGGTAAATGGCAACAAGCAGAACAAAAAGAAACATACGATGTTATCAACCCAGCAACTGAAGAAGTTATTGGAAAGGCTTCTAAAGCTTCGTCAATAGATGTTCAGAAGGCTTTAAAATCTGCTGAAAATGGATTGAAGGTTTGGAGAAATACAGCTCCTTGGCAAAGATCTTACATAATTAGAAAAATTGCAGATTTGATGAGAGAAAAAAAAGATGTTCTTGCCAAATGGTTGGCAATAGAAGTTGGAAAACCTTTAGCAGAAGGAATAGGAGAAACAGGTGGAGCTGCAGATATATTTGAATGGAATGCTGAAGAGACAAAAAGAATTTATGGTCAAACAGTAGAAAGTAGATTTCCAGATACTAGGGTTCATGTTTACTACCAACCAGTTGGAGTTGTGGCAGCATTAGTTCCTTGGAATTTTCCTTTAGTTTTAGCTGCAAGAAAAATTTCAACAGCCTTAGCTGCTGGATGTTCAGTAATTTGTAAACCAGATGTTATTACTCCAGGAACTGTTATGGAGCTGGTTGATATTTGCAGAGAAGCAGGCGTTCCTCCAGGAGTCGTTAACCTTTTGTCAGGAGATCCCGCAGAAATATCTAATGAATTACTTGAATCTGACATAGTTAAAAAAGTATCTATTACTGGATCTACAAGAGTTGGAAAATTAATATTAAAAAAAGCAGCCGATAAAGTTCAGAGAGTAACAATGGAATTAAGTGGTCATTCTCCTTTTATAGTATTTGATGATGTTGATATTAATAAAGTGGCTGATATGGCAATAACTGCAAAATTTAGAAATAATGGACAAGTTTGTATTTCACCAAATAGATTTTATATTCAAGAAAAAAGAAAAGATGAATTTGTAAAAGCATTCATAGATAGGACAAAAAAATTAAAAATTGGAAATGGGATGGACGAAGGAGTTCAATTAGGTCCTCTCACAACGGCAAAAAGATTATCTGAAGTTGAAGAGTTAGTAGAGACAACCAAAAAAGAAGGAGCAAAAGTATTATTGGGTGGAAAAAGACCTTCGGGATTTAACAAAGGTTATTTTTATGAACCAACAGTTTTTGATGATGTAAAAGATAATTTTACTATAATGAAACAAGAACCTTTTGGACCATTGGTCCCAATGTTATCATTTAAATCCTTTGACGAAGTAATTGAAAGAGCAAATAACAATGATTTGGGATTATGTAGCTACATTTATACAAATTCTATGGATCAAGCACATAAAGCTTCAGAATTAATGGAATCAGGCACAGTGGCTGTAAATACTGCAGTTGTGGCTATAGCAGAAGCTCCCTTCGGTGGAATAAAACAAACTGGCTATGGAAGAGAAGGTGGTTCTATGGCAATTAAGGATTATTTAAACGTTAAATATACACACCTCGGAATAAAAGGCTAATCAATGAAAAGAAAAGAAAGCAAAAACGCTGGTAAAATCTTATCTTCTTGGAGAAAAGCTATGCCATTTTATTATGCTGCAGCATTAATCATAGTGCTTATAGTTGTTTTTAAATGAGAAAAAATAAAGTTAAAGAATTAATAAAAGAAGGTAAGCCAGTTATAAATGGTTGGTTACAAATACCAAGTTCATTTTCTGCTGAGGTAATGTCACATCAAGGTTGGGACTCGCTAGTAATTGATATGCAGCATGGAGTAATAGATTATACAAATGCATTACCTATGCTTCAGGCAATATCCACAACCGATGTTGTTCCAATGGCTAGAGTAAATTGGAATGAACCAGGTCAAATAATGAAAATTTTAGACGCTGGAGCTTATGGAGTCATTTGTCCTATGGTAAGTAATAGAAATGAAGCAGAAAGATTTGTGCAAGCGTGCATTTATCCTCCAAATGGTTATAGAAGCTTTGGTCCTATCAGAGGATTAATTTATGGTGGCAGTGATTATGCCAATCACGCCAATGAAGAGATATTAAAACTTGCAATGATTGAAACTAAAGAGTCTTTAGAGAAACTAGATGAAATAATGACTACTCCAGGATTAGATGGAATTTACATTGGTCCTGCAGACTTAAGTTTGGCAATAGGTGAAAAACCTGCTTTCGATAATCCAGAGGGTAGTCCAACTTATAAACAAATTACTAAAATATTGACTCATGCCAAAAAAAATAAACTTGTTGCAGGTATTCACAATGCAACTCCAGAATATGCTAAGAAAATGATTGAACTTGGATTCAATCTTGTAACTATTGGGTCTGATCAAAGATATATGAGCGCTGGCGCTAAAAGTGCTGTATCAAAATTAAAATCTGTAAAATCAAAAGAAGAGTCTAAAGCTTATTAATTCTGTGAGTGAAAAGAAAAAATTATTAATTGTCCAACCTATTCATAAAGATGGTATTGAGTTGTTGAAGAATAATTCAAATTTTGAATATGAAATTCTTGAAGATGCTAATCTTGAAAATCTAAAAACAAAAATTTTAGATTGCGATGGTCTGACTTTAAGAACAGCAAAATTACCTGGCGAAATTATAGATATTGGAAAAAAATTAAAAATAATTTCAAGACATGGCGTTGGATACGACAATATAGATTTGGAAAGTTGTAAAAATAATAATATTACAATAGCCATAACAGCTACCGCAAATGCTGTCGCTGTAGCTGAACATGTTTTTTTTATGATGTTAAGCTTATGCAAAAGAAAAAATTTATTCGATGAAACTGTTAGAGCAGGAAAATTTAAAGACAAAAACTCACTCCCTTCAACTATGGAATTATGGAATAAAAATATACTAATCGTTGGATTTGGTAGAATAGGCAAGTGTTTAATAAAAAGATGCTTGGGATTTGAAATGAATGTGTATGTTTATGATCCTTTTGTGCCTGAAGACTTAATAACATCCTCTGGAGGCAAAAAAGTTGAAATATTAGACCAAGCAGTAAAGACTATGGATTTTATTTCATTACATATGCCATTAACAGAAAAGACCAAGGATCTTATAAACTTGAATTTGTTAAAAAAAATGAAGAAGAATTGCATAATTGTTAATGCTGCAAGAGGTGGAATAATAAATGAACTAGACTTAGATCAAGCTTTAAATCAAAATTTAATTTTTGGAGCAGGGTTAGATGTATATAGCATTGAACCACCTAAAAATGACAATCCATTACTTAAAAATGAAAAAGTTATTTTAAGTCCACATACAGCAGCACTAACCGAGGAATGTAGAAAAAGAATGGGTATTGAAACTGTTCAAAATATAATTGATTTTTTTGATAAAAAATTAGACAAATCTAAAACAGTAAAATTATAATGAGAATTAATATAAAAAAAATTGGTCTATTGGAGATAATTGTAATTCTTTCTTTGGTTTATGTTATTGGTATGCTTCTTTGGACTTTAAGCACTAGACCAGCGGTAGAAGCTAAGGCTGACTTGGTAAAAGAAAATCATAAAAAAGTTGTTGATTTTATAAATAATGAAGTGAATCAGTGTGGAAATGCAGAAGATAAATTGACAGTTTGGGGAGATCCTTGCAATGGCGAATGGATTGCTAACAAGGTAGTTAAATATATTAATGAAAATTTAGAAATAAAAAATCCTTTTTCCGAAGATGCTAAAGTTAAAACTGATCCAGATCCAAGAATTAAAGCTGAGGGAAAAGCTGGTCAATCTACAGAAATGGGTGTTATTTTTGTAATGTCATCAAATTTTCTTCCAGAACCAGGGTCTGAATGGATAGTCGGAACCTGTTTTAAATCACCATGCGTAGCAGCGGGAAATAACGAACTAACATCTATTTATAGATAATTAATTTTTATCAATATCTATATTCGAAGTAGACAATGTTTCTGTTAAATATTTGTAGCCTTTAATTGCATACTCTAAAGGATTTGCTTTTTTGGGATCTTGTTCTGCTTCAACAACTAACCAGCTTGAATAGTTTTTCTCTTTTAAAACATCAAACAAGGGCTTGTAATCTATGCAACCATCACCTGGAACAGTAAATGCTCCGTCTAAAAATGCACCTCTAAAACTTAAATCTTTTTTTAGAGAGTTTTCAAGTACACTCTTTCTAATATCCTTGCAATGAATGTGTGCTAATCTTTCATGATAATTTTCTATAATTTGTTTTGAATTTCCTTTAGCAAATAACATATGACCAGTATCTAATGTTAATTTTACACTATCATCTGTATTATCTAATAATCTTTCAGTATCCTCTTGGGACTCAATAACAGTACCCATATGATGATGATAACTTAAAGGCATATCCTGATCCTGTAAATATTTTCCTAATTCAGAAATTTTAAAACAAAACTTTTTCCACTCCTCATTTTCCATTTTTGGTCTTGTGGATAATTTTCTGTTTGGGTCCCCTTGTATTGAGCCTGAAACTTCTGCAAATACAATACAAGGTGCTTTACAAGCTTTGAATAATTGTAATTGTTCATTAATTGCTAACTTTTCCTCTTCTACTGAATTTTTCCTCAAATTAGCTCCATACCAACCAGAACATAATTTCAAATTAAATTCTTCTAACTTTGGTAGTAATTCTGAAGATTTTTTAGGAAATTTACCACCTGATTCAATTCCTGTGTATCCTGCTTGACTTGCTTCAGATAAGCATTGTTCTAAAGATGTTTCACCTCCTAATTCAGGCATATCATCATTACTCCAAGCTATAGGTGCTACTCCTAATTTTACTGACATAAAATATTTTTTTGTTAAGATACATAACATAAATTGAATTAAAACAAAAAAAATTGTGATTAATATTGCTTTACTAGGACTTGGAAGAATAGGACAAATGCATGGTCAAAATCTTAGAGATCACAAAGATTTTAACTTAAAATACGTATACGATATTGACAAAAAACTTACAAAAAAAATAGCGAAAAAATTAAATTCTACTTCAATAAATAGTCCAAAAGTAGCTTTTAAAGATAAAAGCATTCAATCTATCTTTATTGCAACTAGCACCTCTACACATATTAACTTAATTTCTGAGGCTGCAAAAAATAAAAAAATTATTTTTTGTGAAAAACCCTTAGATTTAAATTTAGATAAGATCAATAAATGTAAAAAATATATAAAAAAATTTAATCCTAAAATACAAATGGGATTTAACAGAAGATATGATCCAGGACATAATTCGTTGAATAAAGATTTAAACAATGGAAAGATTGGAAAATTAGAAAAAATAATAATTACAAGCCGTGACCCCGCTCCTCCTTCTATAAAGTTGTTAAAAAACTCAGGAACAATATTTAGAGATATGATGATTCATGATTTTGATCTAGCTAGATTTTATCTTGGTAAGGATGAAATTATTTCTGTGTTTGCAACAGGTAGTAATATTTCTGATAAAAGATTTTCTAAATTAAAAGATTTTGAGTTAGCAACTTGTGTTATGAAATCAAAAAAAGGTGTTCATTGCGTTATCACAAATTCTAGGCATTGCAGCTTCGGATATGATCAAAGAGTAGAGATTTTTGGCAGCAAGGGAATGATCATTTCTGACAATAAAAGAGAATTTGAAACTAAACTATACAATAAAACTTCTACAAATATGAAAAATCCCTTAATGTATTTTTTTATTGAGAGATATAAGGAAGCTTACAAATTACAATTAGATGATTTAGCGAAGTTAGTTAAGCAAAATAAAAAACCACTTGCAGATTTTGAAGATGGTAGAAAATCTTTAATGTTAGCTAATTGCGCAATTAGATCTACTAAAACAAAAAAATTTGAAAAAATCAGGTTATAAAAACAACTAATACTAGAATACAACCTATCATCTTTACATTTTAAATTAAGTTTGATTAAATTTATTTTTTTAAAAGTTAACTTTTAACAATAGAGGGAAATTTAATGAAAACATTAAAAAACTTTATCTTAGCTATCGCTGCATGGGCAATGATGTCAATGTCTGCTTTGGCAACAGATGTAATAGTCGTTTCACATGGACAAGCTAATGACCCGTTTTGGTCTGTAGCAAAAAATGGAGTTGATGCTGCTTGTAAAGATATGGGAATATCTTGCAAATATACAGCTCCAGGAACTTTTGACATGGTTGAAATGGCAAAACTAATTGATAACGCTGTATCTCAAAAACCAAAAGGTATCGTTATTACACTTCCAGATGCTGCTGCTTTAGGAAAATCAGTTAAAGCTGCTATAGCTGCTGGTATACCAG
>MDSV01021171.1_pt1 | contig 14626 bp, 21 predicted proteins | sample 810851 | NCBI WGS metagenome assembly MDSV01 (sample SAMN05326640, study PRJNA326480) | marine metagenome | isolation source: seawater | place: Atlantic Ocean: North East | collected 2012 | reverse complement strand
GAGAGCCAGAATAGTCCGTATAATTAGAGTTAGAGTCAGGGAGTAAATTTAATATATCTTTCCATTTTTTTAAATTTCCGTGATTACAAAATTTTTCATTCTCCAAAAATATTTGAAAAAGAGAATCATACTCTTTAAAAGTTTCTCGTGAGTATAAATTTTTATTTTTAATATAAGATAATATATTTATTTTATTAATATCCATGATACAAAGTTATAGCACTGAAACCATTTATAAAAATTTTCACAACCTATATTCAAAAACCTATTCTCATGTATTTGTTCGCTTTCAATTATCATAGTCTTTTCAAGAGCTATTTTTTTTCTATCAATTTCTTCTTTTGTGTACCCGTTATTTTCTTTATAAAAATCATGAAACTTTTTAAAGAAAATATCATCTGATTCTTTTTCCAAGGTTATTTTTTCTGTAATTATTATTACACCATTTTTATTTAACTGTAAAAATAACTTCTTTAGAAGATTTTCTCTTTTTTTTATGTCAATAAATTGCAATGTTAAATTTAAAATAACTATTGATGCATTATTTATATCTATTTCGCAGACATCTGAATTAATAAATTTAATTTCCTCTCTATTAATATTTTTTTTACATATATCAATCATTGCCTTTGATGAATCAACAGCAAATATCTTACCATTAAAATGATCTATTTTTTCGAGTGCTGATAATGAGCAAGAACATAATGATGATCCTAAATCAAATATATTTGTATTTGCCTGATAGAAATTTTTTGAGAGCACACCTATGTTATCTACTAAAAAATCATATCCAGGAACCGATCTATTAACCATATCTTCGAATACATTAGCTACTTCATTATTAAATGTAAATTTGTGATTATGCGGAAATTTTTTTTTATATAACTTATCTTTTTTAAGCTCTTTCATTTATCTATATTTTTATTTTTTTTACTTTTTTGTTTTTGAAAGACGTGTATTCAGGTAACCCATTTTTATAAGATGGAAAATCTTCCCCGTCTATTAGTGGAGCCATATATTTTCTGCACGCGCTAGTAATATGATATCCATCTGCACTTATAAAATTCTTTGGCATCTTTTTTTCTATATTTGCGACTTTTTTGAGGGGTACAGTTGTTAACTTCCATTTATATGGTTTATTTGAAACTCTATTAATACTTGTCATTACAGCGTTTTTCCCAGCTACTGCCAAATCCACCGCATAAGATCCTAAAGCATATGCTTGTTCTACGTCAGTTTTTGAAGCTATGTGTCTTGCAGACCTTTGAAGATAATCAGCGACAGCCCAATGACATTTGAAGCTGTTTTTATTCTTTATTAGTTCTGAAAGATAAGGCGCAACACCACCTAATTGTGCATGCCCAAAAGCATCTTTAATGCCACTATCTGACAAAAATTTTCCATTTTTATTTTTCGTTCCTTCTGAAGCTACTACAACGCAGTAGCCATACTTTGATATTGTTTCTTTAACTTTAGTTAAAAATAATTTTTCATTAAAAACTACTTCTGGAAATAAGATAATATGTGGCGGGCTATGTCTTGTGTCGCTTGCCAGTGCAGATGATGCAGCAATCCAACCAGCATGTCTTCCCATTACTTCTAAAATAAAAACTTTAGTTGATGTCTCGCACATTGACTTCACATCCAGACCTGCCTCCAAGGTTGATATGGCCGTATACTTTCCTACAGAACCAAAACCAGGCGAACAGTCTGTTAAAGGGAGATCGTTATCAACTGTTTTTGGAATTCCAATACATTTAATATCTAATCCTTTTTTTAAACAATACTCTGAAATTTTATTAGTTGTATCTTGGGAATCACCACCACCATTATAAAAAAAATAACCAATATCATGAGCTTTGAAAACTTTTACAAGTTTCTCGTAATCATTCTCGTTTTTCTTATAATCTTCAAGTTTATATCTGCAAGACCCAAAAATGCCACCTGGAGTATATTTTAGTTTTGCTATGGCAGACTTGCTTTCATAAGATGTATCTATTAAATCTTGATTAATAGCTCCCAATATCCCATTTTTTCCAGCATAAAGCCTATTAATAAATTTTTTATGTTTTCTTGCAGATTCTATAACACCACATGCGCTCGCATTTATAACAGAAGTTACTCCCCCAGACTGAGCATAAAAAGCATTCTTTTTTTTATTTTTCATAATAACAATTAAGATTATATTTTAATTATAATGACATTTTAGCATAGTAAAATGACGTTGAAAGCAAACTCGCTCGATGTTTTTTATAGGTTTATACAAGTTACTTATTTGATAATTAATAATCGTGAGGTTATATTGGATTTATTAAAAATAATAAAAATCACAATTAAGGGGACTTCGCATGAAGATTATCTTACTAGGTGCTCCGGGAGCTGGTAAAGGCACACAAGCACAATTTATTTCTGAACATTTAAATATTCCACAGATATCTACTGGCGATATGCTTAGAGCAGCTGTAGCTAATAAATCGGATCTTGGTTTAAAAGCAAAAGACATAATGGAAAAAGGCGAACTTGTTCCTGATGATCTAATACTAGACTTAGTAAAAGATAGAATAACAGAGAATGATTGTTGTAATGGCTTTTTATTTGATGGATTTCCAAGAACTTTAGACCAAGCTACCGCTCTTAAAAATAGAGGCGTGGAAATTGATTGTGTAATTGAAATTATGGTTGATGATGATGAAATTGTTAAAAGAATGAGCGGTAGGAGAGTTCATTCAGCCTCTGGAAGAACGTATCATATTACTCATAACCCACCTAAACAAGAGGGTTTGGATGACGAAACCGGCGAGGCTTTAATTCAAAGACCTGATGATAATGAAGAAACAGTAAAAAAGAGACTAACTATATATCACGAGCAAACTTACCCATTAGTCGAGTTTTACAAAAATTTATCGACTAACAATAAATCATGCAGCTATATAGAAATTAACGGAATAGGCGGTATTGACGACATACAGTCACAAATAACAGCTAATATCAAAAAATTAACATAAAACCCTTATAAATAAAGATTATAAGTTGTATATATCATGATTCTTGGGTATTATTCACATCCTTGAAAGAGTAAATATTATGATGACAAAAACAACAATTAGCGCAAAGAAAGAGACAGTTGAGAGAAATTGGTATGTAATTGATGCAACTGATAAAGTCCTTGGACGTCTTTCAACAGAAATAGCTGATACTTTGCGAGGTAAGAATAAACCTTGTTATACTCCACATTGCGATACAGGAGATCATGTTGTTGTAATTAATGCTGAAAAAGTACGGGTTACAGGAAATAAATTTGAAGATAAAATGTACTACAGACATACTGGATATATTGGAAATTTAAAATCAACAAATTTCGCTAAGCTCCAAGCAAAAAAGCCTGAAAGTATTATTGAAAAAGCTGTAAAAGGAATGATGCCAAAAAATAGATTAGGAAGTGCAATGATTAAAAAACTTCATGTTTATAAAGGTTCAGAACATAATCATCATGCACAAAAACCAATAGCCAAGGAAATATAAAGATGGATAATGTTTTTTATTCAACAGGAAGAAGAAAAGAATCTACAGCAAGAGTATTTCTTTCGAAAGGTACAGGTAAAATAACAGTTAATTCTGATCCAATAGAAAAATATTTCGGTCGCAAGACAAACATTATGGTTGTTAAGCAAGCATTAGAATTAACTGAAACAACCGACAAGACTGATATCAAAGTCACCGTAAAAGGCGGCGGATCTTCTGGTCAAGCTGGTGCAATAAAATTAGGGATTGCTCGAGCACTCTTAAAGTATGACGATACCCTAAGACCAGTGCTCAAAAAAAATGGCTTTCTTACAAGAGACTCAAGAGTAGTTGAAAGGAAAAAAGTAGGTCTTCGAAAAGCTAGAAAAGACGTCCAGTTTTCAAAAAGATAATCTTTATTACTATAAAAGATATAAATGTAAATATATTACGCTTATAGTTATTATACTTCGCATAATTAAATATATTAAAAATTCTTTGGCCTTTATAAATAAAAATAGATCTATTAACCATGCGATAAAATATCCTATTGCTAGAACTAGCAAATTATCTGGAAAAGAAAAGAAAAAAGCCGAAAACGCTATAATTGACGGCGTAACACTTAAATAAAATAACTGGGAAGATTTTTCTAAAGAATTTCTGCCCCAATTAATTGCACCTATAAATGACAAAATAATTGCACTATAATGAATAAAAATTGCAATACCATGCTCAAAATCATATTTTTGCAAGTAATAAATTGTAAAGACAAATGGTAATAAACCTAAAAGCATTAGGGCTATTGACGTTTTACTAGCATATTTTTGATTTTCAATCATAGTTGTAATTTTAAACTGTTATTTATTTTTTAAAAGGGAGAAATTATGCCAATTTACGAATATCAATGTGAGAAATGTGGACATCATTTTGATATTATCCAAAAAATCTCTGATGAAAAGCTTACTGTATGTCCTAAATGCAATCAAAAAAAATTAAAAAAGCTAGTTACTGCAGCTGGGTTTAAATTAAAAGGTACAGGATGGTACGAAACTGATTTTAAAAATAATAAAAAAACAGATTCAAAAAAAACAGATTCAAAAAAAACAGATTCAAAAAAAAATTAAACCATAAATAAGTTCATGAAATATTCAACACTTGGAAATACAGATATAAAGGTAAGTAAAATCTGTCTAGGAACTATGACATTTGGTGAGCAAAATACTGAAAAAGAAGCTCATGAACAGCTTGATTATGCTTTAGATAATGGTATTAATTTTATAGATACTGCAGAAATGTACCCCGTGCCGCCAAATTCTAAAACTCAGGGTTTAACTGAAAAATTTATTGGCTCTTGGTTAAAGAAAAATAAAAATAGAGATAGGGTTATAATTGCTTCAAAAGTTACTGGGCCCGCAGTAGATTTTTCGTATATTCGTGAATCTCTTTGTATAGATAAGAAAAATATTGAAAAAGCAATTAGTGGAAATCTTAAGAGATTAAAAACTGATTATATAGACTTATACCAAATTCATTGGCCACAAAGACAAACTAATTATTTTGGCCAATTAAATTATGTTTATAGTAAGCAAAATATTAACATGATTTTAGATAATATTAATGAAAGCTATGAAACACTTAATGATTTAGTTAAAGCTGGAAAAATTAGAACATTAGGGTTATCTAATGACACCTCTTGGGGTGTTATGAAATTCTTAGAGATTTCGAAGCAAAAATCTTTTCATAAGATTGTTTCGGTTCAAAATCCATATAGTCTTTTAAATAGATTATATGAGATAAATATGGCTGAAATTTCAGAGATAGAAAATATAGGCCTTCTTGCTTATTCTCCTCTTGGGTTTGGAATGTTAACTGGAAAATATATTAGCAAATCACCAAAAAATTCTAGGCTATCAATTTGGAATAGATTCAACAGATACAGTAATAACAATTCAAAAAAAGCTACGGTAAAATATGTAGAATTGGCGAAAAAATATAATATATCGCCTACCCACTTAGCTTTGTCATTTGTAAACCAACAACCATTTGTCACGAGTAATATTATAGGCGCTACAAAATTAACCCAGTTAAAAGAAAATATTGAAAGCATTAATATAAAGTTAAACGAGGAAATTTTAACTGAAATTGAAAATATTCATATTAGCCAACCAAATCCTGCGCCATAATGAGACTATCTAAATTTTTAGCACACTCTGGTGTTTGTTCAAGAAGAGGATCTGAAAAATTAATAAAAGAAAATAAAGTTATTATAAATAATAATATTTGTAATGATTTTTCATATCAAGTGAAAAAAAATGATTTGGTTTTTGTTGACGGTAAAAAAGTAAATTATCAAAAAGAAATAGAGTTATATATTCTTAATAAACCAAGAGGTTATATTACTTCAAGAAAAGATGAGCTTAATAGAAATACAGTGTATGACTTACTTCCTCAAAATAAAAAACATTTAATTAGTATTGGCAGACTAGATTATAACACTGAGGGTTTATTACTTTTTACAAATAATGGTGATTATGCAAGATATTATGAATTACCAAAGAATAAAATTAAAAGAACTTATAGAGTTAAGGTTTATGGAGAACTTAATGATTCTGATATTAAAAAAATTAAAAACGGTATTACTATCAGAGGTGTAAAACATAATGTTGATGAAATAAAACTTATTAAAAAATTAAAAAAAAATAATTGGTTTGAAATATGTCTAAAAGAAGGCAAGAACAGAGAAATTAGAAAAATTTTCGAAAGCTTCAATATTGTTGTCAATAGAATAATTAGAACGAATTACGGAGAATTTTTTTTAAAAGGATTGAAAAATGGTGAATTTAGAAAAATAAAAATTAATTAAATGATTATTATTTTTTTTCTAAATTAATTACTTCTTTTTCATTACTTACCAACACTTGATCTGCACCTCTTTTTGCAAAAAGTCCAACTGTAACAATACCTGGTATTTGATTTAAATCATTTTCTATTTTTATAGGCTCAATAATATCCATATGGTTTATATCTAATATAATATTTCCGTTATCTGTTACAAAGCCCTCTCTCCACGATGGCATAGCTTCTTTTTTTATAATTTCTCTAGCAACATATGATCTTGCCATTGGAAGAACTTCTATAGGAAGCGGAAATCTCCCTAGAACATCAACTAATTTTGATTCATCAACAATACATAAAAACTTTTTAGAGGCTGCAGCTATAATTTTTTCTCTTGTAAGAGCACCGCCCCCGCCTTTAATTAATTGAAAGTTACCATTTACTTCATCAGCACCATCTATGTATATTGGAATTTCACTAACTTCATTTAAATCAAAAACTTTTATACCATTTGCCTCAAGTTTTTCTTTTGTTGAAATTGAACTTGCAACTGTGCCAGATATTTTATTTTTAAGTGGCTTTAAATATTCAATAAAATAATCAACGGTTGACCCAGTACCAACTCCAACAATATCATCATATTCAACATATTCGATTGCTGCTCTTGCTACGGCTTGTTTTTTATGATCTGAGTTAATCATTATTTTTCACTATAATATAAAAATTGTATTATAATTCATATATGTCTTACTTTGTATTTAAATATCAAAATAATAAATTTAGATCGGTCGATCATATCGACACTTTTGAAAGTTTTAAAGAAGCTAAATTGCTAGTTAAAGAATTGCGACAAAAGAATTCGCCAAGTAATCCGGACGCTTATAAGATTGTATTTGCTGAAGATATGCTTGAGGCAGAAATGTTAATTTTGGAAAAAAGAGATGCTCCCATACTTAGAGAATGGGAAAAATAAAAATTATAATACAGTGTTATTTTTCTAAATTATGCCTATCGATAGAAGCCTTTGCTTCGTCGTTTGCATAGAATTCTCTTATACTTTCAACTGTTTCTGTTCTATTTGCACCTGAGCCAACCAATACATTTTGGTTTTTATCAACAGCCCAAAGAATATAAGCTGTAAAATTTTTTAGGTCCTCTGGAAATTGGTCGCTATGTGGTATTCCAGTATGTTCAACTTTATCTTTGTTTTTCCTAAGGTTTGCCCTAGCTCCCATTAAAACTTTTTTAAGATCCTCGACACTCTCGCCATTCCATTGACCGACAATCTCACCATTTTTTGATACAATATCATCTGACATTTTTATACCCCTATTTTTTTTAGGGGCATATTATACTAAATAACCTTTGTATTCAAGATAAAATAGCATGAAATCAAATATAACTTTTAAAGAAGCAATATTATATTGGTTAAAATTAGGCTTCATAAGTTTTGGTGGCCCAGCTTCACAAATAAGTATGATGTATGAAGATATTGTTGAAAAAAAGAAATGGGTAGACGAAAAAAGTTTTTTTCATGCTTTGAATTTTACAATGATTTTACCAGGTCCAGAAGCTCAACAATTAGCAACTTATTTAGGCTGGCTAATGCATGGAAGAATTGGTGGATTAATTGCAGGCACTTTATTTATTCTACCTTCTTTTTTTATTTTAAGCTTTTTAACTTATTTATATATTCAATACTCTAATAATATATGGGGAGAAGGTATATTATATGGAATTAAAGCTGCTGTAATAGCAATAATTTTTTATGCATCAATAAAGATTGCTAAAAAAGTTTTAAAAAAATTCTATTATTGGTTAATGGCAATAACCGCTTTCATTGCTATTAATATTTTTGACATAAATTTGCCAATAATAATAATAATTTCCGGGTTATTAGGTTTCGTTTTTCATTTTTATAAAAATTATAATAAATCTAATGAATTTAAGAAAAATAATTTTATAAATAATGAGATATTACAGAGTTCTTTAAAAACTTTAATAAAAGTTTTATTTATATGGTTTATAATTTTTTCTATTATCTTTTATACAAATGAAAGTATATTAATAAATCTTTCTATATTTTTCAGTCAAGCTGCCCTTGTAACATTTGGTGGTGCTTATGCATTACTACCTTACGTATTTCAAAATATTATAGAATCTCAAGGATGGCTAACGAGTCAACAAATGATCGACGGTCTTGCTTTGGGAGAATCAACTCCTGGCCCGCTTATTATGATTGTAACTTATGTTGGTTTTATTGTTGGCTGGTACAATGATATTTTAAATATAAGCTCACCACTTATTAGTGCTATTTTATGCGGTTCAATTGCAACATTTTTTACATTCCTTCCTTCTTTTGCGTTTATATTTATTGGGGCACCAATTATTGAATTAAGTAAAGAAAATAAAAGTTTAGAAATACCATTAAATTTTATTACATCAGCTGTTGTCGGATTAATAGCAAATTTAGGATATATGCTTGCTTATAATTCATTATGGACAGATAATAACGGTGTCGATTACTTTGATAAACACCTTTTAATACTAATTATTTTGAGTTTGTTGGCACTTACAAAGGCAAAAGTTGGAATATTGCCTCTGCTTATAACTTTAGGATTAACGGGAATGATGATGAAAATATACTTTTAAAAAATATGACAGAAATAATTTCAAAAAATAAATATGTTGAATTTACTTATTCAATTACTAATGATGAAGGACAAATTATTGAACAAGTTGAAATGCCGGTAAATTATGTTCACGGTGTAAAAATGGGCTTATGGCCTAAACTTGAGGATGCGCTTGAAAATAAAAAAATTGATGACCAAGTGAATGTTACTTTTGAGCCGGGCGAAGTATTTGGAGAAGTAGACAAAGATTTAATTTTTGAAGATGACATTAAAAATGTTCCCGAAGAGTATCGTCAATTAGGCAAAGTTGTAGAATTTCAAAACGAATCAGGAGATGTTAAACCATTTACCGTAACAGAAATAACGGATTCAAAAATTATATTAGATGGGAATCACCCTCTTTGTAATTTAAAAATTAACTTTAATGTTACAATACTAAATATAAGAGACGCTACGCAGACAGAAATTAGTGCATTGAATGAAGTAACAGAAGATTAGATATTTTCAAATAAACTTTCAGTAAATTCCATTTCACATGTTTTAAACCATTCAATCTCTGGATAAATTATAGATATTTTTTTTGAACAATCTAAAAAACATTTACAAGTATTATAATTTATTTTTTTATCAGTTTTTAAATACTTTTCATTACTATATTTATCCCAAAATAATATGAATTTTCTAATGAGATTTTTTTCAATAAATCTATTTGCGTTTGTTTTTTCTTTCTTGTTTCCGCTTGTTACTTTTTTCAAGGTCTCCGACATTTTTAGAAGTTTATAACTCATTGAACTTGCAGGATGGGGCATACCTTGTAGTAATTTACTAGTATGTTGAAGATTAAAAATAGCCTCGTTATATAGTTTGTTTCTTTCCTCTACTGAATAACTATTATTTTCACTTAAGATTAATATTATAAAATCTTTAAAAGTATTTGATAATTCATTTGATATTTTTTGATAATCATTATTTTCAAAACCATATTTTTTTATTAAAGATTCACAAAATTCTCTATCAAATATATCTTTTAATACAAATGTTGAAACCAAAGTACTTTCCTCTTATTTTAAAAATTTACTATAATTTTAAATAGTTGATTATTTTATAATAAATGCTATATTTAAATCTGGTTATACCACGCAAGAACATGCGTAACAAGTTCACTATAAAAAAATATTATTAAATTGGTGAAGTTATGCATAGTCAGATTTATAGAGGAGTATTTCACTCCAAAGATTCTATATCATCATTTAAAATTATAAAGAACCTAAAATATGCGTATCGTGGGATATTATATCTTAAGTCTATGGTTAAAAAAAAAGATAAACATATACTTAACATGTACTATCGCGGTGTTTCATATAAAAAGTTTGAAAGTTAGAAAGGCAAAAGTTGAGATGCTATTTTATGTTTAAGTTCGCTCCTTAATCTAATAGCATCTTAATTTTTTTTTAAAATACAGATGAGCTTAGTTCATTCACAGCTTTAAGCATATCTGGATCATCTGTCAGAGCCTCTGATATTGAACATCTACAAGCAGTGTTTGGATTCACACCTGATATTATAAGTTTTGCAGCATGTACTAAAAGTCTTGTACTTGCTCCTTCATCCAGACCATTGCCTTTTAAATTTCTTGTCATATGGGCAAATTTTACAAGCGAAGTACTTAATTCCTTGTCTGCACCTGTTTCACTTTCAATTATTGATTGTTCTATTTCTGCTTCCGGATAATCAAACTCTAGTGCCACAAATCTTTGCCTAGTACTCTGTTTAAGATCTTTTAGTATACTTTGATAGCCAGGATTATAAGATATTGCCATGCAGAACTCTGGGGACGCCTCTAGTACCTCTCCAACTTTTTCTATTGGAAGAACACGCCTATCGTCACACAAAGGATGAATAACGACTGTAGTATCTTTTCTAGCTTCTACTATTTCATCTAAATAACAAATTGCTCCAGCCCTAACTGCTTTAGCTAACGGCCCATCTACCCAGACTGTGTTACTTCCCGCAATTAAATATCTTCCAACGAGGTCTGAGGCTGTTAAATCATCATGGCAAGAAACAGTAATGAGAGGTCTTTTTAATCTCCAGCTCATATGTTCCATAAAACGCGTTTTTCCGCACCCAGTAGGGCCTTTTAAGAGAATAGGCAACTGGTTATTGTATGCGCTTTCAAATACTTCTATTTCGTCCCTTACTGGACGATAATTAGGTTCTTCTTTAATTATATAATCTTCAGGTTTAAAAGAATTTGAATCCATGATATTTCTCTTTAAAAAATTTATTAAGATTTAAAATATTACACATCTATTATATTGGCAAGTTGTTTATTTCTTATATTTAGTTTTATAAATAATTAAAGAAAATTTTTAACTATTAATTAAAGCAATAAGGAATAATATCCCACTTGTCTGCATTAATTTCAATTTGCATGAAACATGGCCCACCATCATTATTTCTAGTGTGTCCGCAAGCTCCAGGATTAACAACCCATGGAAAATCTTTTTGATCACAAGCCTGAATGTGTGTGTGGCCATATATAATTAATCTAGCATCTGGATAAGATTTTCTTAGTTCATTATGATTAGCATGGTGTCCGAATCTGTCACCATGTTCCACAGAAACAATATGATTATTAATTTGAAAAGTTTGCGATTTTTTTAGGCGACTAATTATTTTCTTATCTTTAGGATCATCATATTTTTCAGGAATATCATTATTTCCAGCTACTATATAAACTTGATCACAATATTGATATAAGTCTGAAATAATTTTTGTAGAACAAATGTCACCAGCATGAATAATTACATCTGTATTTTTTAAATAATTAATAATATGTGCGTCAATGAGTCCGTGTGTATCGGAAATTATTGAAACAGAAGACACTTCTTTCATTTTTTAAAAAATAGTAGCACCAAAAACTTTTACTTCATCATTTTCAATGCCTAAAACTAATCTTCCTAAATAATCACCAGGAAATTCTGTACTTGTTTGCTTATAAAGAACTGTAATATGATCATTTCTCCTTAAACAACCTAGAGGACATGCTTTCTCTGTTAAAGTAGATAAAAGTTTATTGTTTGCCCATTGTTTTCCAATTTCAACTTCATGTGCACCCATTAACATTGTTTCGGAGAAATTCTTAGTAAAGCTTCCATAATCTTGCTGATTGGAAGCTTTTACTAAATCTACCCAAAAAGGATCTGCAATTTTAAATATTTCTTCGTCCGTTTTTTTTAAAAAATCCATTTACCCCGCCTTTTTTTGCTCCTCATCTACTATATGATAAAGCGGCGCTTTTTCCATGGTAAATTTACCTGTCTCTGGATCTCTTCTAGACAATGTTAAACAATGCCAATTATCATCATCTAGTTTCATTTTGTCAGATCTATAGTAATATCCAGGCCATCTTGTTTCTTCTCTAAAAAGTGTGTGTTCAGTTACACATTGAGATACAAGTGCACGGTGTTTTAGTTCCCAAGCTCTCATCAACTGATGAAGATCTTCAGCACCAACATTCTCTAAATCTTCTTGAAGAATACCTAAATCTTTTAATCCTTTTTTCAATTGATTTTCATTGCATTGATAACCAACAGTTATACCACCACAATATTCATCCATAATCTTTTGAAGTCTTTGTAGACCTTGTATTGGCAATATATAACTTGGAGATACTGTACCAGATGTAATTTCATTTCTTCCAACTGTGAAATTATCTAGAGGTTTGAAGACTTCTTCTTTAAAGTTATTTATTTGTTTTTCAGAAACACTTGGTTTAGTTTCCATATCTTTAATATATTGAACTGCTGCTTTAGCAGCAAGACGTCCTTCTGTGAATGAACCTGAAGAGAATTTATGCGCTGTTCCACCAACAGTATCGCCAGCACCAAATACACCATCTACAGTCATCATCCTATTATATCCCCAGAAATATTCTTTTGGAGATAAGTCTGATGGTCCGCTAACCCAAGCTCCAGAGCATGTCGCATGTGAGCCCATAACGTATGGCTCGGATGTAGTTAATTCTGGATTCTGATACTTTGGATCAATGTCTTGTGATGCCCATACTACGGCCTGCCCAACTGTCATCCCTAAAAAGTTCTCCCAACCTATAACTTCTAAATGAGGATCTTGGAATGCTTCCATGGTAACCATATGTATTGGACCACGACCAGCTTTTACTTCTTCCAAAAATGCATGATTTCTTAAGCATGTTGGTGTTGGGTGATGATCAATATATTCACCAACCATCTCTTTTGTTTGGTCATACCATTTTGATTCGTACTCTTCACCATATGTATTTTGGGTATATGTCTTAAGATGTAAGAAGTATGCTCCAACAGGACCATATCCATCTTTAAATCTACATAAAACAATTCTATTTTCCATTTGAGTCATTTTAGCACCCAAAAGAATTGGTAATGCATAACATGAGCCATTACTCCAAGGCGCATACCATGTTCTTCCCATGCCCTCACCAACAGCTCTTGGCTTAAATATGTGAGAAGCACCACCAGCACATATAATTGTTGCTTTTGCACGGAAGACGTGGAAATCACCTGTTCTCATATTAAACCCTACAGCACCACCGCAACGATTATCTTTACTTTCATCTTTTAAAAGATGGGTAATCATTACACGGTTATAAATTTTACTAGCAGATTTCTTTGCAGCCTCTGCTACGATTGGCTTATAACTTTCACCATGAATCATAATTTGCCACTTACCTTCTCTTTGGTAACGGCCTTCTTTATTTTTCATTAATGGCAAGCCCCACTCTTCAAACATATGAACGCATGAATCAACATGACGAGCCATATCAAGAGCTAAATCCTCTCTAACCATTCCCATTAAATCATTTCTAGCATAACGAACATGATCTTCAGGTTGATTTTCATTCCAACGTGTTCCCATATAGCAGTTGATAGCATATAAACCTTGAGCAACAGCGCCACTTCTATCAATGTTGGCTTTTTCAACACATACAATGTTCATGTCACGGCCCCAATATCTGGATTCAAAGGTAGCCCCAGTACCGGCCATACCACCACCGACTATAAGAATATCGCAATCCTCGTAAACTGTTTTATGATTAGCCATTAGTAGTAAACTCCTTGTTTGAATGTGTCTTTCTCTCGACTTGGAAGACCATCATCGTTAATTAATTTTGCATCTCTATTATCACCAATTTTTAAGTAATCTGGCTCATTGAAAAGCAATTGAGATTCGTGTGCTGCTTCATTTGGTACTTCGGCATCTGCAACTTTATGGATATGTTTTCCCCAAGGCTTTGTAGTAATAGGTGATACAAAGTTTTTCTCGGTTCCATTTCTAAATGTGATTCTCCAGGAGATAGTACCTTTTTCTTCTTCTCTCAATACTCTTACTTTATGTCCCATAGGTGCAAAGTCAGCATATCCTCTAGCGTCGATTGCATTTTGTGGGCAGGCTTTCACACATGAATAACACTCCCAACAAAAGTTCGGCTCAATGTTTACAGCACGTCTAATTTTTGGATCGATGTGCATGATATCAGAAGGGCAGATATCTACGCAGTGTCCGCAACCGTCACAACGGGTCATATATACAAAAGTTGACATAATTTTTCTCCTATTACTTTCTCAAATTAATTAATTAAAAATTCTTTACTCAAT
>MDSV01140521.1_pt1 | contig 14628 bp, 13 predicted proteins | sample 810851 | NCBI WGS metagenome assembly MDSV01 (sample SAMN05326640, study PRJNA326480) | marine metagenome | isolation source: seawater | place: Atlantic Ocean: North East | collected 2012 | reverse complement strand
GTAGGAGTATGGTTAGGTGGTTTATTTTATGATATTTATGGCAGCTATGATTTAGTTTGGTGGGTTGGAATAGGTGTAGGCGCTTTTTCTGCAATAATTCACATTCCTGTAAAGGAAATCCCTTTATCAAAAAGGAAACTTAAGATTGCTTAAAATTTACAACTACCCAAAAACTGAAAATTTAATTTTTTATTTTAAAAAAATTATTTTTTTATTTGTAGCAATTTTTTTTATACTAAAATTACCATTCTCAGAGTTTTATGAATTAGCTATATTGGTATTTATAATATGTTTATATTTATCGATAAATTCTTTTAAAAAAATTCAATATAATTTGTATTTTTATCTATTAGTTTTTTTAATACCATTGAATTTGTTTTTTACGTCAAATAACATTATTGAAAGAAATGGTATTTTTTTACCAAACTCTCATAATAATCTTAAATATACTGAAGTTAATAAACCTTTATTTACAAAATTGGAAAAATTTTTTTTTGATAGATATAGAAATGAAAAAATAGAATGTGAAACTAATACTCTATGCTGGGCAAATACTTCTTTAAATAATATTTTTTCTAAAAATTATAATATTTTAAATTTTTTTGAAAAAAATAGGTTAGAAAAAAAAATTAATAATATTTATCATCAAGACTTATCATCTGCACGTATAAGAATGATAAATAGCTCACTATTAAATTGGAGTGACTGGTCAAATGATACATATATTAAAAGAAATAATGCACCGTACTTTGTAATATATAAATTTAAAAGTGATAAATATAATAAAAGCAATTTATGCTGGAAAGGGAAAGCGATTATTTTAAATAATAATCTAGAACAAATTGATAATAAAAAACAAAAATGCTTAAGAATAAAGAATAATTTAGAAGTATTATTTTATAATTTTAGCGAAGATCTTGAAGTAAATTTAAAAAAAAATATTAGCTTAAAATTATTTGACTACTTAAGTTTAATTATTCAAATTATATGCATAAGTCTTTTGATCAAATTATTCATAAAAAAAATTAACTTAGATACTTTTAAAAAAACCCTATTACTTTCGACACTTGCATCCGCTAGTGTCATTTATGTTTTTTATAATAGAGCTGTTTTTGAAAGTGGTTATTTTCCGTTAGCAGGAGGTATGGATGGATTAGTACATATTGGATATGCTAGCAATATGTCAGACCATTTGATTAATTTAAATTTATTTGAATACTTTAGGGGGGGAGAGTCAGTTTATTACTTTATGCCCGGCCTAAGATATATTTTATCAATAATAAATTTATTTTTTGGAGATACTTTTAATGGAGTCTTACTAATATTAATCTTTTTTCCGGTAATAATATATTTTGTTTTATTAAAGCTTAACATTACAAAGAAGTACGCTTTAATTGTTACAATTGCATTTATCTTTTTAAAAATTCCCTATGTCGGATTTTCATTTAATCATTTTTTAAGAAGTGGATTAACAATTTATCCTGAAACTTTTGCTGCGTTTTTATTTTTTGCTTTTTTAATATTATTATTTAAGAAAAATATTTTTCTTTCAGGGGTAATTTGCTCATTAATGATATTTATAAGACCAAATTATTTACCAATACTCGTGATAACTATGGTTTTTCACTTTATTATATATTTTAAATCAAAAAATTTTAAAAATTTTACTTTTGGTTTATTAGGGTTAAGTCTTGTTTTACTAATACCAGTCCACAATTTAATTTTTGGAGGTGATCAATTTGCTTTTCTTACTTCTTCCGCCTTTATATCAAGTAATTTAAAGGTTGATCCATATGAATATTTCTTATTTTTTAGTGATTATGAAATTAAAACAAAAATCATCAATCACATATTTGACCTAATAACAACCGGTGAAAGAAATAATTTATTTGCATATATAATTAACTTTTTATTATTAATTAATTTAATTTTTTTTAATATTTTTATGATAAAAAAATTAAATCATAAAATTATTTTAATTTCTTTTTTTGCACTTAGCCTCCAGTTTTTTGGATTGTTTTATATAAATACAGGTAGATATGCTTATTTTCCATGGTTATTGGTTTTAATTGCTAATTTGCTTATATTTAAAGATTTCTACTTTAAAAAAATTTATTATTTATTTTCAAAACAATAATTATAATTTTAGTATGACATTTGCTTATTTTATATAGTTGAATATTTTTATTAACTGCAATTATTAATAGTAGGTATATGAATAATAAATATGATAGTAAAGACTTATGAAAAAAGTTGCTGCTTTTATTGCGTCTGGAAGTGGAATTGGAGCAGATGCAGCTAAACATTTATCTGCGAAAGGTTATAGTATAGGCATTATGTCATCATCTGGCAAAGGTGAAAAATTAGCTAAAGAACTAGGAGGGGTAGGGTTAACTGGATCAAACTTATCTCCTCAAGATATAAATGTATTTATTGAATTATTAATTTCTAACTATGGCAGAATAGATGTTTTAGTTAATAGCGCAGGACATGGTCCAAAAGGAGATATACTAGAATTAAATGATAATGATTGGATCAAGGGAATGGAGGTTTATTTTTTAAATGTTGTAAGAGCAACAAGATCCATAACCCCTATAATGCAAAAGCAAAAAAATGGCTCAATAATAAATATATCTACGTTTGCTGCCTTTGAGCCGGAATTAAACTTTCCAACCTCTGCTGTATTTAGATCGGGTTTATCAGCTTTTACAAAGATCTATTCTGACAAATATGCAAAAGAAAACATAAGAATAAACAATATATTACCTGGCTTTATTGATAGCTTACCAGCAAAGGAAGAATTTTTAAAAAGAATACCATTAAACCGATATGGAAAAGTCAGTGAAATTTCATCTGTTGTTGAAATGTTAGCTTCAGATGGAGGTGCTTATATTACTGGACAAAATATTAGGGTTGATGGCGGTATCACAAGATCAGTATAGTTATTAAAAATGTCAAAAATTAACTATAAAACATTATTGTTAAAAAAGAATATTGAACCTATTACATGTCTAACGGCATATTCTAAACCTTTGGCCAATATCTTAGATGGAAGAGTTGATTTAATATTAATAGGTGACTCACTTGGAACAACACTTTACGGTATGAAAAATACAAGATCTGTAAATCTTGAAATGATGAAAAATCATGGAAAAGCTGTTGTTAGCAACACAAAACATTCAATGACTATCATTGATATGCCATACAAAACTTATATCAATAAAAAAGAAGCCCTTAAAAATGCATTAGATATTCTACATTTTACAAAAGCAGACTTTATTAAAATTGAAACAGATGAAAAAAATATTGAAATAGTTAAGCACTTAACAATGAACAATATTAAAGTCGTTTCTCACATAGGTATAACTCCTCAAAAGTTTACAGATTTTAAAAAAATTAAGAGTGTAGGAAAAAATTCTGGAGAAACAAATAACTTAATCACTTTAGCAAAAAAACTTCAAGATGCTGGTTCAAAATTCATTGTTCTAGAATGTATAGGGTTGAATGCTTCAAAAAAAATAACAAAAAATTTGTCAATACCAACTATTGGTATTGGAGCTTCAAAATTTTGTGATGGTCAAGTATTAGTTATTGATGATATTCTAAATTTAAATTTTGATAATCGAAAACCAAAATTTATTAAAATTTATAATAATATAGATAAAAAAATTGTGAAGGCGGTAGAAAATTTTGCTAGTGAGGTTAAGAAAAAAAAATTTCCTTCAAAAAAATATTCTTACTAGTATTTAAATATTTTCAAAATTTTCTGTTATTGGATTCAAAAACTTTAATTCTCCAGAACCAATATTATGCATCAATCCATGAATTGATAATGTTTTATTTTCAACAGACTTTTTTATGTATGGAAAAGTTAAAAGATTGCATATAGAGACCTTGATGCTTTCTTCTCCTAATTTGTATATTTGATTTTTTTCTGATGTATTTTTTTTAATTTTATTATAAGCAGGCTGAAGAATACTTAACCATTTATTTATAAATTCATAATCCTTATTATATTTATTTGAATACAAATTATGCCCACTTTTAATACCTCCACAATCAGTATGGCCCATTATAATTAAATATTTAATTTTTAACTCTTTTGTTGCGTATTCGATTGCAGCTGAAGTTCCATGATTTTCATTATCGGGTTTATAAGGGGGGATTAAATTGGCAATATTTCTATGAATGAAGAACTCTCCTACATCTGCTCCAAAAATAGACGTTGCATGAACTCTTGAGTCACAACAAGAAATAATCATTGATGATGGTTTTTGCCCATTAGATACTAGTTTCTTTAGTTTAGTAGCCTTGGTTAAATAGGGACCAGATATCCATTTTTTATACCTATTTACTAAAAATTTTGGAAGTGGGGCAGATTTATCAATCATAAACTTTAATTAATTTATATTAACTAATTATTGTAGGCAAGGATTTACAAGTTTATTTATTTAATTATATTATTTAATTTAAAATTTACCTATGAATAAAGTTGTAGATAGAAAATTCTGTGTTGCTCCAATGATGGGTTATACAACACCATATGCTAGAAACCTATATAGAATTTTATCAAAAAAAACCTTTTTGTTTTCTGAAATGATTGCAACTAAAACACTTATATATTCAAAAGATACTCAATCAATTATTGCAAATGAATATCAAAACCCAATAGCTCTTCAGGTAGGAGGTTCTGAAATAAAAGATTTAAAATTAAGTTCAAGATTAGCCTATGATTTGAACTATGATGAGATAAATTTAAATGTCGGTTGTCCAAGCAAAGCTGTACAAAAAGGTAGTTTCGGGGCATGTCTTATGCAAGACAAAAAACTTGTGAAAAATTGTCTCGACGCAATGCAAACCAATAAAAATATTGAGGTTTCAATTAAATGTAGAATTGGTTTAGGAAAAGATTTTAACTATGACTTTTTTGAAGAATTTATTGATGAAATATTAAAAAGTGGAATTAAAATAATTTATGTTCATGCAAGAAATGCAATATTAACTGGAATAAGTCCTAAAGGAAACAGAACTATACCTCCTCTAAAATATGATTTTGTTTCAAAAATTAAAACAAAATATCCTAATGTTACATTTATTTTAAATGGAGGTATAGATACTATAGAAAAAGCATTGTATTTATCCAAATTACATGATGGAGTTATGTTAGGCAGGTTGATACAAAACAATCCTTTTTGTCTAAAAAATGTTGATAGACTTTTTTATAACCAATCAAACAGTTATGCTGTAACTGAAAAAACGATAGAGGATTATTTTGACTTTATAAGACCTAAATTAGGACAAGACTCGATTTATAGATTGTTAAGCCCTCTATTAAATATTTTTTTTGCCATTCCTAATGGAAAACAATTTAAAATAGATGTTCATTCAAACATGCAGCATAATAATTTTGAGTTGCTAGAAAAAATATTTTTAAATTTTGTAAAAGAAAAAAAAATATCAATTAATTAAAAGGGTTTTTGATAAGAAAAGCTAATAATTTCAACACCTGGATTTTTGTTTCCAATATTTGCGTTTGAAATATGCCCAAAAGATAAACCTATTCTATCCTCATTTAGAAGTTGGTAACTAACTTCAAATGTTGTTCTAAATTCAATATTATTACCAAGTTTTTTTCCATTACCATCATCATAATAACCTATTCCAAAACTAGGAGTAAAATTCCAATTATTTTCATCACCAATCATAAGTTCACCTAAATTATCCTCTAAGTATATGCCAGTGATCAAATAAAAAGCTGAGTCCGAGGTAACTTCAATGCCAGTAAATGGTTTCAAGTAAAAAAAATTATCTTCTTCGGGTCCAATATCAATTAAAGTTTTATTAAATCTTTTTTCATATCTAAAATCAGTAGAACTATTGGTTGAGGATCCGTCAAATTTAACATCATAAATTCCTATACCAAAAACATCATAACCTTGGGATTGAACATTGGTATTAAAAAAGATTATTAATACTATTGAGAGAATTCGATACACATTTTATTTTTATTTGAAAGATCACAAACTATCAAATAAAAAATTCTTTATTTTGTTGAGAAATATCGAGAATAGCAATTTTTAATTTTTCAAGAGCTTTAGTTTCAATCTGCCTAACCCTTTCTTTGCTAATTTTAAGCATTTTACCTAATTCATCTAGAGTTATACTTTTTTCTTTTAGTTTCCTAAGTTTAATAATTGTTCTTTCTCTTTGATTCAAAGTTGAGATAGCTTTTTCTATAAAGTCTTTTTTAAGTCTACCATCATTAAAGTCTTCAACAACTTCCTCTGGGTTAGGTCTTTCATCATTTAATAGACTCATAAGATCATTATCAGATTCATTATCAATTTTTTGGTTGAGAAAAACATCCCCACCACTAAGTCTGGATTCCATATTTTGAACTTCTAAGTTTTTGACATTAAGTATTTCAGAAACTTTGTTAATCTCATTCTGCCCCATATATTCCGAAGAAGCATCAGATATTTGTTGTTTAATTTTTCTTAGATTAAAAAATAGGGCTTTTTGAGATGCAGTGGATCCTGTCTTTACAACAGACCAATTTTTTAAAATGTAATCCTGAATTGATGCTCTTATCCACCAAGAAGCATATGTGGAGAGTCTGAAATCTTTTGAAGAATCAAATTTTTCTAATGCATGCATTATCCCCAGGACACCTTCATGAATTAAATCATCTAAGGGAAGGCCGTAGCTCTTATACTTCTTCGCATATGAAACTGATAGTCTAAGGTAGGCATTTAAAATTATTTGAAGGGATTTTTGGTCTTTTTTATTTTGCCACCTTTCAATATGATGAAATTCTTCTTTTTTTTCTAAAATCTTAGATTTTCTTGAAAAATCAACAAGATTGACTGAAAGTGATGAAAGACGTTTCATGCATAGTTATACGTAAGTTTTTATACTTTGGATTAGTTTGATTCAAATAATTCCAAAATTTCTCCATTTTTTGAGAAAATTCCGGACAAAATTGTATTATTTTTTAGTGGTTGTCTAAAAAGTGTACACAAAATTTTATTTTTTGAATTTTCAATGTCATTGTGGGTGTTTGCTTGATACCCTCTAACAATTCTTCTAAATGTTTTGTAAGGCTTATTTATTAGAGAAAAATTTTGATATCCCCACCAAAAACAATCATTTTGAGCCGACAAAGGCCTAGATAAATCAACTCCCCTATTAACAAATAAAACCTCCTTTGTTTCACTATAAGCCGCATGTTTTAAGTTTGAAAAAAATTCTTTATGACCTGGCGTAATTGATATTTCATAATTTAACTTAGATGTTAACTTATTTATTTGCAATGTACCCTGTGAAGCAACTCTTCTAAATTGATCAGGATCAAAATTATAAGAACAAAGAGTCTGATCAACCCCATGACTAAAAATCCAATCTATTATCTCAATTGGATTTGGTGCAATTTGAAGTTGAAGTAGCTTGCTAAACATTTCCTCTTGGGCTCCTCTTAAAAAAACAATATCTTCATGTTTCAAAGTAAATTTTGCCATAAGGTGAGACCTTAGATTTAAAACTTCAGAAATAATTTCTTTAGAGTTTTTTCTAAAACCTATAATATTTCCTAAAAAAATAAGTTTATCTCCCTTAGAAAAATTCAGTAAAATGTAATTTTTAATGGATTTAAAAGACTCTATACTAGAATGCATTGAGCCAATGGCCCAAATTTTATTTGTATTATCAAACTCCTGAAACTTACTCTCGTTACTCAATTATTTATTTCTAAGTATAGTTTCAATTTTTTCAGTCGATTGAAAATAATCAGTCTTTTCAACCGCTGCAACTTCTCTTGCCAATCTTTCAATTGCAACTTGGAACATTTGTCTTTCACTGTATGATTGTTCAGCTTGAGTATTTTTTCTGAAAAGATCTCTTACTACTTCTGCTATTTTTATAGGATCACCAGAAAATATTTTAGCATCATATTCTTGTGCTCTTCTGCTCCACATTATTCTTCTGATCTTTGGCTTCAACTTTAAAATATTGAAAACTTCCTCAATAATTTTTTTTGAAGAAATTTTTCTCAAACCAACTTCTTCTTGTTTTTCAAGAGGTACTCTAATTGTTAATTTTGACTGTTCCATTTTCACTACATAAAACATTGTTTTGATGCTAGCAATTTCCATAGACTCAATTTTTATAATTTCACCAACACCATGCTTTGGATAAACTACCGTTTCTCCATATTTAAACTCAATTTTTTTTGGGGTCATAATTTAACTTCCAGGTTTTTCACTAAAATGATTTTCAAATTTATTTTCAACATTTTCCCAATCTTTTGCATCACTGGGTGGATCTTTTTTTTCTGTTATAACTGGCCAAATTTCAGAGTATTTTCTGTTAATTTCTGCCCATTTTTCCATACCATCTTCAGTGTCTGAATGTATTGCGTCAATCGGGCACTCAGGTTCACATACACCACAATCAATACACTCATCTGGGTGTATAACAAGCATATTTTCTCCTTCATAAAAACAATCAACGGGACAAACATCTACACAATCCATGTGTTTACACTTAATACAGCCTTCGTCTACTACATATGTCATTATTTTTGAACTTTCATATTTGCTCTAATTTTTGCATTTCCACAATCAATATCAGAAATATATAATAATCCTGCAAGTCTTCTAATAAGATTACTCTCAAAATCATGTAATTCATTATCAGATAAAATTATCTCCCAAAGTACTTCAATTAACTTAATTTTTTCATCATCTGAAAAAATTTTGTTTAGTTTAGAAGTATAAAAATATAGAGATTTAGAATTATCTTTATTGTCAAAAGCTGCTTTTAGACTTTCTTCAACTAATTTTGGGTCTTCTTTAAATACATTTACCAAGCTAAATGAGATTTTGTCTAATTCTTCTTGTGTTACTAACCCATCTGTATTTGCAGCCTCAACCATGAGGCCAGCAAGAATATCAATTTCTCTATTTTCGGTTTGAAAATTAGTATTATCTTTATTTGTAAATATCTTTTTAAGAGATTGTAACAATTTTTGTCCTTTATTTGAATTTCTTTAAAGTAGTTTTTCCAAAACTGCAAAAGGAGAATTGGGGTCTGATACTTTTTTAATTTTAGTTTTCATCTTTATATTTCTTTTACTCTTTACCAAATCTATTTTTTTAGACTTTGTTTTTTTTGTTTTAGGTAGGGTTTTTTTTGATTCATAAAAATATAGGTTTCTTTCATTATCTAGTTTTATATAACTAAAACCACAAAAAGTTAGTATATCTTTCAATTGATCTTTATTACAGCCAACTGGATTCATTAAGTCTGGTGAGTCAAGAAAAGGTCCTGATTTTATCTTTTGTCTTGCTATAAAAAAAATTCTTTCAAAAACATCAACTCTAAGCGCAAATTTATATAACTTTAAATAACCTATTGCAAGCCAATATCCTTTTTTCATTTCATGATTGGTTAAGAATGAAACTCTACCATCTTTAGGTAAGGGTAAAGCGCCATCAAATCTGTGATCATTATAAACACACCACAAAATTGCTAACAACTCCATGGATGCTTTTTTTAAAAAATTTGGAACAAAAAAAAATTTAGCACCTATGCGTATACCTAATTTTGAAAGAATATTTTTATCTTCAGATGAAATATCTTTTAAAAAACTATTAAAATTTTCAATAGGTAAAGTGCCAAGATTTTCAAAAATATTAAACTGTATTGCCCTCATATTTGGTGAAAGTTGCTCATCTATTTTTTCTCTTAAGGGCCATAATTTGCTTTTTATCAATTCATCTATCCATTTCTGAAGTTTTGCAGAAATCAAAAGTTTTTTATCCGAACTTAAATATTCAGTATTTATAGCCTCAGCTAAGGGTGAAGATAAATAAGAACCTTTTGTTAATTGACCTATTACTTCATCACCCCAAAAAATTTTTACATTATCTTTCATATTAATATTTTCTATACCTCCCAAATTTATTGAGTCATTTGGTGCATTTAAAAAATTATTTATTTTTTCTTCAATCATTAATCTAGTTGATTTTTTTACATGACTTAATGAAAAAAGAGAATGAGAAATTACATCTTTATTAAATTTTAGATCAAAGCCATTAAAAGAGCCGTAATCAACGTTGTTAATTATTAGAGTTTTTTTGTCATTTGTTGTTATATCAATACTCTTATTATCATTAATAGAGTTTATGAAATACTTTGATGTTGAGTCTACAAATCTATTTGTTAAGCCTATATGCAATTTGTCAGATAAGTTATTTTCTATATCCTGAGTAATTTCTTGCCAATATTTTTCGTTATCTATCCAGTTTTGATGGTTAGATATGTATGTCCACGTTCTAATTTGTGAAATTTTTAGAGAAATCTCCTCAATTCCACCATTGAACTTTTGAAGACCTAAAATATTTTTTTCTAACCAAGTTTTTGGTATTTTATTATTTTTGACCAATAGTAAAAAAATTGTTTTTAAAAATTGTAAATATTGATCATTAAACAATTTTTGAAAATCTGGAATTCTACAAACATCCCATAATAATCTGATCCTATCTTCATTAATTAATAAATTACTTATAGATAAGTCATCGATTAAATTGCGAAAGTTCAATTCATCAACAGCATTTTTCTTATGTATGAAATATTTAAAAATTGGAAAAATCTTTAAACTGTTAAGAAAATTGGAAATATTAGTAAAATCTAATTTAGAGTTCCTCCAATAAATTTTACTTATTGAGTCAAAATTACTATCTTCAATATTTTGAATTGTTTTGAAATCCAAATCACCTGCATTTTTAAGCAGAGAAAATGTGCCATTGTTTTCATACCTACCAGCCCTGCCTGCAATTTGGCCTAATTCATTGGGATATAAATTTCTTTTAAATCTTCCGTCAAACTTTTCTATTGAAGAAAATGCAACATGATTAATATTTAAATTCAAACCCATTCCAATTGCATCTGTTGCAACTAAATAATCAACTTTTTTTTCTTCATAAATTTCTACCTGAGCATTTCTTGTTCTTGGGCTCAAAGATCCTAGAACGACTGCCGCTCCACCTCTGTGGGCTCTGAGATTCTCTGCAATTTCGTAAATATTATTTATATTGAATGCAATTATGGCTGATCTTGGTTTAAGTTTGGAAAAATTTTTATTTGATACAAAGCTTAATTTTGAAAATCTTTCTCTAGTCTCAATTTTAATTTTAGGAAATATTTCTAATAATAGTGATTTAATTGTTAAAGAACCTAAGAAAATTGTTTCATATTCACCTCTTGTATGAATTAAATTATCAGTAAATATATGCCCTCTTTCATAATCGGCAGCTAATTGAACTTCATCAATTACAACGCATTCAACGTTTAAATTTTTAGGTATAGACTCTACAGTACAAAAAAAATACTTTGCTTCTTTTGGTATAAATTTTTCCTCACCAGTAATTAGGGCCACTTTATTAATACCAACTTTTTTTATTGCCTTGTCATAATTTTCACGAGCAAGTAAGCGCAATGGAAATCCAAATATTCCCGATTGATAGGCCATCATTCTATCAAATGCCAAATAGGTTTTGCCAGTATTAGTTGGGCCCAATATGGCTACTAAGTTGCCATCGACTTCATTCACTTGTTTTATTTTGCTCTTTTAATAATTGAATTTAATACGTACTGAAGAATACCACCCTGTCTATAATATTCCAATTCTTTAATTGTATCTATTCTACATAGAAGTTTAATAATTTTTTTTTGATCAGATTGAATTTCACATTCAATTTCTGAGTTTGGAGTAATATTTTCTAAGTTCTTAATTGAAACCATCTCACTTCCATTAAGGTTAAGTGATTTCTTATTTTGACTGTTAGTAAACTCTAATGGCAAGACACCCATACCAATTAAATTTGAGCGATGAATTCTCTCAAAGCTCTCAGCTATAACTGCTTTTATTCCTAATAGTTTGGTGCCCTTAGCAGCCCAGTCTCTTGACGAACCAGTTCCATATTCTTTGCCAGCAAAAACAACAAGTGGGATATTTTTCCTGTCGTACTCAATTGCAGCGTCATAAATTGACATTTGCTCATCATTTTCAAAAAATTTTGTAATTCCACCCTCAATTCCAGGAACAATTTCATTTTTAATACGTATGTTAGCAAATGTACCTCTCATCATTATTTCATGGTTACCTCTTCGAGAACCGTAAGAGTTAAAATCTTTTCTGCTTATTTGTCTGTCATAAAGATATTTTCCTGCAGGACTGTCCGGCTTGATTGCCCCAGCCGGTGAAATATGATCAGTGGTTACACTATCTCCTAACATAGCGAGAATTCTTGCATTTGATATATCTTTGATTTGTTCTGTTTCATCTGAAAAAAATGGAGGGTCCTTAATGTATGTACTCGCAGGACTCCACGGATAAGTCTTTTGTGAAATACTATTTATTGATTGCCAATTTTTATCACCGTTGTAGATTTCTTCATATCTTTTTTTAAACATGTTTGTAGAGAGAGAATTGTCAACGATGTCATTTATTTCAGCAGAAGAGGGCCATAGGTCACTTAGAAAAATTTCTTTTCCTAACTTGCTAATGCCAAGAGGTTCATTGAAAATATCAACATTCATATTTCCTGCAATAGCAAAAGCTACAACTAATGGTGGTGATGCTAAAAAATTTGCTTTTACTTCTTGATGAACCCTTCCCTCAAAGTTTCTATTACCTGAAAGAACTGAACATACTGTTAAGTTTTTATTTTTTATTTCATCAGAAACCCAATCTTCTAGAGGGCCCGAATTACCTATACATGTTGTACAGCCGTAACCCACCAAATTAAAACCAATTAAGTTAAGAGGTTCAGTCAAATTAGCTTTATCTAGATAATCACTAACCACCTTACTCCCAGGTGCTAAACTTGTTTTAACCCATGGCTTTACAGACAAACCAAGTTGTACAGCTTTTTTTGCAACTAGACCGGCTGCTACCATAACATTTGGGTTAGATGTATTTGTACAACTAGTTATTGCTGCAATTACAACATCACCTGATTGAAGTTTTTTATTTGTATATGATTTATCATAAACAGCGTCATTCAAAGTTTTAAAGACCTTTGGTATATCCTTAACAAGTATTTTATCTTGAGGTCTTTTTGGACCTGCAACTGATGCCTCTATTTTGCTGAGATCTAAACTTACCATTTCATCAAAGTTAGGATCATAATCATTGCTAATCCATAAATTTTGTAATTTGGTATATTGCTTGATAATTTCTAACTGATGATTATTTTTTCCAGACAAATCTAAGTACTTTAAAGTCTCATTGTCAGTAGAAAAAAAACCACATGTAGCTCCATATTCGGGAGCCATGTTAGATATAGTAGACCTATCAGAAAGTGAGAGATTATTTAGGCCTTCTCCATAAAACTCTACAAATTTACCTACCACTCCATGTTTTCTTAGTATTTCAGTTATAGTTAATACTAGATCAGTCGCAGTTATTCCCTCTTGAAGCTTTCCTAGTAACTTAAAACCTACAACTTTTGGAATGTTCATGGAAATTGGCTGACCTAACATAGCTGCCTCAGCCTCAATTCCACCTACCCCCCAACCTAATACTGAAAGAGCATTCACCATTGTTGTATGACTATCGGTACCAACTACTGAATCAGGATAAAGAAAGTTTTCATTTTCAATTTTTTTTGACCAGATAGTGGTGGCTATATTCTCAAGATTTACTTGATGACATATACCGCCACCTGGGGGTACTAAATAAAAATTATCAAAAGCTTGCTGGCCCCATTTTAAAAATTCATACCTCTCTTTATTTCTCTCAAATTCTTTTTTTACGTTTTCCTTATAAGCTTGACTGTTACCAAAATGATCAACCATGACAGAGTGATCAATAATTAAATCTACCCTTGTAAGTGGGTTAATTTTATTAGGATCAATTCCTCTATTTTTAAGAGCATCTCGCATAGCTGCCAAATCAGCTACAGCTGGAACACCTGTAAAGTCTTGCATAAGAACACGCGTAGGTGAAAATGAAATCTCATAGTTGTCCTTAGAATCATTGATTTTCTTACACAAATTTGAGATCATATTTTTAGTAACAGACTCTCCATCTTCATTTCTGATTAAATTTTCAAGAATTATTTTAATTGAATTAGGAATTTTAAATAAATCAAAACCATAAGTACTGGCGAGCACATTTAAATCAAAATAGCTGTAAATTTTATCATCAATACTTATTTTTTTTAGGGTATTAAAAGAATTTACAGATTTCATATTAAATATATAATTACATTAAAAAAAACTTAAACATAACTTACAATATTTTTATAATTAAAATAATAATTGAGCTATCAGTAATTTTGTTTATCTAATAATACTAAAAAAAAATTTGTATACTTGTTTTACAAAGTTTTAATAAGAATTCTGCGAAAAATTGAGTGAAAAGAAAAATAAAATATAAAAAAGATATTTCTTGAAAATTTTAACTTTTTAAGTTTTTCTTATATTGTTGACTTTATGCGTAAGTTTTGGGAAAAAAAGAAAGCCTTTTATGTTTGTCACTTTTTTTAAAGTGATGATGGAGGGGGGTTCCTCCACTTTAACCCATTACAAGGAGCATTAAATGGCAAAGAAGAAAAAGAAAGC
>MDSV01126833.1_pt1 | contig 14629 bp, 14 predicted proteins | sample 810851 | NCBI WGS metagenome assembly MDSV01 (sample SAMN05326640, study PRJNA326480) | marine metagenome | isolation source: seawater | place: Atlantic Ocean: North East | collected 2012 | reverse complement strand
GAGAACGAGATCAGAATATAATTAATGAGGTGGGGGCGGCACTACTACCGCGGAGCGGTTTAGTCCATTCGCTCTTTTCGGACATTAACTTGTTGCGGACTGTCTTATTTGGTTGAACTCAAAATCCTAAACTGTCAGATCGTGTATGAGTCAGTACACCTTTACTGCCGTTACTGTTACTGAGTGACCAGACTTATCGCTTACAAAAATTCTTTTTTTCATCACATCGACATTGGCCCCTTTCAGTATTAGCTAACATCTCTTTTTCAGACATTCGTTCTATTTTTTTTCGAATACCCTCTTTGCTTCTGTTTAATTTTTTTGCAATGCACTTGTTGCACAGCCCGCTTTGTAGCAATTCGATAATTTTCTTCTCAGTATCAAGATATTGACTTCCCTTTCGCTGATATTGATGCCTGGATCCTAAACCTAATCGTTTTGCCCTTCTCATAAGAGCATTCCTATGGCATCCGATTTCTTTTGCCAGGTCATTAATTTTTTTATGCTTGTAGTGTTTTATTAAGTATTGTTCTGCAGTGACCCCTGCATGCTCCAGAATTTCGTTCCAGTTAAATTGCTTTGAAGTATTTGATACCCCACCGGCTTGCCGTTGCTTGGCAATAAATAATAAGTGTGAATTTATGACGGATGTTTGTTGCATTGCTGCTGCCATTTTTTATTACATTATGGATATTTAATGTATTAATAATTAGCTTCAGCTTGATGGTTTTGAGCGCTGGCGGGATAACCCCACCAGCTGAAGGTGGGGTTATTTATCGTTAAAGTTCAGCAATAAACTTAATAACTGCTTATCATCCTCACATGAGGAATTAGCGTTCCTTTTGGTCATTTTGTTAATGTGACTTACTGGAATGTCTAACTGGTTGCAAACGCGACTCCGCTGAACTTGAGGCAATGTTGAAATCAGGTCCACTATTTTTTCTGCCCACTGACTATCACCTACTTCTTTTTCTGGGTCGCTGTTATGACATGACAGTCGGTCACTAAGAGATTGCCGTTCATCTTCGTCGTCATTTTCGTGAATTGAAATTGTGGAATTTGTACTCTGCTTAAATCGTACATCGGCAATAATTTGACTATCCCAAGGCAGACTTGAATATTTCGTCCGCATGGCCTTAAGAGCAGCATCTTCATTGAAGACCTCTTTGCCATCTCTTATTTCTAATCCTGCGTTGAGTACTTCTGCTTGTTTGCCGGCATAAACTGGCGGAAGTTTGATTACATCATCATTAATTAGAACATTTTTACATTCTTGCTTTATATACGGGACTGCAAATGTGGTAAAGCGATTTTCAGGGATATATTTGTACACTTTTTCAAGCAGTGAGGTTACCGTTTGGGCGAAGCAGAGTTCTGCTTTTTGTTCCACAATATGCCTTTCGTTGACACGAAAACTGTGACGTAAAACTTTGTGTATTTCTTTCTTAATCAGACCTGTGTTCGTGACGACAAATTTGTTCCGTGAACGCTTAATTTTTTCAAACTTACTGCGCACACTATAAAGAATTGACCAATGCTTCATTAACTCTGTTGTACTTTCCACACCAGTCGCGTCTGCTAATGCACTAAGCTCTTCCGCACATCCCTGAAATAATTCCTCCCGAAGTTGTTCCAAGCTTTCATCAGAAATATCGTAGTCAGTGTTCGCTCGCTCGGTACCGGACGGATCGCCATTCAGTAGAATATGTACTTTGGAGCTCGTCGGGAAAGGGATGTTTTTACGCGAGAAGGCCTGGGCTTTACGGTGAATTTTTTGTACTGCGTTGCTGATTAATTCTGTGTGTTTGTAAAGTTCAGTTCTTACAGATTGATGCAAGTTCAAATGCTTTAATCTGTTGCCAACTTCAGCATAACTGCTTATTGGATTTCCACCGTTTTGCAGCTCTTCTTCAATCGATCGTAGACACATGGCACAGATAGTTAGTAACACCTCTATTTGTGGTTTTGCCTTTGCTTTCTGCTCTGGGTCAGCTCCGCGCTCGATGGAAGTCAGAATTATATTACCGTTTTGGATAATTCGGTGCCCAACAACAAAGTGTGTCATACCGGACTGTTCTTTGTTGCTTGCGCTCCCCTTGTAAATAAAGCTGTATAAGTGACGACTTATCACATCTCTTAATGAAGGGATCCACATTGCTATCGTACAGAATTCCATATCCAACTGGTGCAATTCTGTAATGGTTTCTTTCTCAGTTTCGATACTAAAATTTGCGTTTTCGTACATGATTGAATCATCCGTCTTAACCTCGTCAAAAGCGTCGATTTTGAGTTTACGCTTGCGAGGTGTTTCATATGATTACTAATGATTTGTTAGACGACGTAGCATCCAGCTACCAAACAATTTCATCCAATTTAGTTCCGAACCTGTGTCCAGAATGTAAATTGATTATTGTTGCTGCCTTAAATTTTGACTATCCGTTTTTCACTACACATCATGTACGTTATCGCTGACAGGAAGGAGTCATAATGACGTCATAATGACGGCTAATTGACTATAAATTCGTGCAGGTTTTGGCGTCATCTCTAAGTCTTTTGGACCGTCTTTTTGCTTGTAAAAAGACGGATATATAAAGTCTTGGTGACATTAAAAGCGATACGTTTTTAACTTTTCATTTTATCAATTTTGGCAGCTTTACTGACCTTTCAAGGCTTGGATTAGACCTGGTTACTGCTCAAAATACCAACAAACCCACCCCTTAATTTTCACTTTAAGCAAATTCACACTGGTTTTCAAACCATTTAGAGAAAATCTAATACATTTTTCAGAAATTAGAAAAGATATACAGGGACATTTCACAACCTTAGAGAAAATAAGGTGTGTTTTCCCCAAGAATAGTTAGGTGGAGTGTTTGATGGATACCGTTGCCGATTTGATATTTTCGCAATTGGATAGTTGTTTGGATAAGTTAGGTGAAACTTTGATAGTCCATGAAGAGGCTTTGGATAGCTATGTAGCCATGTTTAAGGAGACCCGGAAGAGAGAGTTAGAAGAGATAAAAATGCGCCGGCGTATGAACGCCTGCTATTACCCAGGCTTGTTACTTATCGTGCAAAAGAAATCACGTGAGATTTCGACAAAAAAATACATCAAATCTGACTATGACGAAGTTGACGGTAAAAAAGTACGTTTTTCGCAATTAAATTTGGCCATTGCTACCAGGGGATATTCCGAGTACATCCCCGTTGAAGGGAACGGTCAGTACAAAGCAAAGCGGGTCCTCAGGTTTAATAACATCAGAGCTTATGCTGATGAAGATAAGGCGTGGGTGGAAAAAGTAGTGAGTGATGTAAACAGCCTTAACAACAGTGGTCTTAAATTCCGAGATGCCTATGTGAATATGGCCGAGTGCCACTATGAGGCGTTAAAGCGATACGACTTATCCAAGATGAGGCGTCAGGTTTTCACCGACCACGATAAAGCCGGCAGTTATTAAGTAAGGAACTATAGTGCTCGTATCTCAGGAACAACTACAACCTGTTCAATACCCCGGCCATGCTTATATCGTAGCAGTGCCTGGTTCGGGAAAAACTCGAACGATCGTGGCTAAAACCACTGCGATGGTGAAAGCCGGCTACAGCAACATCGGGATAATCTCGTTTACCAATGCATCTGCTGTCGAACTTCAGGAGCGCCTGGAAAAAGAGTTATCAAAAGAACTGGTCGAAAAGCATATTGCCGTGGCTACCTTCCACTCCATGATGCTGAACCATGTTAGACAACATGTGGTTGGCACCGGTCTTGTCTCAACAAACTATGAAACGACCCATATGCTGTCAGTATTGAAAAAGCATGGTATTCCTGCGCACCACCTGGATGACTTCCGGCAGTTCTCTAACGACCATGGTGAGATTCAGGACGGTCCATTTTACGAGGCGTGGATTGAATACACGAACCAAGTTATCGAAAGGCAGCATATTACGTTGTCAAATGTGGTGACCGTAGCGACTGAAATGATTATTCAGGGTCGTATACCGCCATTGCCCTTTTCGTACATATTTGTGGATGAATATCAGGATTGCGATACCGAGCAGATAAAGATGCTACTTGTGCATGGATTGTCTGGTGTAACCATCGTGGGTTGCGGTGACGACGATCAGTCAATCTATTCATTTCGTAAGGCACGTGGCGTTGATGCATTCCGGGCCCTACAAAACAAATTAGGTGCCCGGGAATTTATCTTGTCGACTAACTATCGTTCCCATAGTGAGATAACCGATTTTGCGAATGCCCTGATAAGCCGGAATAAAATTCGGATCGATAAAACCATTCACTCCCATAAGGGGGTTGGCGGTTGCGTGACGTTGACGATGTACAACACAGCATATGAAGAAGCTGAAGATGTTAGCCAGCGGGTTGCTCAACTAACTGAAACTGCTGGCGGAGAAATTTACATCATCGCTCGAAGCAATGCTGCACTTGATGCGGTGAGAGATACACTCACAGTACCTTTCATCGATATGGCCAGTAAGGGTAAGGAACCGTATGAGAGCCAAGTGATGAAAACCGGGCTCAGCGCTATTGAGAGTGGAAATGGGCATCAACTGGCGATAATGCTGTCTCTCTTTCTAACAGAAAATACCGCCACGAGTGTAGCATCTACCGTCTGTGGTAACAGAGGTCAGCAATCCACATTACTTGAGCATACTCAACCATTGCAGCACGTAAAGCGCCTCATGCAAAAAGGCCAAACAGATGCTGCCATAACCGAGTTCTTTGCCTATTCACTTCCACACATGCTGTCTACCTGTGAGCAAAAGAAAGGAGACCAGCAGGCCATAGCGAAATCCAAATCACGCATGCAGAATGCGATTACACGTACAGAGCAGATCCTGCATAAATTGAAGGGTACGGTTAAACAGCGTCTTGAGATATTGAGCCGGCAACGTAAAGAGACTGGTGATGCTCGAGTAAAAGTGATGACGGCACATGGCTCCAAAGGTTTGGAAGCAGAGACCGTATTTCTAATAGGTGTTGCACATAAAAAATTTCCTGCCAGCAAAGCAGAATCAGAAGCCCGGGCCCGCGGTAGTAAACACTATAACGCAATGATGGAAGAGGAAAGGCGCTTACTTTATGTAGCTGCCACTCGTGCGATGAAAGATCTGCATATCAGCGCCTACATGGGAACGTCGACAAAGCCATGCTCGCATGGTTACTCGAAACTTATCCCACCAGCATATATCGATGAATTGCCCTCTCTCTTGGAAAAGTGAGGTCCTGAAACCTTATACACTTCAGGTACTACATGAACAATGGTATTTGAAGATGAATGATAGTGAACAACTAACAACCGCACCAGGTAATGAATTCAGAGACATACTGCTTTACTCGGCAATACCAGCATACTCTGCGTTTATCGTTTTTGGCGTTATAGTTGGCCAAAATGCAGTTGGTGCTTTATTCATGATTATTATCTTGCTCGGACAGTACGCAATAAAAAAGACGATGTATCGGTGCAAGGTTACGATTCAGGAGTTAACCCAGGATGGGATATACAGTTCAGCACTAATACCTATTTCATTGCTATCAGGCATGCATTACCTCACCAATTTGTTTTATTCAGGCATAAACAGTCCAATGGGAAGTGTGGCTGCGTTTATTTTAAGCTATGTCATGTTGTTCATTAGTGTACAAACCCATGTGTGGTTTGGCTTTCTTGAAAAGCGCCGGCAGCAGAAGTCAGGTAACACTAAAAAGTAATTGCTAACGAAAAATCATGACGGCGTCAGGAATAGGAAGTAGTAAACCCAGGACATCGAAGGACAAGCAAAATCATGACGGCGTCACGAGAAGATAGTAACTCGACGACATCCACCAGCCATCCTGATTAACATTACGCCGTCAGGAAGTCATAACCACAATACCTTCCAATGAATTTATTACAGCGTCAGGATTCAAATATCTGCGTGAAGTCTGGAGAACCATTCCTTAGTAATTAAAAAAGCAGGCCGGAGCCTGCTTGTGGGGTTTGATGATGCCTTAAGGGTTAGGCGGCATCGGATGTTTTTTTGTATACAAGCTGGCCGGTGTGGCATTCCTTATGTTCTAGTTCATGGCTGCGATCACCTTTATAAACCGGTTGAAAGAGAGCGCCGTTTTGACCATTAACATATAGGTACTGAACTTCAACGATCCTACCCGAGATCGGCACATCATGGTTAGCAGGTATTGTCACCTTGCCTACATCAACAAGTTGCTTATTAGCGTTATACAGGCCGATTTTAACACTTCGCTTATTGGGCGTTTTTTCGAGAACGATGACTGAGGCGGTGTTCAGGTTTTTAATTTTCAGGGCATCACCTTCTTTGTTCGGGCGACCAGCTGTGTAGATGCTGCTACCGCGGCGAAGAACAATACCTTCTTCCTGATTGCTGGCTGAGCTTTCAACGGCATTAATTACGGCTTGAGGTGAGTCAATAGTGACTGGCATCAGCACGGTCAATTTAGTTAGGCCGAGTTCGTCGGCATCGATGGCAATTTGTTTCAGGCAGTTGGCGCGTTCTTCAAAGGGAGCTTGTGAGTAATCGACACCGTCATAGGCAAGCACGTCGAAAATGAATAGGCCTTGGCTTCCCATGTCCTCACAATCGATAAATAGTGTTTTGCCTTTGTCTCCGGCTAAAGCTGAAATATCCGCAACAAAGTCTGGGTTAAGGTCAACTACAAAGCCGCGTTTGTTATACGCTTCGATTTTGCCGTTAGTGCAAGTTACAGGGCGACGTTCACCATCGGCTTTCAACTGGCAAAAATACGTTTCAGTCCATTCCTCATCGATGATTTGGGCAGCGCGCTCCGGGGTCACAAAGTTAAGTAGCTGAGGGGCAAATACAGCTTCTGGCGCTGGTGGTTGGTTATTCTGGTATTCACTGACTACAGCATTATGAACACTGGAATCCATTACAACGAAATCTGGTTCTGTGATTGCGTCTTGCTGACATGGCTTTACTACAATTTCATCCAGACCGGGCACCGGGGCTTTCATTGCTGCCTCGCGCTGGGCGGCAGCCTGAATTGCTTGTTGTACTGTTGCGGCGTTATCTACGCGAGAGTCAACCTTATACCCTTTTTTGGTTTTAGCCCGTTCGAGTTTATTTGCTTCAGACAAGGCTTCATTGAGACTTAAAGGTGTGTTGTTCTTCTTGCCACAATTGAGCGTTGAACCTATACGCCCATACGAGAAGTTAACGTTGTAGGTATTGGAGTTGCCGATTTCAACAACTTCAATGTTGTATTCCTTGTTAGAATTACCTTGCTGAAAAGTAAGGCGCACTTTATAAACTGACATACACATATCTCCGGTTGGGTTATGTATTCAGCATCTCATGGGGAGTAATCGGCGCTACTTTCTCTGATTGTAACGATATGAGGTTGATGAATTGTTGTTGCCTGGTCGGTTCCTGCAAGGGCAGAGAAATTCTAATGACGCCGTCACGAAACAAAAGCATGTCGAAGAAAGTATGGAGGCGAAGGTAAACCATTACGGCGTAATAAAATGCGGCCGTGAAATACCATAGCCTGGTGGGAGGCGTATTTAGATCCTGACGGCATAATAAACTGGGATGTCGACTCGTATGTGGCACTTCTCTTAGTAATTAGCTTTTTGTAGGGCTGGAATTAAGAGAAATGAATGGTATTACCTGGTCACCTGGTCACCTGGACTGCGGATCATGCAAACTGGCAATTACCGTGAGGCCATCAGGAAACACTGTGTCGTCACAATTCTGTTTAACCTGAAAGTCTCTTGGTTGTAGAGAGCAACTCTATCTCGACCGAAATCAAGAGTGATAGCCTGGCATCTACTTTTACTCTGGAAACAGCGTCACAAACCCCACATGACCGTCGCCTGGTACCTGGACATCTAGTTTTGCCGGTAATTCTGACGCCGTAATGGAAAAACAACGGAAAGATAATCGGTTGCCTAGCACGGCCAGTACTGACTTGGATGCTGCAACTAATTCTATCGGTTGGGTATCCACATTAGGCCGTCAGGGTATCTTACGAACATGATTGCCCTCTCCCCCTGGGCACGGTATTGGCCGATACAGTATGTTATGGACTTAGATGCCTAACACCTCCCGGGCAAGATATTAGTCGGTACAGTATTTAATGACTTGGGCGCCTTCCCCTGTTGGCCAGTCAACCGTTCCCGTCGTATTTATTGCCTTCGGCATGTTAGTTACGCCGTCAGGAGAGAATTAGATAGCCACTTATATTGCCTGGTTATTGCCAGGACATCATGATCATGAAAGATCCGTAATTTCAGTTATGGCGTCAGGAGCAACGCTTATACCCCGGAAGCTACCGGCCATCTGGCAGAACTAACTCTGTTTATGGCTATATTTCAATAGTCAAAGGCTATTCCTGACGACGTCACTAGAATTTGCTGTCGATCTATTAAGCGTCGCCTGGTGTTTGCCTGGACTAAAGGATCATGATATTCGGCATTTTCCATTACGCCGTCATTAAAAAAAACAGATGTCTGAGACAGAGAGGCGGGCCCGGAACCAGGGGCCATGATCATGAGGCAGGGCTAATTTTGGTTACGCCGTCAAAAATCGGTGGTTCATGAACGTTTTGTCCCTAATCCCTGCTGTTTTGGAGAGTTTCAACATAGATTTACCGGTAAGACATGACGTTTATGATGCCGTCATTGAAATTCTAGTGTGAATTCAAAATAGGCGCCTGGTGTTACCCAGGGCTAAAGGATCATGATATTCGGCATTTACCATTACGCCGTAACGAAACACCTTGCGGTACTGGCCTTCTGAATTAACGGTTATGGTTACGAGTCCTTTATGACGCCGTCAGGAACACCTTGTCGCGCCAGTATTCACGAACACATAAAGCCATCCTCCTCTTAGTAATTTTCTTTTAGCGGTGTCCATCGGTAGTGATACCTGGCAATTATCACTATAAATTGGTAGCGTGCGTAAAATTATAAAAATGGATGTTGTATGTATAAACCCTTGCTAGCGCTATCAATAATTGCTTTTCCCACATTTGCAGAATTGGAGAGCAGACCTGACTTCTACTGCAGTGAAGATGTAACGGTGGCCATTAAACAAAAACGTGATCGAATATCCACCAGCAGTGGCCAATATGACCTTGAGTATTACCTTGTTCATATAACGAACGTGCCTGACGACGTATTGCTGGAATTGGGCAAGAGTATTCCGGCCTACCAGGATTATGCGGCATCTCACCCGGGCACTGACCTATCAGATCCGGACGAAGTGAGAGAACTGGTTAATCAATTATCGGAGGTCTGGGAATATGGAGGCTATTTGGAACAGGAGCGTTTAGAAACATCAAAGATTACGCCACCCATTTACTTCATGTTCTCCAGTCTCAGAGAGCTTGATAACGCTAACTACTACACCCGACACAATCGCTGTATGTATATGGATGGCACTGACGTTGAAAGCGGACTGGCATGCTCGATAGATTCTGAATCAAGCAAGTTTAATTTCGATTTTGAAACACAATGTTTCGAACGGGTTAGCATCGGTGATTGGGTTCAGGGTTACGACTTTACACGAACGTTGGTTACCTATGGCCATTGTGAGCAATGGCAAAGAATGGAGACGCCGGAGAAATCGAATGAAAAAAGCCCCCGAAAGCAACAGGCAGGCTGACGGGAGCATAAAGGCCGGAGTGCTAAGGCGCACGACTCAGTTTGCAACTCCGGCTAACAGGAATTCAGGTGAGTCGAGGAAGATTAAAGGGTCGGCTTTGTCGCTGACTACCAACTCAGACAGGATCACGTGAGCCAGCTTATTCCCTTTCCCATCGACGGCTACCAGTTGCGGGTATACTTCGCCCGGATATGCCATGACGAAGGCGTCATTGACTAAATGTGACTGCGCCAGCAGTGTTTTGATTTTGTGGATGACGTTTTTGTTAGCCATCACGAATGCGGCCAGCGATGCTTTTTGGCCGAACACGTGAATGTGGTCGATGTTATTGTCCATTGTGACTGTGCTGACACTATTCAAAATACATACCTCACAGGTTGAGTTAGCATAAGACTGGCCTGAGAATGATTAGCATATTGCTTCAGGTACCGCGCCGGCCGCAGTTCGTTGAATGCCTGTCTCTGACAAAGTCGAAACAGCCAGCGGTCCCACGCTTTGTTGTTGGAATGGCGCTTCGGGTTATTACAAATGGCCTGTGGTTCCGTTGGATGGCCACCCACGACTTCAAATGCCGGCGTTACCAAGGTCTGTTTATCTTGTTCACGGTGGCCGGTATCAGCCAAAGCGAAGGACAATCCCACCCATAAAGAGCAGGCGATGACAAAACGACTTCTAAGCATGGTGTTCCCCTTTCAAGTAAGTGTGTATCTACTCTACTAAGCAAACGGAAGTGCGCTATTTTTAAGGGCGGTGCCAACAAGCGACAATGACGCCGTCAGTATTTATCACCAGGCCGGATATGAGAGCAGTGGTGCACGGGCAAAAAAAACGCCACCTGATGGCAGCGTTAAGGATCCACGTCCATGTGGAAGCAAAGAAAACATAAAGTATCAACAGAGAATGTATTAGGTTTGATTCTGGCACTTTGGGTGAACCAGGCAGAAGAAATACTCACTGGGGGTAATATTGGTTTTCGATAAAAAATAGCCCCCAGTGGACGGGGGCGAAAGGGTCGTAGTTTAGGTTGGGACTACGATTACGATAATTTAAGTGTATTAGCTTCTAAGTTAGTTGTCGTAGGTGCCATAGCCTCCACGTTGTTGGTTGCTATTCTGGCGTGGTGGGCGTTGTTGGTAATTCTGCCCGTTATTGCCATTACCGTTGTTATTCGTTTGATACTGTTCTGACTGGTATCCACCTCGGCCCTGCGGAGGTTGCTGCTGATAACCACCCTGCTCCTGTGGCGGCTCCTGTTGGTATCCACCATTTTGGCTATTGTTCTGTGGGCGTTGCTGATGGTTCTGACCACCGCCCTGCTGGTGGTTGTTTTGGCCATTCTGGCGGCTACGACCTTGAATATCTTTAATATCAGGGCGTGCCATGTGAATGACGATGCGCTTAGCTTCAAGTTTTAACGCACTGCGTGATTGACCTGTATTGCGATCTTCCCATTTTTCTTCAACCAGTTTGGACTCAATCAACACATAATCACCTTTATTCAATGTGTCAGTATTTTTGAGTGCTGAACTGCCCACTTTGTATTCAACGAAGTATGAACGGTCAATCCACTCACCGGGCTGGTTGTTGTTACCTTTTTTGAAGTAACCATCATCAATGATGACGCCGATGGAGCCATAAGGCCCGTGAGCGCCGTTACGAATATCAACGTGTGCAATATTTCCAGAATGGCGACATTCATTCACTTTTAGCAAGTTCATGGTTTTACCCCTATGTAAATTAAGATTTAGTTTATTCAAGGTACCTATTCAGTTGTTGAGGGATCTCGCTGCAATCAACCTTGAACAATTCCATTACACACCCGTTTTCAAATCGCGCCACTTTTGTAAGTAATTGAAAATAAATGAGTAACAGCAAAGTTAAATGTATAAGTTTTCAGCGGCATTAATAGCGAGGCTGGTGGTTTACGGCCATGGTTGTTCTGGCGCCGACGGCTATACAAACTCGCTATGGATAGCGCCGCCCTTGTATCTGACGGCGTAATGGACTGGTAATAGCGTTGCCTGGTTCTATGGGCCCAGTTAGGTGGTATACATGGGCAATCGACTGTAATGCCGTTACGGAATTATTGATCAATACCGTTATTTGCCTGGTGTTCCTTGTGGATGCCTGCGACTGTTAATGACGGCGTCAGAGTTCAGCCATTCGGTTGATGTTGTGAAGCGCTTTCCTTATTAATTTAGGGTAAGTTCAACAATTGCATAGCAATCAAGTGCATTTAAAAATATGGAGAATAAAACTTTTATTGTGCTGTACTACACATGAAAAACAGTAAGTTGCGGACAAAAGCTCATTACAGACGGCATGGGAGAAATTGTGATAAAAATCCAATTAATTACGCCATTCAGCATAGGTAAAGTATTGTTTTGCCAACTCAAAAGTTAAAAATAAAATACAGTCTGAAGTTTTTTTATTGAGATAGAACAAGAGTTAAATCAGTTGATTGGTTTGAATGCGGTATCGGAGCGGTATTAGTGAAATATGCGTTGGTGAGGTATTACAAGACTGAGCAGTTTAATGGCTGTTGCCGGCATTTACCCACCACTCCCGCGATTGGCTCTCATAGAGAGGTAAAAGCCTGTAAGCGCCAGATTAACAAGCCACCAGCGCCAAATAAAAATACTGGCAGGAATATTTTTATTTGACGGCAATAGAGTTTACAAACAACATCATAGGTATCACCGGTCGACGTTGGGTAAGACTGCCTGTTTAAGGCGATATAGGCTCATTGTGTATTGCATACCGGTACTGGTGTCTTCTACCCGCCAGCCTTTTTTGCCTAACTTCGCGATCAGGCGGTATACTTGGCCATTGTAAGTAACCTTGTCATTGATAGAGAGTTGCTTAATAGCAGCAGACTTGGCCGCCCGGGCATTTTTCGCCTGAAGGACGCGTTCTATGTAGGTTCTGACGGTATCATTACGGCGCCAATACCATTCGGCTCTGAGTTTTTTTAATATCTCTGCAGGAATACTGTTCCCGGTGAACCCCATATCCACTGACTCAGACTTTACCGAAATTTGGCCGGCGTAACTGGAGAGCGTATGCCGCTCGACGTAATAGAATCTGGCATTGCTGGTGGTCAGTATGCCGCCGAGCCAGAGTGTATTGCCTGATACCTTAATGTCAGAGAGTGCCAGTTCAGGGCGTTTTTTTGCTTGGTTGCGCAAGTCGTTGAACACGTCTTTGGTGTTCATCGAAATCGGATATGACGTACTGGACATGAAAATCTCCAAAATGAAAAAGGTCATGTTCAGTATTTCACGACTCACACATCCGGCTACTTTCTTAAAAATGCATCGCTAAAGAGTCATTTTAATTCTCTAGAGAATCGCGAATGTTATTCAGGATGTCAAAATGACACCCCAAATGACAAGCCATTGATATTAATGACAATAATAAACCACTCCTCAAGTTAACTTAATACATTCTTATTGAAATAATTACGAGGATTTAGTTATGGGCCGACGACAACGACATGGATTCTTTTCACTGGATCAAAATCATCGCAATATCCTGCTGGAGATAGTTCAATCAAGTAATGCGCCTATCTCGCGCAGAAGAATTGTAGAAGAACTGGTGGTACACCCGGATGTGAATGTAGAAATTACACCGGAGATGCGTTCTGCGCTGCAGGATCAGGTTACCTGGGAGTTAAAGTTATTGCGTGCTGACGGCGTAGTATTTCTGGTCGGCAGCGGCAGCAATACTGCATACACGACGAAAAGGGGGTACCTTGAAGGCGATGAGCCACCACCAGCAAACGTTGTACGAAAGCACCTGCGTATACCGCCACTCCACAGTAAAGCGCTGGTTTTAGATTACTTAAGAGAGTTAGCCAGCAAGCGAACGAAGACTCACAGTGTTATTAAAGAACATCAGGACAAACTAAGGAATATTAATCAGTTGCAGGCCATGGCAGAACGGAAGTTGCAAAAGCTGATTGAAGCAGAGGAAGATTAAAAAGAGTTGCGGCTCGCCGGTACCCCTACCGGCTCAAACGCCGCAATCTTTTGCGGAGATACGTTAACTGTAACCCGGGATTAACTGGCCGCTACTTTGTTGGATGTGCTTCTGGTGGGAACATGTCTACGACCTGACGATAAACGGATTGGCTAATTTGGCCTTGAGTCATACTCAGTTTGGCAAACCTCAGGAGTTTCTTACCTTTCTCTATCCAATGCTTGTCCTGTATAACGATGCCACGTTTACTCTCGTCAGTGGCTATCTGGAGTAGAGCACGGCGTAATAACAGATCATCAATTTCGTCTTCAAGTCGTTGTAAGTTATTCAGCGGTTGGCCCGGCTGAACTTCATCAAATCCAAACCGAGTAAGTTTGCTGGCCCGCTGGCCGACTTCATTGCATTCCTCTTGAACTAAAACTGATAAAAATTGATGTAAATTCATAGCCCCCTCTGGCAGGATAGTTGACACCCTTTAAAATTTAACCAGTTGGGGCGTTAAGGTTGTGTTGTGCCACGTTACTCAGAGGAAAGAAAGCAGGCTGTTTTGAATAAGCTGTTACCCCCATTAAACATGACGGTAGCAGAAGTTGCACGGAGTGAATGCATCAGTGCGCAGACCTTGTATACTTGGCGAGATAAAGCGAAACAACAAGGTTACCCCGTGCCAGGAAAGAAGCCCACATCAGAGCAATGGTCAGCAGAAGCAAAGTTAGCGGTCGTGATTGAAACGGCGACGCTAGGCGAAGCAGAATTAAGCGAATATTGCCGAACAAAAGGTCTGTATGTGGAGCAAGTAAAGGCCTGGAAATCAGCGTCATTACAAGGCTTTGGCCAAACACGCGAGCAAGAATTAACAGTCAAACGCCAACGTAAGGCTGACCAGAAAGAGATTAAACAGCTCAGGCGTGAATTGCGTGAAAAAGAAAAAGCCCTGGCAGAAACAGCCGCATTGTTGGTATTGAGAAAAAAGCTGGATGCGCTTTGGGAG
>MDSV01028715.1_pt1 | contig 14631 bp, 12 predicted proteins | sample 810851 | NCBI WGS metagenome assembly MDSV01 (sample SAMN05326640, study PRJNA326480) | marine metagenome | isolation source: seawater | place: Atlantic Ocean: North East | collected 2012 | reverse complement strand
TCGCCACATGATTGTATAGGTTCAAATATATTTTATCATACATATAAAAATAAAATTCTAAGAGCAGTACCTAAAGAAAATCCAGATATTAATCAAACTTGGTTATCTGATCGTGATAGATTCGGATATGAAGGTATTTATTCAAAAGATAGAATATATAAAACCTTAGTGAGGCAAGATGATAAGCTAGTTGAGTTAGATAAGCAACTTGTTGTAAATAAAATTAGTAAATTAATAAATGCTTCAATAAAAGATAATGGTGCTGATGATATTGGATGTTTAATATCCCCACGCTCAACTAATGAAGAATTATTCCTGTTCCAAAAATTATTTAGAGGATTAGGAGTAAATAACCTTGATCATAGAACAAATGAGTGTGATTTTTCTTATCAAAATCATTACCCAATCATGCCATCCTTAGGATGCAATATAAGTGATCTAGATTCTTATGATAATATTATGCTTATAGGTGTAAATATAAAATCTGAGTTTCCAATATTATCTATTTGGCTTAATCAGGCTGCAAAAAGTAGTACTAAAATCTATTCTATTAATTTTGATGCTTCAAATGAAGATTTTGACTTATTTTATAAAAAGACAATTGATAATAAAGAATTAGTCTCATTGTTTTTAAATAAAGAATCTGATCTTAATTTAGATAAAAATCAAAAAACTTTAGTAATAAATGGCCCTTCTATATCAAGGTTGAGTAATCAATCAGATGTGTTGTCTGCTATCCATAAATTTTGCTTAAATATTGATGCTAACATGGGTTTCTTGACAAATGACTGTAATTCTACAGGAGCATGGATTACTGGGAATGTGCCACATAGGGGGCCCGCTGGCGCTTCTGTTAATAAAAATGGTCTAAACTCATTAGATATGCTAACAAAAAAACTTTCAACATATGTTTTATTTAATCTTGAACCTGAGTTAGATTTTCATGATATTGGACTTTTAAAAAAATCCTTAAAAGATTCAAAATGCAATATTATCTTCACAAATTATATTACTCCAATCATAGAAAAATATGCGGATATTATCATCCCTATTACAACTTTTGCCGAAACAACAGGTAGCTATGTTAATATTGAGGGCACAGAACAATCTTTTCAAAATATAGTTAAATGTGATAAAAATATTTTTGAAGGGTGGAGTATATTAAATGAGATAATTGCTAAAAATAATTTAGGATCATATGAATACGACTCTATAAGGGATAATTTAGTTAAATCAATTGCTGATATAGATTATACTTTAATGAGCCTCTCTTCTCACTCATTAACTAAGGAATATAATAATAACTCTATATTTGTACTCACAAAAAGACATATTTATAAATCTGACTCAATTGTTAGACGCTCAGAGTCTCTAAGATTGACGAAACAGTCAGAACTTAATACTGTTTTTATTTCTGAGAATCTTCAAGATAAAATTCATCAAGCCGGACCACTTATTATAAATGGTTTCGATACAGAGCGCTTAGGCAAAAAATTTGTTGTAAATAAAAAACTATTTAATAATACTATTATTTTTCCTTCATCAGATTATGAATATAAGGGACCAAAATCTGCGAATATCGAGTTTCAGTCATGAATAACTTTTTTACTCTATTAAACATCTTGATCGAAATTATTATTGTCATATTGCCTCTTTTTTTAATAGTTGCATATACCACATATTCAGAAAGAAAAATTATTGGCTTTATGCAGTCTAGGTTGGGTCCTACACGAGTTGGGCCATTCGGTTTTCTTCAACCTATCGCTGATGTTATAAAATTACTTACTAAAGAAATTATAATACCTTCTAATGCAAACAAAGGACTATTTATAACCGCGCCTATTATTATGCTCGTTCCATCATTATTGGTATGGTCTGTTATTCCTTTATCTGAATATTTTGTTATTGCTAATATTAATGCTGGACTCTTATTCATATTGGCTTTAACTTCCTTGAGTGTTTATGGAGTGATTCTTGCGGGATGGGCGTCTAATTCAAAATATGCTTTTTTAGGATCAATGCGTTCAGCTGCTCAAATTATTGCCTATGAAATAGCTATGGGGTTTGCTCTAGTTGGAGTTTTGATGGCTGCTGGTAGCCTTAACCTACAGGAGATTATAGTATCACAAAAAGGAGGATTGTTTCATTGGTACTGGTTGCCATTGTTTCCTTTATTTATTATTTATTTAATTGCCGGCATAGCTGAGACTAATAGAGCGCCATTTGATGTATCAGAAGGAGAATCTGAAATTGTAGCTGGCTTTCATGTTGAATATTCTGGAGTTGCCTTTGCAATGTTTTTTCTTGCTGAATATATGAACCTTATACTTATAAGTATACTTGTTAGTATTATGTTTTTTGGTGGTTGGTTATCTCCATTTGAAGGAATTTTTATAAATAACTATCTAGAATGGATTCCAGGTTTTGCTTGGCTAGCCATGAAAACCTTATTCTTTATTTTTTTATTTTTATGGCTAAGAGCTACATTACCCAGATATAGATATGATCAAATTATGAGATTAGGATGGAAAGTTTTTTTACCAATTACAATTATTTGGATTTTCTTGGAAGGCATTATGATATATTACAAAATTGAACCTTGGTTTATAGCATGATGAAGAAAATTCTAAAATTATTAAAAAGCTTATTTTTATTGGAAATTCTCAAAGGATTATCTATTACTGGTAAAAAAATTTTTACTAAATCTATTACTGTGCAATATCCGGAAGAAAAAACTCCTCAGTCACCCAGATTTCGAGGATTACATGCTTTAAGGAGATATCCTAATGGTGAAGAAAGATGTATTGGATGCAAACTTTGTGAAGCAGTGTGTCCAGCTTTAGCTATTACCATTGATACTGAAATGCGAGATGACGGAACCAGAAGGACTACTAAATATGATATTGATTTATTTAAATGTGTATATTGTGGTTTTTGCGAGGAAGCTTGTCCAGTAGATGCAATCGTAGAAACTAAAATATTTGAGTTTCATTTTGAATCACGTAATGAAAGAGTGATCAACAAACAAACGCTCCTCAAAATTGGCGATGTCTATGAAAATGAAGAAATTAAAGATAGAAAAAGAATTGATTAAAGCAACAAAATGAATATTGAATTAATTATATTTTTTATTTTTTCAGCATTAGTTTTAATAAGTGCGATTGGAGTAATTACTGTCAATAATCCTGTTAAATCAGCAATCAATCTAGTATTTACATTTTTTTCGTCAGCAGTATTATGGCTTTTATTGAACGCTGAATTTTTATCTATAATTCTAATTTTAGTTTATGTTGGAGCCGTCATGGTCTTATTTCTTTTTGTTGTTATGATGTTAGATATTAATATAACTCAAGCTAAAGAAGGGTTTGTCAAATATATGCCAGTAGGCGTTTTAATATTCTTTATAATTAGCGGCTTATTATCATTTTTCTTTTATAGTCAGTTTGAAACAACTGATAAAAATATTATTACTAGCATAGATCTAATTGGATCAGATAATACAAAGAACCTGGGATATTTGTTATATACAGAATATATAATTGCTTTTGAGATCGCGGCTATTATACTATTGTTGGGAATTATCTCTGCAATCACCTTAACTCATAGTAAAAATACAAGCACAAAGTATCAAGTTCCATCAGAGCAAATTAGTGCTTCTAAGGATGATAGATTAAGAATAATAAAAGATTCGGATACTAAGCAATGATACCAATGTCATATTACTTAATTTTGAGCTCTGTGCTTTTCAGTATTTCATTAGCAGGAATATTTCTCAATAGAAAAAATATTATTATAATGCTCATGTCCTTGGAATTAATGTTTTTATCAATTAATTTTAATTTCATAATATTTGGTAATTATTTAAATGACCTTGTCGGTCAAATATTTGTATTTTTCATATTAACTGTCGTTGCTGCAGAATCTGCCATCGGTCTCGCTATAATTGTTGTTTTATTTAGAAATAAACAAAGTATTAATGTTGAAGATATTGGGAGGCTCAAAGGATGACGTATTGGATGTGTATAGTCATTATTTTTTCTCCGCTTATAGGTGCCTTGGCTTTATTATTTTCCAGAGGCCTATCTGAAAAATATTCAAGCATTATAGCTAATATTTCAGTTGGAATCTCAGCATCAATTTCTTTGTTATTACTGTTCCCTTATTTAACCAATAATGGAGTATCTGAACAGTTTTTTTTATATACTTGGTACTTAACAGGTGATTATCATTTTCAGCTTGGATTTTTAGTTGATAGTTTAACTGTCATAATGGCTTTTATAATTTCATTCATATCATTTTTTGTACATATTTATTCTATAACCTATATGCATAATGATATTGGTTTTAAAAGATTTTTCATCTACACTAATTTTTTCACTTTCTCAATGTTAGTTATTATATTTTCTAATAATTTTTTACAATTATTTATTGGCTGGGAATTAGTTGGGCTTTCATCATATTTACTAATTGGCTTCTGGCATAAAAAAGAGAGTGCTATTAAAGCTAATCTAAAAGCATTTGTGGTCAATAGAGTTGGTGATATAGGTTTGCTGCTTGGAGTTTTGCTTGTTTTTATAAGTACTAAAAGTTTAAATTATGATATTTTTTTCAATAATCTTGAGCAATTAACTAATCAGAATATCATCCTTCTTGACTATTCTATTTCTATATTGCCTTTAATCGCTATCTTGTTATTCATCGGAGCGGCCGCAAAATCTGCACAAATACCTTTGCACTTCTGGCTGCCAGATTCAATGGAAGGTCCTACGCCAATATCTGCATTAATTCATGCTGCAACTATGGTCACTGCCGGCATCTTTATGGTTGCCAGGTTGTCCCCATTATATGATCTTTCACTATATGTATTAGATATAATCCTCATACTGGGTTTACTAACAGCATTTTTTATGGGAATTGTAGCTCTCGTGCAAGATGATATTAAGCGGATTATTGCATATTCAACTATTTCTCAATTAGGTTACATGACTGTAGCCCTCGGCGCATCATATTACTCTTTTGCTATATTTCATTTATTAACTCATGCTTTTTTTAAAGCACTATTATTTTTATGTGCTGGTTCAATTATTTTAAAGTGTCATCATGAGCAGAATATTAATAAAATGGGTGGACTCAGATTAGTTATGCCTATTACTTTTGTTACATTTACAATTGCTGGACTTTCTTTAATTGGTTTTCCAGGTATGTCAGGATTTTTCTCAAAAGATTTAATAATAGATATTTTTAAATATAATAATAATTTTTTAGTTTATTATATGTTAGTGATTAGTATAGTTGTAACAACTCTGTATACTGCTAAAATATTTTTTAAAGTTTTTTTTGGAGCTAATCAGCTCAAAGTTAAAAATAATAATATTAGAGAGCATAATAATAGCTTACTCTTGCCATTAATTATTCTTGCAATACCTAGCGCGATAATTGGTTGGTTATTATTTGATACAGTGCTATTCAATAAATTTTTTCTTGGATCTATTACAGATGCGGGCAATATTAACTATTTTTATCAAAACTATATAATTAGTTCTGGAGCTTTTGTTATTCATTCTCTGACTAGTATGAGTTTTATGGCTTTACTTTTTGGTTTAGCCATATCCTATATTCTCTATTATAAAAAAAATTGCTTACTTGATAAAATGTTATCTAAGCTTGCTTATATAAAAAAAATATTACTCAATGAATATGGTTTTAATAATTTAACTAATCGTCTAATACCAGAGTACATAAAAAAATCTTCAGATTTTTTATGGAAAAAAACTGATATAAATATTATAGATAATCTATTTGTAAACGGCAGTGCTCGTATGATAGCGTCAATTTCTTCTAAAATAAGATTACTTCAAACAGGCTATATATATCATTATGCTTTTACTATGATTATTGGATTACTTTTCTTTTTGATAATATTTTATGATTTCTAACATGCCAATACTTTCATTATTGATATGGACTCCTATTTTGGGAGGCCTCATCTTGTTATTTTTGCCGAATAAGGTGAACCTCATTAAGATATCATCTGTTGTCCTGGCTTTCTTTATATTTATTCTATCAATAATATTATTAATAAACTTCGATTCAACTCAGTATTCTTTGCAATATATTGAGAAGCATATATGGATAAGAAACCTAAATATAAATTATCACTTAGCAATAGATGGCTTTTCATTATCTTTTATTCTTTTAACAACATTCATCACCTTGCTAACAATTATTTATAATTTTTCTGAAGCTAGAGACCTAGATAATAAATATAATGCATATTTCTTATTCCTAGAGGGTTTGCTATTGGGTGTTTTCTGTTCTTTTGATAGCATTCTATTTTATATCTTCTTTGAAGCAATGCTGATACCACTTTTTTTAATTATAGGTATCTGGGGTGGACCTAATAGAGTATATGCAACTATGAAATTCTTTATATATACTTTATTTGGCTCTGTCTTAATGCTTGTGGCCATTTTGTATTTGTCTTTCAAAGCTAATAGTTTTTATATTTTGGATTTTTATAATTTATATTTAAACTTGGATATACAAATATTCTTATTCTTAGCTTTTATGATCGCATTTGGTATTAAAATCCCAATGTGGCCTGTTCATACTTGGTTGCCTGATGCCCATGTAGAGGCTCCATCTTCAGGCTCAGTAATACTTGCGGCTATATTATTAAAAGTTGGCGGTTATGGAATGATTAGATTTTTATTGCCAATAGCGCCTGATGCAGGATTATATTTAAATACATTTCTTATACCACTATCTTTGATAGCAATAATATACATCAGTTTTGTAGCTATTGCTCAGCAAGATATGAAAAAACTCATAGCATATTCTTCAGTTGCGCATATGGGTTTCGTTACACTTGGTATATTTCTTGTATTCAATAGTATTGACAGCAATCAAACAATAAATAGTATCAATCATTTAGGTCTACAGGGAGCAGTCATGCAAATGATATCTCATGGCTTAATTTCTGCCGGGTTATTTATGTGTATAGGGATAATATATTCCCGAACTAAATCTAGGATGATCTATGATCAATCTGGAATCGCTCAAGTAATGCCATTATTTTCAGCTCTAATGATGTTTTTCTTGTTATCTAATTCAGGACTACCTGGCACATCAGGCTTTGTTGGCGAATTCATGGTTTTAATAGCATCATCAAAACAAAACTTCTTATATGCAGTCTTAGCCTCATCAACTCTAGTGCTCGCTGCATCATATTCTTTATGGCTCGGAAAAAGAGTTTTATTTGGTGAGATATCAGGAAATAATACTAACTCAATGAAAGCAATGAATGTATATGAATTTTGGCCATTACTAATATTAGTTATTTTTATACTTATTTTTGGCCTCAAGCCAGGTTTTGTATTAGATATTAGTGAGCAATCATCTCTACATATGATTAGAATAATCAGTGGGAAATATTAGCATGATAAATTATTTATATATTTTACCCGAAATTATATTAACAGGCGCCTTGTCGATTATTATAATTATAGATTTATTTCTACCTTCAAAAAATAAGTATTTATCTTACTATTTAATACAAATATTACTATTCTCATCAATATACATAATATACTCTAACATTCAATTTTTATCATCAAATGTATCACCACTTTATGATACAAAAGCTTTTTCTAATTTTTTTAAAATATTCATTTTATTTTTATTAGTTATAATATTTTACTATACATATTACTTTCTAAAAAAATTTAATCTATATCAGACAGAGTACTTTGTAATTAGCTTATTTGGTGTTCTCGGAATGATGATAATGATATCTGCTAATCATTTATTATTACTATATCTAGGTATAGAGTTACTATCGCTATCACTATATTCTATTATTGCATTTAATAAAAAATCTATTTACTCTTCAGAGGCAGCTGTTAAATATTATATTCTGGGCGCAATGTCTTCAGGATTTTTATTATTTGGAATTTCTTTAATCTATGGGTTAACCGGTAGTCTTTTTTATAATGAAATATTTCAGCAAATCAGCTTGCTTAACTTATCCGACATTAATACAGATATAAAAGTTATAGGACTCATATTTTCACTAACATTTATTTTTATAAGCTTAGCATTTAAGTTTGGCGCTGCTCCATTTCATATGTGGATACCTGATGTCTACCATGGCTCTCTCATTACCACTACCTTATTGCTCAGCACAGTACCAAAAATTGCTGTCTTTATAATTTTAATAAAGTTATTAGGACTTGTTTTTTCAGGCCTAGTAATCTTTTGGTCTGATATTTTACAAATATTAGCAATCTTATCAATTATTATTGGCAATGTAACTGCCATATCTCAAACAAATATTAAACGTATGCTCGCGTATTCAACAATTGCCAATATAGGATTTATACTTCTTTCTCTTTCCATAGGGTCTTTTGATTCATTTGTTTCTGCAATGTTTTATACATTAACATATGTAATCACTACGATTTTAGCATTTGGTTTATTATCTCAGATACTATCTAATAAAAATCCTATTGAAGAAATAAATGACCTTGGAGGCCTAGCTAAAGATAATCCTCTAGTTGCATTTATGCTGATGGTAATAATGCTTTCATATATAGGAATCCCTCCTTTCTTAGGATTTCATGCAAAGTTATTTATAATACAATCTCTTGTTATATCTAGTAGTATTATGTTGAGTCTATTTGCAGTCGTTATGACCGTTATCGGCTCTTATTATTACCTTAGAGTGATCAAAGTTATGTATTTTGATAAATCTAATGACATAATATCTTTTAATTCAAACCATTTGATTACCACAATATTAGTCTTCGGTTTAATTTACCTAGGTCTATTTCCAAATATACTCGGCGAAATAAGTACATACACTCTCAAGGATCTCTTTAATACTTGAAAATTCTATTTATAGACTATAGACTCCTTATACAGTGTGGGGTGGAGCAGTCTGGTAGCTCGTTGGGCTCATAACCCAAAGGTCGTAGGTTCGAATCCTGCCCCCACTACCAATAATTTAATTATAATATATTGACAAAAAGTATAAAAATCTTAATATTTTCTATTTAAAGCAAATAAATTGTTATACAATGTGCTGAAGCCCCTTTAGGGGCTATTTTATTGGCTGCACTACAAATGAATGATATTAAAGAAAATTTATTTCAAACATTAAATGAGATAGTTGAGAAAAAAGATATGAACGTTGTAAACATTAGCATTGGCGGTTTAGCTAAAACTCCTAATATACAAATCATAATAGATTCAACTCAGGGGATAACTCTAGAGGATTGTACATTTGTCTCAAAAATTACGAGTGACATAATAAAGGTTAATGGATACTTTGATGACGATTATAATTTAGAAGTATCATCGCCAGGCATCAATAGACAGCTGTTTTCAATTGATGATTTTCTTTTATATAAAAATTCAGTTGTTAAAATTAAATTAAAAAAAGCAGTTAATAATCAAAAAAACTTTTTGGGAAAAATTAATTCTATTGATGGACAGAATATTAAAATTATCATAGATGAACAAGAAGTGGAAATCGAATTTAAGAATATTAAAAAAGCAAATATAAAAGATATTTAGAGGTATAGATTATGAATAAAGAAATATTAATGGTAATTGAAACAGTTTCTAATGAAAAAAATGTGAGCAAAGAGGTTATCGTCGATGCGATTGAGCATGCATTAGCGAGTTCTGTCAAAAAAAAATATAGGTTAGATAGAAAAAGCGTAAATGATATAGATGCAAGAGTTAGTATTGATCTAGAAACAGGAGAATATAAAACATTCCGTAAATGGGAAATAGTTGAAGCAATCGAAGATGAAGAGTTTTCAGATAAACAATTATTACTTCAGGATGAGAGGATTAGTGGTCAAAATTTAAATATAGGTGATTTTTATGAAGAAGAAATTGAATCAATAGTATTTGGAAGAATTGTTGCAATGGCAGCTAAAAATGTGATTGTACAAAAAGTCAGAGAAGCAGAGAGAAGTAGAGTTGTTGATATGTACCTTCCTAAGATTGGACAACTAATATTTGGAATAGTTAAGAGAGTTGAAAAAGGAAATGTATTTATTGATTTAGGAATACCAGACAAACAAAATTCAATAGAAGAAGCTATGATTTTAAAGGATGCACTTATCCCAAGAGAGGCAATCAGACCTGGAGATAGACTCAGAGGATATTTAAGAGATGTTCAGTCAGAAACAAGAGGACCTCAACTGTATATTACACGCAAAGCGCCAGAATTTTTGGTTGAATTATTTAAACTTGAAGTACCTGAAGTTGGACAAGGCTTAATTGAAATATTAGGAGCAGCCAGAGATCCTGGGTTAAGAGCAAAAATATCAGTAAAATCGAATGATCCAAAACTTGATGCCATAGGTGCATGCGTTGGAATGAGAGGTTCAAGAGTACAATCTGTATCGAATGAACTAAGCGGTGAACGTATAGACATTATCATGTGGGATGAAGACCCAGCTAAATTTGTCATCAATGCCATGTCTCCCGCAGAAGTGTTATCTATTGTAGTTGATGAAGAAAAGAAATCTATGGATATTGCTGTCGCAGAAGAACAATTATCTCAAGCTATTGGTAGAGGTGGACAAAATGTTCGTCTTGCTAGTGAATTAACGGGATGGGATTTAAATGTAATGTCTAAAGATGATGCTGATAATAAGATTTTGGAAGAAAATCAGAATCTAAGCGAAGTATTTAAAGAAGAATTAAATGTTGATCAGGATGTTGCTGATGTTCTAGCAAGAGAAGGTTTTTCATCAATAGATGAAGTCGCATATTGTTCTATGGACGAATTTAATTCGATTGATGATTTTGATGAAGAGCTTATACGGGAATTAAGAAAAAGAGCTATAGAGAAAATTGAAGCTAAAAATAAACAAATTGAAGAAGAAAATTCTTTATCAGGTGTTAAGGAATTATCTAAAGTGCATATTGAACTACTAGCTAAAAATAATATTAATAATAGAGAGGATTTAGCTGATTTATCTGTTGATGAACTACTGGAAATGATAGAATTGACCAAAGAAGATGCAGGGAAAATAATTATGGACGCAAGGGAACCATGGTTCAATCAAGATTAATATAAGGAAGAGCAAGTGACTGAGAAAGATATAAAAAAAAGTTTGTCATTGAAGGGTCATAAAACCTCTGGTGCGAAGCAATCTAAAAATTCCACTAGCTCCAAAAATGTGACTATACAAGTTAGAAGAAAAAAAATAATTAAGCCTGAGAGTTTAGTTCAGAAAGATGCTCATACTCCTGCTCCAGATCAAACTGAAATTAAAAATGAAATACCTAAGTCACCAAAAATAAAGATTGGTGCATCTGAAAAAAATACTCCTAAATCTAAAATTCAAAAAACAGCGCATGAACAAGTTCCATCTAAAAAGAAAGTAAAAATAGATAAAGATGAGAAGATGGATAATTTTGATAATAAAGAATTACATCTTAAAGAGCCAAAACCTAAAAAAAGCAATAATAAAATAACTACTACCTCTGATGCTGAATTAATGTCTAAACATCAATTTGAAAAGCCAACTGAGCCAATAAAAAAAGAGATAGAGATACCTGAGTCTATTACAGTCAGTGAGCTTGCTCAAAAAATTTCAGTAAAATCATCAGAATTAATTAAAGTTATGATGAACATTGGTGTTATGGCAACCATTAATCAATCATTAGATCAAGATACAGCTATGTTGATAGTTGATGAATTAGGACATTCAGCAACTAGTATTAAAGAAAGTGCTGATGAAGAAATGTCTCTACCGGTGGATGATATTAATTCTGCTGATTTAGAGTCTAGAGCACCAATTGTAACTATAATGGGACATGTGGATCATGGAAAAACTTCACTATTGGATTATATAAGGAAAACTAAAGTCGTAAACACAGAGGCTGGAGGTATAACTCAACATATTGGGGCTTACAGGGTCACTACAGATAAAGGTAATATAACTTTTCTTGATACACCTGGGCATGCTGCTTTCTCTGCAATGAGAGCTAGAGGTGCTCAAGTTACAGATATTGTTATATTAGTTGTATCAGCAGATGACGGAGTAATGCCACAAACTGAAGAAGCGATAGAGCATGCACAGGCTGCTGGAGTTCCAATTATTGTAGCTGTAAATAAAATGGATAAAGAAAATGCTGATCCTGAAAAAGTTCAAACTGAGCTTGGACAAAAAAATGTAATACCAGAAGAATGGGGTGGAGATACAATCTTTATTAAAATATCTGCTCTTACAGGCGAAGGTATTGATCAGCTGCTTGAAGCAATTTCTTTGCAATCAGAAATTCTTGAGCTAAAAGCCTCTAATAAGGGTCCTGCAATAGGTTCGGTAGTAGAATCCTCTTTAGATAAAGGCAGAGGTCCTATGGCTACAGTACTAGTTCAAAGCGGTACTCTAAACAAAAAAGACTATGTGTTAGTTGGCAAAGAGTTTGGCAGAGTTCGTGCAATGTATGACGAGTTTAACAAAGAAATATTAACTGCAGGCCCAGGGTGTCCCGTAGTAATAACTGGTTTATCTGGTACACCAAACGTTGCCGATCAATTAATGGCTACAACTGATGAGAAGAAAGTTAAAGATATAGCTTCTTTAAGAGAATCTAAACAAAAAGAAATTGAGATGCAGGCAAAACAAAAAACTTTTAGTTTAGATAGTTTTAATTTGAATGATTCTCCGAAGAAAAAAATAATAAACCTTTTAATTAAAAGTGATGTTCAAGGGAGTGTTGAGGCAATCAATTCAACTCTTCGTAATATCACTAATGATGATGTTGGTCTAGAAATTATTTATAGTGGTGTTGGAGGAATTACTGAATCAGATGTAAATCTTGCTGCAAGTTCTAATTCGAAAATAATTGGTTTTAATGTACGAGCTGATTCTAAAGCAAAAAAACTAATAGAATCAAATCAGCAGGATTTGTATTATTTCAGTATTATTTATGAATTAATTGATCATGTAAAGCAACAATTATCTGGTCTCCTAGATCCTGATATTAAAGAAGAAATTATAGGCATAGCTGAAGTTAAAGATGTATACAGATCATCTAAAATTGGAGCTATTGCAGGTTCTATTGTTAGCGAGGGCATAATTCAAAAAGATCAACCCATTAGAGTGCTCAGAGATAATATAGTTATATTTGAAGGTGAGCTTGAATCTTTAAGACGCTTTAAAGATGATGTAAAAGAAGTCCAAAGTGGTACAGAATGTGGCATAGGAGTCAAAGATTATAATGATGTCAAACCTGGCGATCAAATAGAAGTATTTAAGAGGACTGAAATAAAAAGAACTATTCAATAATTATGAGTAATAGGATTTTTAAAGTACAAGATTTATTGCATAAAGAAATCGCTATGTTACTTCATACTAGTATTCAAAATCCTGAAATAAAATCTGTTACTATATCTGGTGTAAGAGTCAGTAAAGATTTAAAATATTCTGAAATATACTTTACAACGCTTCAAAAAGATTATAAAAAAATTCAATTAGAACTAAATAAAGCATCAGGTTTTATTAGGAATCAGTTATCTAAAAATATACACTTAAAGAGATTGCCAACTTTAAAGTTTACATATGATTCTACAGCTGAAAACAGCCAAAAAATTGAAGACCTAATCAAAAGTTTTCCTAAGACTTAAATCATGGTCCATGGCGTCATTCTTCTAGATAAACCTAAAAATATTTCTTCAAATAAGGCACTATATTTAATCAAAAAAATCTTATCACCTAAGAAAGCTGGTATAGTCGGTATCCTTGATCCATTAGCATCTGGAATGCTTCCAATTGTATTAAATGAAGGAACCAAACTCGCCAAATATGTTGAAAATCAAGATAAAGAATATCTTGTTACAGCTAAACTTGGTTTTATCAGCACTACTGGAGATGAAGAGGGTATTATTACCTCAACCGGTAAGGATGTTCACGTGTCATTATCAAGTAATCCATTGTCTAGTGTGCTTGACAGTTTTATAGGGAATCAGAAACAAATACCTCCAATGTATAGTGGTTTAAAAATCAATGGTATAAAACTATATAAGCTAGCGAGACAAGGTATTAATGTTGACAGAAAACCTAGAGACATAAATATTTCAAACATAGAGTTAATTTCTGTCAACAACAATGAAATCAAAATAAAAATATCATGTAGTAAAGGAACATATGTTAGGACCTTAATTGAATCAATAGGGGAAAGGATAGGAGTCGGCGCATATACTAAAGATTTGAGGAGATTGAGAGTTGGATCTTTTTATGAAGAAAATATGGTATTATTAGATGATATTCAGAATATTAATGATCATATTATTTCTCTTGAAATGATGATAGGAAAAATGGAGTCTATTACTATCACAGAACAAGAACTAAAAACTTTAAAATATGGGCAAAATGTATATACAAAAAAGCATATGAATATTGATGAAATTGCTATTAAAAATCAATATTCTAATCTTGTTGGTATAGGTATGATAATTAATAACTATATTTATACGAAAAGATTGATGAACTTCGATGAATAAAGGTTTGTATTAGATCAAACAGATGATAGAATACTCTCGTTAACGGAGTAGTTTATGGCGTTGGACAATAGTGTCAAAGAAGAGATAGTAAAAAAATA
>MDSV01084100.1_pt1 | contig 14633 bp, 13 predicted proteins | sample 810851 | NCBI WGS metagenome assembly MDSV01 (sample SAMN05326640, study PRJNA326480) | marine metagenome | isolation source: seawater | place: Atlantic Ocean: North East | collected 2012 | reverse complement strand
GAAAAATATAATTGTAAATAAAATTGCTAAAAATATATATACTTATAAGCTTAAAAAAAAAGGAAGACTGATTAAATTAGGCGATCCAAAAAAAAAAGAAACACTTTATGGCAACAAGATTTAAAGAATTTCAGAAAACTTTTTTTAATAAAAGGATTTTAATAACAGGGCATACTGGATTTAAGGGCTCTTGGCTTACAGCTTTTTTAAGTACTTATGACTGTAAAATATATGGCGTATCAAAAGATATTCCAACGAATCCATCTCATTATAGGTTGCTTAAAATAAAAAATTTAAAAAACTTTAAAGCAGATATTACAAATTTAAAATTATTAAAAAAAATAATTTTTAAAGTTCAACCAGATTATATTTTTCATTTAGCTGCTCAATCATTAGTTAAAACTTCATATCAAGACCCAAACATGACATTTACTACAAATTCCATTGGGACATTAAATGTTTTAGAAACATTAAGATTTTTTAAAAAAAAATGCACAGTTGTTATGATAACAAGTGATAAAAGTTATAAAAATTTAGAAATTAAAAGAGGATATAGAGAATCAGATTTAATAGGAGGAGAAGATCCGTATAGTGCATCAAAAGGTTGTGCTGAGTTAATAATACAAAGTTATATAGATTCTTATTTTAAAGAAAATAATAAAATTTTGATTGCTGTTGGAAGAGCAGGTAATGTTATTGGTGGTGGAGATTGGTCAAAAGATAGGCTTATTCCAGATTGTTTTAAATCTTGGTCAAAAAATAGGGTTTCTCTAATTAGAAATCCAAACTCAACAAGACCATGGCAACATGTCATTGAGGTTATTTACGGATATATACTGTTAGCAAAAAAACTAAATAAAAATCAAAAACTTCACGGACAAGTATTTAATTTTGGACCTTCTTATAAAAAAAATTATAAAGTTATAGAATTACTTAAATTTTTTAGGCTTTATTGGAACAAATGTAAATGGAAAATTAAAAAATCAAAAACAAACCAGAAGGAATCTATTTTGCTTAAACTTAATTCAAGTAAAGCAAATAAAATTTTAAGATGGAAGACAACTTTGAGTATGAAGGAAAGTTTAATTTATACCCTCTATTGGTATAAGAATTATTATTTAAAAAAATCAAAAATAATTACTTTTGAACAAATAAATAATTATAAAAAAAAATTAAAAATATTGAAATGAAAGTTGTAATTCTTGCAGGTGGGTTGGGTACTAGGTTGTCAGAATACACAAAATTTGTACCTAAACCTATGATTAGTATTAATAAAAAGCCGATTATTTATTATATTATGAAACACTTTTCTAATTATGGATATAAAGACTTTTATATTTTGCTCGGTTATAAAGGTAAAGTTATAAAAGATTATTTTAAAGAGAAATCATCAAATTGGAATATCAATCTAATTGATACTGGATTAAATACCATGACTGGAGGAAGATTAAAAAAAATTAAAAAATATTTAGGAAATGAAAATTTTTTTTTAACTTATGGTGATGGAGTTTCAAACGTAAATTTGAAAAAATTATTAAAATTTCATAATGGAAAAAAAAATGCATTAGTAACAATGACAGCCGTTCGACCGCCAGCAAGATTCGGAGCAATAAAAATTATTGGTCAACGAGTTAAACTTTTTAGGGAAAAATCAAAGATAGATGAGGGTTGGATCAATGGGGGTTTCTTTGTAATGAATCCAAAGTTAATAAATTATATTGATAAATCTTCTACTTTTTTAGAAAAGCAGCCTCTAGAAAAAGTAGCAAAAATGAAAAAACTTTATGCTTACAAACATGAAGGTTTTTGGCAGTGTATGGATACTAAAAGAGACAAAGATAATCTAGAACATCAATTTAGAAAAGGAAAGGTTAAGTTTTAATTTGAAATATAAAATTTTGGTTACTGGTGGTACCGGATTTATAGGTAAACATTTTATTAATGAATTAGAAAAAAAAAAAATATTTAAAATTTATTCTCTTTCTCAAAAAAAATTAAAAAGAGAGTTTCAAAAAAAAAATATCAATTATATTTTTTGTAAATTGCAAAATAAAAATGAGTTAAAAAAAAAATTAAATTTTCATATTGATTTTATTGTAAATTTTGCAGGCCATATAAACCATAAGGAAAAAAAGAAAACTTTTGAAACTCATTATTTGGGATTAAAAAATTTGGTTGAAATATTATTGAAAAAAAAAATCAAAAAATTCATCCAAATTGGGAGTAGCGTTGAATATGGTTTTTTTAAATCTCCTCAAAACGAAGAAAACAAAATTAATTTTCGTAAAGTAAGATCTGTTTATGGAAGATCAAAATTATTGTCTACAAATTATTTGATAGAAACTTATAAAATCAAGAAATTTCCAGCGATAATTTTAAGACCTTATTTAATTTATGGCCCAGGTCAAAGTTTAGACAGATTAATACCTATAACCATTAATAATTGCTTAAAAGATAAGACCTTTAATTGCAGTTCAGGAAACCAAATGAGAAATTTTATTTATGTAAAAGATTTTATAAAAATACTTTATAGATTTTTATTTATCAAAATTAATGGTGAGATATTCAATGTCGGTTCTATGAATAATTATAAAGTAAAATTTATTATTAATAAGATACGTAATTTAATTGGGAAAGGCTCTCCAAAATATGGAAGAATTAAACTGAGAAAAGATGAACCTATAAATTTATTCCCAAATTTAATCAAATTAAAAAAATTATTAAAATTAAAGAAGGAAATAAAAATTGATGAAGGATTGAAAAAAACTATTCATTACTATCAAAAAAATTTATGAAAAAAATATATTTGATTAGTAATGATAAAGTTTGGTTTTCCAGTAAAAGATTTACATCAAATAATGATTTGAATAATATTATTACATGTCTTAATAAAAATTATAATTTAAATTTGGTTTGTAGAAAAAGTAATAAAAAACTAAATTTTCCTTTAGATAAAAAATTCAATCATTATAGTTTTAATGAAATAAATGAAAAAAAAATAAATATTTTTCTTATCTCAATTAGCCCTTATAATTTTTTTGTATTTTTTTATCTTTTATTTATAAAAAAATTAGATTTAAGTGGTGTTGTGTATTTAAGGAGTGATGGGTTTTTAGAGTATAAAATTAAATACGGATTTTTAGGATATTACATTTATGCTTTAATGTTTTTTTTTATTAAAAAAAAATTAAAAATATTGTCATGTTCTAAACACTTTACAAATGTTGATAGTAAAAATGTGGTCCATCCATCTGAGCTAAATTCAATTTGGTTTAAGAAATCTCGATTAAGTGAAAAATTCAAATCAGATTTAATCTATATTGGTAGATTTAAAAAAGAAAAGGGTTCTATTTACTTGGTTAATATATTTAAAGAATATTTTTATAAATACAATTTACTTTTTGTGGGAACACAAAAAAAATTTATTGGTAAAAAATATTATAATAAAAATATCAAATTTATAGGGCCTGTCACAAGTATAAAAAAAATGATTAATTTATATGATTCATCAAAAATATTTATTTTACCTTCTTATACAGAAGGATTTCCAAAGGTAATATCAGAGTCCTTAGCTAGATTAAGACCGATAATAATTTTTGAAGAAATCAAACATGTGATTAGTGATAGAAATGGAATTTTTGTTTGTAAAAGAAATGAGAAAAATATAAATAAAACCATAAATTATATTTTAAAAAATTATAAAAATATTCAAAAACAAATAATAAAGAATAGCTTTTATACAAAAGATACCTTTAAGAGAGAATTATTGAGATCAATTAAAAATGAATTCAGAAATTAATCTATCCAAATTGTTTTTTGTATATGGAATAGCTACTTTTCCATTGTTATTATTGGTTGGTCCGTTAATTTCAGAATTATTTTTAATTTCGGTTATTTTTTATTCTTTATTTTTTATTTTAAAAGAAAATCAATTTCAATTTTACAGAAATAGATATTTTGTTTTTTTTGGAATTTTCTATTTGTCAATATTGTTTTCCACAATATTTAATTATTATCATTTTAATAATACGATAGCTGGTATATTTTATTTTAGAATACCTTTATTTGCTTTTTCTATTTGGTTTATTTTAAAGAAATTTTTTTATTTTGATAAAAAAATAACCATATTTTATTCTATATTTCTTTCAATAATGATTTTGGATTCTTTAATACAATATTTTTTTGGTAAAAATTTTTTAGGATTTGAAATAATGAGTGATCGAGTATCAAGTTTTTTTGGAAAAGAATTAATTCTAGGAGGTTTTATTTTAAGAATATTACCCATTTTTTTGATTTACCTAATAATGAGTGAAACTTTAAGTGAAAAAAAGAATAATTTTTTTTCTATAATTTTGATTTCCCTTTCTTGTTTTGTAATTTACATATCTGGTGAGAGAACATCTTTTGGATTATTAATTTTGTTTTTTTTTACATTATTTTTTATTTCAAGAAATTTAAGAAAAATGATTATTTTTATAATGATTGGTTTTATTACTTTATCATTAATTTTACCTAATTTAAAAAGTTCTGAACAACACAATCCCGCTACAAGAATGTTTAATAAATCATATAATCAATTTTTTGGAATAGGTGAGGAGCAATATGAAAAACATAAAAAAAAAATATTCAATAAAGTATATATATTCTCACATGACCACCATGGTCATTATCTTTTATCATTAAAAATTTTTAAGGATCATAAGATATTTGGAACTGGTGTAAAAGGTTTTAGATATTTATGTAGAAAAAAAATTTATATTCTTGAAAATAATGACGGATGTTCAACACATCCCCATAATACATATATTCAAATTTTAGTATCGAATGGTTTGATTGGTTTTTCATTGTTAGTTTTTGCTCTTCTTTTTATTATTAGGGAAATATTTGTCTGTAGAAACAAAATTAATTCCTTAAAAGAATTTAATAAATATGAAATTTCTAAAGCTGTTGCTATATCAGCGATATTTGTAAATATCTGGCCTATAGTGCCTAGTGGAAATTTTTTTAATAACTGGTTGTCGATGATTTATTTTTATCCAATAGGTTTCTATTTATATTTTAAGCATCAAAATGAAAAACAATTTAGTTAGTATTGTTGTTAACTGCTATTTTTTACCTGAATTTGTTATTAAATTTTAAAGCGGATATTTATAATTTATTCTTTTATTTACAATCGGATTTCTGCTAAAAAAAAAAAATGGAAATTCTATTATTATCATTATTTATAATTTTATTTAATTTAATCATTTATCTTAAATTTGAAAATATTTCCAAAAATTTCATTATTTTTGATAAACCTGATGGAAAGCTTAAGAAACATAAAGAACCTGTATCTATTATTGGTGGTTTAATAATTCTTTTAAATTTGTATTTAATAATTTTTTTTCTTAAAATTTTAGACCTAGATAATGTAGTTTTTGAGGGTAACTTTTCTTATATTATTTTAATTCTTGGAACTCTTTTTTTTATAATAGGTTTTATTGATGATACAAAAAACCTTTCACCAAATATAAAATTAATTTTAATCATTTCATCAGTTTTTTTGGTTACTCTTTTTTTTCCTGAAATCAAATTAGAACATATAAAAATTTCTTTTTTTGAGTATTTTTATTCTTTTGAGAGTTTTTCATTAATATTTATTATTTTATCATTTGCATTGTTAGCAAATGCTATAAACATGTTTGATGGTATTAACTTACAGTTAGTTTTTTTTACTTTATTTATTTTTTTAATATTTATTTTAAAGGGTTTTTTGCCAGTATTTTTTAGCTTAATTTCAATTTGTTTTTTTTTTTTAGGATTGCTTAATTATCAAAATAAAGTTTTTATTGGAGATGGAGGATGTTATTTAATTAGTGCACTAGTTGGTTGTTCATTTATTTATCAATATAAAAATTTCAATAATATATTATTTGGTGATCAAATTTTTATCATATTATTAATTCCTTCTTTAGATATGTTGAGATTATTTATTGTTAGAATTATCAAGAAAAAGCATCCTTTTAAAGGGGACCTCAAACACTTGCATCACATGATTAATGATTTTTTTAAAAATAAAAACATTACTGTTTTAGTTACTATTAGTTTGAGTATATTCCCAACTTTTTTGCTAGTAACTGGAATAGAAACTTATTTTATTTTAATCCTCAATCTAATCATTTATATGAGTATAATTTTATACCTGGAGTATAGAAACTAATTATGAGAATGCTTGTTACTGGTGGAGCAGGTTATATTGGAAGCACAGTTTGTAATCTTTTATTGGACAATGGTCATCAGGTAGAAATTATTGACAATCTATCAACAGGACTAAAAAAAAATATTCCATTAAAAGCTAATTTTCATAAAGTTGATATGGGCGATGTAAAAAAAGTAAATAAAATTTTATCTACAAAAAATATAGATATTGTTTTTCATTTTGCTGCTTTTATAGACAATGTAGAGTCAGTCAAATATCCAAAGAAATATATGAACAACAACTATGAAAAGAGTAAATTTTTTTTTGAGGCATGTATAAAAAAAGGAATAAATAAATTTATATATTCATCTACAGCAGCAGTTTATGCTAATAAAAATAAGAGAATAAATGAAAAAGATTTTTTAAAACCAATATCTCCATATTCAAAGTCTAAATTAAAGTTAGAAAAATTTTTATTAAAAAAAAAGAATAAGATAAATTGTATAATATTAAGATATTTTAATGTCGCTGGAGTTGAAAAAAAATTTCGTTGTGGCTTTAATATTAATAAAGGAAGTAATTTAATTTTAAACTTATGTGCTGCTTCAGAAAAAAATAAAATATTTATAATTAATGGAAATAATTACAAAACATCAGACGGTACAACAGTAAGAGATTATATACATGTGGAAGATTTAGCTAAAATCCACTTACTTACTGCAAATTTGTTATTAAAAAAAAGGATCTTTAAAATCTTAAATTGCGGTTATGGTCTTGGTTTTTCAGTAAAACAAATCCTAAAAGAATTTGCCGTTTATTCAAAAAAGGATTTAAGATTTAAAGTAGGAAAAAGAAGAACAAAAGATATAGTTGTTTCAATTGCGAACCCTAATAAATTAAAAAAATTAGTAAAATGGAAACCTAAATATGACAATTTATCATATGTGGTAAAATCTTCCTTGAAGTGGTTCAAAAAAATGTCAAATTGCTAATTCCTAATGAAACAATTTATTTCTAAAAAAATAATCATTTTCTTAATAAGTATAATTTTTTTAGTCGTTTTTTTTTATGTTTTAAATATTGTAAGTGAAGTAGTAAGACATGGTTATGATAAACAAAATAAAGTTATCTTATTTGTAAAAAATATTATTTCTCCTCATTATATTAAAAAGATAAAAGATAATTTGTTTATTATACCGAACCTTAAAGCTAGAAATGAGTTTTTAGATTTGCAAGTTAAAAAATATGAACAAGGAAATCAAGGTCAAATATTTGACAGTAGATCTATTCAGATTAATGATGAAGTATATGAGGCAAATTTCTTTTTCTTACCATTTAAAAGATTAGATACTAGCTTAGGCTGGAATGCAGAAGTAAATTCTTTGAGGGCGCATTATTTACAAATTTATAATGGGAATTTATTTTCAATATCAGGTGAAGGAAAAATGGTATATTTTGATAAAAAAAATCTTCTTAACGATAGTTTACAATTTAAAGATTTGCCAAATAACATTAATGAAATTTTAGAGGAAAATAATTCGATACTAATTGGTATTAGAGATTTATTTATTCATAATAATCAAATTTTTATATCAATGATGATAAAAAATTTTAAAGGAATAACCATAAATTTATATAAAGCTGATTTAAATTTAGAAAGAATTGATTTTGAACTTTTTTTTGAAATAAATGAATTTTGGGAAAGTTACAATGTTTTTTCAGGTGGTAGATTAGTGGAATTCAAAGATAATAAAATTTTATTTTCTATAGGTTTTGCAAGAGATTATGTAGCACCACAAGATAAAAAATCTTTTCTTGGAAAAATTATTTCTATTGATTTAAATAACAAAAAACATGAATTAATATCCTATGGTCACAGAAATCCTCAAGGTTTATATTTCTATAAAGAGAAAAATATTGTTATAAATACAGAACATGGTCCAAAGGGTGGAGATGAAATAAATTTTAATTTTTTAGATCTTAATGAAGATAAAAATTTTGGTTGGCCAAGAGTTTCTTACGGAAATGCATATTCAGGACAAGAAAAATTATTCAATCCAGATACATTTATAAAGAGTCATAAAGAACTAGGATTTGTTGAACCATTTAAATATTATGATCCCTCTATAGGAATAAGTGAAATTATATATCTTAAAGAAAATTCTTTTTGTAAATCTAATTGCATTTGGCATGCATCTTTGAGAGCTAATTCACTGTACATTTTAGATATAGATAAAGATTTCACAAAATTAACTCCTAGGGGAAGAATATTTTTAGAAGGAAACAGAATTAGAGATTTAGATTTTGATAAAGAGTTAGATTTAATTATTCTTTTAAGTGAAAATGTTCCAGCTATAATAACCATTAAAAAAATTAAATAAAATTTTATATTAAAAATTGTTTAATTTTGGAAAAATTTTTAATTAGTAAAGATTTAATTACATTAAAATTGAATTTTTTCATAATTCTAATATCTTCACTAATTTTTATTAAAATATTTTTTAAATTTTTATTACTTATCCCACCACTTCGCATTTTAATTGTAAATTTGTTAAGAAAAAAAATTTTAATTTCCTTTTTTTTGAACAACCTAATTATAAAATCATAATCAGCTGATATCTTTAAATTTTCATCATAATATCCAATCTCTTCTAATAAATCTTTTTTAAAAAATATTGTTGTGTGAGGTGGCATCCAACCGTTATTTATTAGTTTTTCTAAAACACAATTAGATTGAATTCCCTCATTTAAATTTGATACCCATTTTCTTATAATTTTATTCGTATCATTTTTCTTTGTGTAATAAATATTAGAAAATAAAACGTCTAAATTTTTATCGATAAATTTATCAACTATAATTTTGATTACATTGTTATCAATAAACTTATCATCAGAATGTAAAACACCAATTATGCTGCCATTTGATACTTTCATACCTTCATTAAGTGCCCCATAAATTCCTAAACTTTTTTGCTGATATATTTTAGAATTTTTTGTTTCATTTTGTTTGATCAAAGAAATTGTTCTATCTTGAGAATTATTGTCTAAAATTATATGTTCAATATTATTATGAGTTTGTGAGGAAAGAGAAAGACAACAATCTTGTATTGTTTTTTCGCTATTGTTAGTACATGTTATAAGACTTACTTGCATTATATGATTAAATGAATACAGAATATATATTATAAATAAAATTCCAAATGAAAAAAAAAATAGCTTTAATTTTTGGTGTTACAGGACAAGATGGTGCTTATTTATCAAAGCTTTTATTAAAGAAAAAATATAAAGTTTTTGGTGTAAAAAGAAGATCATCAACGATTAACACTCAAAGAATTGAGGATATTTATAAAGATATAAACTCAAAATCTGATTTTGTACTTCTTTATGGTGATTTAACTGACTCATCCTCTATTTTGGGCATCATTAAAAAAACTAAACCAAATGAAATTTATAATCTAGCTGCACAATCTCACGTGCAGGTATCGTTCGAAGTGCCTGAATATTCTGCAGAAGTAAATAGTTTAGGAACCTTAAGAATACTTGAAGCAATTAAAAATTTAAATTTAGAAAAAAAAATTAAATTTTATCAAGCAGGTACCTCAGAAATGTTTGGAAAAACCAAAGAAAAACTTCAAAACGAAAAAACCCCTTTTTCTCCGGCTAGTCCTTATGGTATTTCTAAATGTTTTGCACATTGGATTACTGTTAATTATAGAGAAGCTTATAATATTTTTGCATGCAATGGGATTTTATTTAATCACGAAAGCCCAATCAGAGGAGAAACATTTGTTACAAAAAAAATAGTTCAAGGTTTAATGAAAATAAAATATGGGAAACAAAAAAAATTATTTTTAGGTAATTTGTATTCAAAAAGAGATTGGGGTCATGCTAAGGATTATGTAGAAGCAATGTGGAAAATGCTACAACAAAAAAATCCTGATGATTATGTTATAGCTACAGGCAAAACTTTCACGATCAAAGAATTTGTAAATAGAACTGCAAGTAAAATTGGATTTAAAATAAAATGGGTTGGAAGTGGAATTAATGAAAAAGCTATTAATCTAGAAAATAAAAAAATTATAATAGAGTGTAAGAAAAGATATTTTAGACCAGTCGAAGTAGATTACTTAAAAGGCAATGCTCAAAAAGCCAAAAAGCTTTTAAAGTGGTCTTCAAAAACATCTATCAATACATTAATTGATGGAATGATCCAGTATGAATTAAAAAATTTATTATGATAAATAATAAAAGCAGGATTTTTTTAGCTGGTCACAAAGGTATGCTCGGTTCTTCAATCCTAAGGTTGTTGAAAAAAAAGGGATATAAAAATTTAATAACAGCTGATAGGAAGAAACTTGATTTAAGAGATCAATTATCAGTTAAAAAATTTTTTAAATTTAATAAACCTGATGTAGTGATAATTGCAGCAGCAAAAGTGGGTGGAATAAAAGCTAATATGGATTATCCAGCATATTTTATAAATGATAATTTACAAATACAAACAAATTTAATCTCAACGAGTTATGAATATAAAGTTAAAAAACTTATTCTGTTTGGTTCTAGTTGTATTTATCCAAAAAATTTAAAAAAACCAATTAGAGAAGATCAACTAATGACTGGTGCTCTAGAAAAAACTAATGAGAGTTATTCTGTTGCAAAAATAGCAGGGATTCAAATGATTAAATCTTACAATGAACAGTACAAAACTAATTATCTTTGCCTTATGCCCTGTAATTTGTTTGGACTAAATGATAGTTATGACAGTAAAAATTCTCATTTTTTACCAGCTCTTATAAAAAAGTTTTATATGATAAGTAAGAAGAAAAAAAATAAAAGTGTTACATTATGGGGGACTGGGAAACCAGTAAGAGAAGTTTTATATGTTGATGAAGTAGCTAATGCTTGTGAATTTTTTTTGAAAATAAAAACTAAATCTTCCTTAATAAATATTGGTTCGTCTACAGAAATGACAATTCGAAACTATGCAAATTTAATAAAAAAAAAAATTGATCCAACTATACTAATAAAATTTGATAATAATAAAAAGCTTGACGGGGTAAAAAGAAAAAAATTAGATGTTTCTTTGGCAAAGAAGTATGGTTGGAAGGCAAAAATGAATTTTCCAGAAGCTTTAAATAAAACAATTGAGGATTTCAAAAAATTACATAAATAGTTATAATGTTAATTTTTCAGGTATTTTTATTTTTTATTAGTATAATTATCCTATCAATTTCTATATCAGGCTACAGCAGTTTAATTAATCTTAAGATAAAAAATAATTTTTTTTTAGATATATTTGTTGGTTTTATAATCATCTCACTAATAATAACTTTAATTCATTTTTTTTTAAGAATAGATCTTAAAATAAGTCTCTTAATTTTTGCATTAGGAATAATAATTTTTACTAAAAAAAGATATTTTAATTTTTTTGAATTTTTCAGATTAAAAAATATTAAATATCTAATGATAATCTTTTTATTAATTCCAATGTATCTATCCCAAAAATATCATGAAGATTTTGGATATTACCATCTTCCTTATGCTTTAGCCTTCTTAGAGGAAAAAATAATATTTGGATTTGCAAATGTTAATCCTACTTATGTATATAATTCAATATGGCTTAATATGAATTCAATTTTTTTTCTTAATGATAAAAATTTTAATTTTTTAACATTACCAAGCTATTTGCTTTATCTTTCATTTATATTTTTTTCTTTACAAAATATGTTCAGCGTAAAACATATTAAGATAAGCGACTATTATCTGTTAGTACTATTATTTTATTTTATTTTAAAGTTCACAAGAATTTCAGAATTTGGAGTAGATTTACCCTCTGTAATTTTTTCAGTTTTAGGAATTTATCATTTTATGAGATTTTATGAAACTAATTTAGAGGAGGAAAAAAAAATTTATTTTTATTTAAATTTTTTATTTTCCACATTTGCTATACTAATAAAATTAAGCGTTTTACCAATAATTTTACTTACATTTTTTTTATATTTTAAAAATTTTAAAATTTTAAAATTTTACGTTTTCAATTTAAAATTTTTTCTTCCTTATTTTCTTATTTCACTTTTTTTTTTACAACAATTCATTTACACAGGTTGTTTCTTTTTTCCTACCCAATTAACTTGTTTGAATGTTAGTTGGTTTAACAATGAATACCTTGAATTATCTAAAAAGCTCGAACTTATAAACAAAAGTTACGCAACTGCTAGAGATATATACTCTCCAAGTGAATATTTATCAAATTATACATGGTTTCCATTTTGGTTAAAAAGAAATTACACAGAAATTTTAGAGCACCTAGGAACAATTATTATACCTATTCTATTTTTAATCCTTTTTCTGCAGAAAAAAGATATTAATAAAGATGTCTTTAATGGAAAAAGAATAATTTATCTTTTTCTTTTTTTTAACGTAATTTTTTGGCTCAATTTTTCTCCTGTTTATAGATTTGGTATTCATATGTTCATTACTCTAGTATTTTTATTTTTTATAAACTTTCTTGTTTCAAGGAAATTCTCAAAAAAAGTTTTTTTGATATTTATTACTATTTTTATTTTATTTAACTTTTCAAAAAATATTAATAGATTGATTAAAACTGATGAAATCTTTGTTGGAATTCAAAGGATCGACAATTTATATATAAAAAAAGTTAATTATAGTAATGAATATGCTGAAATTTTTTATCCTGATATAAACAACAATGCTAAAAATGGGTGGCAAGGAAGATTATGTTGGGATATCCCATTTATTTGTAGTTGGAATAATTTTAATATTTATGAGAAAAATAGTTATTTGTTTTTAGCAAAATAAATAAAAATAAATTTTAATCATTTGTCTAAAATTTTTAAAATGTGATAATTAAAGAAACTTATGAATAAAAAATATGCTGTAATTGGAGCTGGTCCCGCGGGGTTGACTGCAGCTTATGAACTAACTAAAGCTGGAAAAAAAGTTGATGTTTACGAAGCAGACAATTCAGTTGGAGGAATGGCTAAAACAATTAACCTGTGGGATCAATTGGTTGACATAGGTCCTCACAGATTCTTTAGTAGCGATGCTCGTGTTAATGCATTGTGGTTAGAACTTGCTGGTTCAGATTATGTAATGGTCAAAAGACTAACTAGAATATTTTATAAAGACACCTTTTTTGATTATCCACTTAAACCCTTTAATGCTTTAAATGGTTTAGGGTTTTACGAGTCATTCTTTTGTTTGATCAGCTATCTGGGTTCAAAAGCTTTTCCACCTAAAGATACTTCAAAATTCGATGGTTGGGTAATTAAAAGATTTGGAAAAAGACTTTTTGATATTTTTTTTAAATCTTATAGTGAAAAACTATGGGGTATAAGATGCAATGAATTAGACTCTGATTTTGCTGCTCAAAGAATAAAAAAACTATCATTATATGAAGCAGTTAAATCTGCATTTATTGGAAATAAAAATACAGACCATAAAACTCTTGTAGATGAATTTGCTTACCCTAAAAATGGAGCTGGACAAATTTATAAAACTATGTCTGAGAAAATTATTAATGGTCAAAATTCAATTTTTTATAACTCTCCTGTCAAAGCTATTCTACCAATCAGCAATGAACATTTGAGTCCAATTATTGAAACAATGGGTGGAAAAAAGATTGAATATGACCATGTAATTTCAACAATGCCAATTACAAGATTAGTAAATCAAATGAACTCACCATTAGAAATAAAAGATCATGCAAATGCACTTAAATTTAGAAACACTATTCTCGTTTATTTAAAAGTTAATGGTCAGAGCCCATTTCCTGATCAATGGATTTATATACACAATGATAAATTAAAAACTGGAAGAATAACAAATTTTAAAAACTGGACACCAACAATTAACAAAAATCAAAAAGATACAATATTATGTCTAGAGTATTGGTGTTATGAAAATGATAAAATTTGGAGTGATGACGAAAAAAATATCATAAAAATAGCAAAGGAAGATATCTATAAATCAAATTTGGTGAAGAATGCTTCTATACAAGATGGTAAAGTTTTAAGAATACCAAAATGTTATCCAGTTTATGCCTCAGGATATAAAGACCATTTAAAACCAATTGAAAAATATTTATCAAAACAAAAAGGCATTAGTGTAATAGGTAGGTATGGTGCTTTTAAGTACAATAATCAAGATCATAGTATTTTAATGGGTCTGTTAGCTGCCGACAATATATTAAATAAATCTCAACATAATTTGTGGGAGCTTAACACTGATTATGAATATCAAGAATCTAGCAGAATCTCATCCACGGGATTAGTCAAAAACTTATAATTTTGCTAATAATTGATAATTAATAAAAAACTTGAAAATTTAATTAATGAATGTATAAAAACCCCGCCTGGTGATTATAGCGAAGAGGTAATACCCGATCCCATTCCGAACTCGGAAGTCAAGCTTTTCAGCGCCGATGGTACTTTGT
>MDSV01108872.1_pt1 | contig 14635 bp, 13 predicted proteins | sample 810851 | NCBI WGS metagenome assembly MDSV01 (sample SAMN05326640, study PRJNA326480) | marine metagenome | isolation source: seawater | place: Atlantic Ocean: North East | collected 2012 | reverse complement strand
CTAGAACTTTTTTAATACCAATGATTTTATTTTTTTCAGTTACAGGAATTTATTTAATGTCTTTTAACAATTTTGATATTTTTTTAATGATCGGAATCGCTGTGGTTGCAACTATTCTGAGACTTTATGATTTTCCTATGCCGCCACTTATCTTAGCTTTTGTTCTTGGTGGATTAATGGAGGAGAATTTAAGAAGATCCCTTCTTATAAGTGATGGATCTTGGTCATTTCTTTGGGATAGACCGTTAACATTATGTATCATGATCGTTATTATAGCTATAGTAGCTTGGCAAATTTACAACAGTTTTTTTAAAAAAAAATTATAATCTTACGTACTTAGCCTTTTTGTCAAAAGCAAAATCTTTTGGACCATTCACAGCTATAAAAATGAAACCTCCAGCCAATCCAAAATTTTTAAGAAGAGCAACTGTTTGCAACTGATTAGAAAAATCAAAATGGAATATTAAAGCTGTAAGAATACAAAAACCAGCTAGCAGAATCGCAGAAATTTTTGTTTTATAGCCAACAATAATAAGTATAGGTAAAATAATTTCTAGTGCAATTGCTGGCCACAACAAAAAACCTGGAACACCAAACCCCTCCATCCAAGTAGCGGTACCGTCAAAACTAAAAATCTTATTATAGCCAGATAATAGAAAAACACTGGATATAAATATTCTTCCAATTAGATCCATTAAATTAGACATAGTTAATTAAAACTTATTGCTTGCTAGATGTCAAAACGAGATTGACTAAATTAGGTTTTTTTTTCAATAATTCTCAGTATTAGTGGAACAATAAACAAAATCATTAAAAGCCTAATTATATGGTGAAAAGAGACAAACTCTGGATCTAAATTGAAAAAAATTGCTATCACTGCCACTTCATAAATTCCACCAGGACAGTAAGAGAGAATAAGTGTAAATAAATTTTTATCAATTACGAGACTTGCAGCAAAAGCAGCTATCAGTCCCAAAACAACTAATAAAAATGTTGCTATAAAACTATGCCAGGCATTTCTTGCAATTTCACTAAATGATTTATTCGCAAATCTACATCCAACTGATGCACCTAATATTAGCAAACAATAATCAATGATATTTGCTGAAAGTTTGTATGACGCTATTTCAGAAATTTGTAAAATACCGCTTGCTAATAATGTTCCAGAAAGTAGAGCAGCTGGAATTCTTAGTTTTTCAAAAATGATAATTAAAAAAATTGAAAAAATTATTAAAAAAATTAAATGATAGAAATTTTGATCTTCTAAAATTTCATTAACTACTTCTAAACTTTTACCCTCGTAAAAACTATTAACAATGAAAGGAAAAACCGTAATAATAATTATAAGTCTAATTAAATGTGAAGTTGCCACCTGGCTCAAATCAGTTTTTTTTTCATCCTCTGCTAGTATCATAAGAGGGCCTAAAGCACCTGGAGCAGCTGAAAAGATTGAAGTTTTTTTTTCATAGCCAGAAAACTTTTGAAGATATTTTGAGACAGTTAAGACGGACGTGATAATATATAAAAGCATGATAAATGAAGTCCAAGCCCACTGATGCATTTGGGAAAATAAATTTTTATCAATATAATTTCCTATATATAGACCCAACAAAATTAATATTGTCGATAATACTAATTTTGGCATTTTGATATCTAATCCAAATAACGAAGCTAGCGATGTAGCCAGCATTGGACCCAAAAACCATGCTAAGGGAACGTTAAGATATTCCGCAACTATAGCACTAGGGATTGAAATTATGATTACCAAAGCAAATTCTTTTGAAAATATTAGTTTAAAATTTTCTTTATTAAAGGGTATAGCTTGGTTATTCTGCATAATTCATGAATTTAGGTTTTTTAGGAACAGGGCATATTGCATCTTCAGTCATCGAGGGTATTTTTAAATCTGATTTAAAAATAAAAAAAATCTATGTTTCACCTCGCAATCGAGTATTATCAAAAAAGTTAAGTAAAAGATTTAAAAAAATAACTATTTGTAAGACTAATCAACAATTAATCGATAATTCTAATTGGGTTTTTTTATCAATTACACCTAAAGTTGGACGTAAAATATTAAAAACACTTAAATTTAAAAGCAATAAGAAGATAATTAGTTTTATCTCCACAATTAACTCTAAGGATTTAAAAAAATATACTAGAAATAATAATGTTATTCGAGTAATACCACTCCCTTTTATTGGCATGAAAAGAGGACCAATAATAATTTGCCCTCCTAATAAAAGTTTAAAAACTTTTTTTAAAAATCTTGGTAAAGTTTTCGAAGTTAAAAACGAAAAATTATCAAAAGCTTTTTGGTCAACTTCTTCATTTATGGCTCCTTATTATAATTTATTACTTAATACGAGCAACTGGTTGACTTCAAAAGGAATTAAGAAAACAGTGGCAGACAACTATACGAGGGAACTTTTTTCAGCTCTTTCGGAAGACTCAATTAATAAAAATAAAATTACTTTAACAAAACTTGTTTCTGACTCACAAACGCCAGGCGGAACTAATGCTTTTGTGCTTAGAAAACTTAAAAAAAATAAATTTTATCAAATTCAAAAAAAAGCTATGAATAGTATTTTTAAAAAATTTTAAAAGGTAAAATGGAAATTTCATACGAAGATTTTAAAAAGGTTCAAATAAAAGTTGGTACAGTCTTAGAGGTGAAGAAAAATGAGAAGGCTAGAAAACCATCTTTAGTTATTAAAGTAGATTTTGGAAAAGAAATTGGAATTAAGCAATCATCAGCACAAATTACACATTATTATAATTCAGAAAATCTCGTAGGCAAGCAAGTCATAGGAGTATGCAACTTTCCAACCAAAAATATTGCAGGTGTAGTATCTGAAGTGTTAATTTTAGGAGCTATTGAAAAAGATGGAAAGGTTGTTTTAATGCATCCTTCACAGAAAACAGACAATGGGTTAGATATCGCCTAGAATGTCATCTCAATTAATTTCTTTAATTCTATTTGGGATTGCCGCTTCGCTGACTCCTGGTCCTAATAATATAATGACTTCATATACGGCTTTTAATTTTGGTATAAAAAAAACTATTCCAACAATGTTAGGTGTTATCATTGGGTGGACCCTACTTGTAATAATATTACAATTAGGATCTGCAATTGTCTTTCAAAAATTTGAATTGATACAAAAAATCATAAGGTTTCTTGGTTCAATATATTTACTATTCATTGCATACAAAATTTCTTTTGTATCAATAAAATCAGAAAAAAGAAGTCCTAAACCAGTTACTTTTTTCAATACTTTCTTTTTCCAATTCGTAAACCCTAAAAGCATAATAATTGCTCTTACAGCAATTTCCATGTTTATAGATACGCAGAAAAATTTTTTAAAAGATTCGATTATTTTGACTATAGTATTTTTTTTTATGGCTGTTGGAAGTCAGGCTGCATGGTGTTTAATGGGAAAATATTTGAGAAAATTTGCCACAAGCAGCAACTTTATTAAGAATTTTAATTACACAATGTCTTTTTTACTTATCGTTTGCGTAATTTTGTTCTATGTATAGCGCATGAAATTTAATAGCAAAAATTCCTTTAAATCATTAGATAATATTTCATCATCTGGCAAAGAATATAAGATTTTTAATTTAAAAAAAGCTGAAAAAAATGGCCTAGAGGGAATTTCAAAGTTACCGAAATCTCTTAAAGTTTTATTAGAAAATTTATTAAGATACGAGGATGATTTAACTGTAGACAAAAAACAAATTTTAGCAATTAAAGATTGGTTAAAAAGTAAAAAATCTAATACTGAAATCGCATACAGACCTGCAAGAGTTTTAATGCAAGACTATACAGGAATTCCAGCTGTGGCAGATTTAGCAGCAATGAGGGATGCCGTAAAAAATAAAAATAAAGATCCAGAAAAAATAAATCCTTTATCAACAGTGGACTTAGTAATCGACCATTCGGTGATGGTTGATGAATATGCCTCAGGCAAATCATTTGATAAAAACGTTGAAAGGGAATTTTCTAGAAATGGAGAACGTTATTCTTTTCTTAAATGGGGTCAGCAAGCTTTTGATAATTTTAGAGTAGTGCCACCAGGAACGGGAATTTGTCATCAAGTGAACTTAGAGTATTTATCTAAAGTTGTTTGGTCATCTAAAAGTGAAAAAGATTTATATGCTTACCCTGACACTTTAGTTGGAACAGATAGCCATACGACAATGGTAAATGGTTTATCAGTATTAGGTTGGGGAGTGGGCGGCATAGAAGCAGAAGCAGCCATGTTAGGACAGCCTATTTCAATGTTAATTCCAGAAGTAGTCGGGGTCGAACTAAAAGGCAAACTTAAAGAGGGAACAACTGCCACTGATTTAGTTTTAACTATTGTTGAGATGCTTAGAATAAAAGGAGTAGTAGGAAAGTTTGTAGAATTTTATGGAGATGGACTTAAAAATTTAACTTTAGCTGATAGAGCAACAATTGCGAATATGGCCCCAGAGTACGGAGCAACTTGCGGTTTTTTTCCAGTTGATGAAGAGTCGTTAAAATATTTAAAGCTCTCAGGAAGAGATGAAGCAACAATAACCTTAGTAGAAAAATATTCTAAAGAACAAGGATTATGGGCAAGTAATGATGTAGAGTTCACAGATACTGTTTCACTTGATGTTAGCACTGTTGTAACAAGTATCTCTGGACCTAAACGGCCTCAAGATAAAGTTTTACTAACTGATGCAGCAAGTGCATTCGCAAAAGTTTATAAAGAAAATACAAAAAGATCTAAGGTTATAGAATCCAATGTTGCTGGTACAGATTTTAAATTAAAAGATGGAGATATTGTAATAGCAGCAATTACCTCCTGCACTAATACTTCTAATCCAAGCGTCCTAATAGGAGCTGGACTTTTAGCAAAAAGAGCTCATGAACTAGGTTTAAAAGTAAAACCATGGGTTAAAACTTCTTTAGCACCTGGCTCTCAAGTTGTTACAGACTACTTAAATAAAGCTGGTTTGAATAAATATTTAGATGAATTAGGTTTCAATCTTGTTGGATATGGATGCACTACATGTATTGGAAATTCAGGTCCGTTAAACAAAAATATATCAGATGCAATTAATAAAAAAGATTTATACGCCGTTTCAGTTTTATCTGGAAACAGAAATTTTGAGGGTAGAATTAATCCTGATGTGAAAGCAAATTATTTAGCTTCTCCTCCTTTAGTGGTTGCTTATGCATTAGCAGGTAACATGAATTTTGATTTATATAAATCTTCATTAGGAAAAGATAAAAATGGTAAAGATGTTTATTTAAAAGATATTTGGCCGAGTAATAAAGAAATAGAAGATTTAATGCTTACTTCATTAAATGCTGATATGTTTAAGAAACGATACTCAAATGTTTCAGAAGGGCCAAAGGAGTGGAGAGAAATAAATACAATTGATAGTGATATTTACAATTGGGAACAAAACTCTACTTATGTAAAGAGACCACCATTTTTTGATAATCTCCCAGATAAACCAGAGGGTTTTAAACCAATAAATGATGCTAGAGTACTTTTATTATTAGGAGATACTGTAACTACAGACCATATTTCTCCGGCAGGAAGTATTAAGAAAGACAGTCCAACTGGCGATTATTTTATGAAGCATCAAATTCAACAAAAAGACTTTAATTCTTATGGGGCAAGAAGAGGTAATCACGAAGTTATGATGAGAGGAACTTTTGGAAATATTAAAATTAGAAATGAAATGGCTCCTGGAACTGAGGGTGGATTTACCACTCTTCAACCTGACGGTAAAACTATGAGTGTTTATGAGGCTGCTATGGAATATAAAAAAAGAAACAATGATTTAGTTGTCATTGCTGGAAAAGAATATGGAACCGGCTCTTCAAGAGACTGGGCAGCTAAAGGAACAAAACTGTTAGGTATCAAAGCAGTGTTAGCTGAAAGTTTTGAAAGAATTCATAGATCTAATTTGGTTGGTATGGGTGTGTTGCCTCTTCAATTTAAAAAAGGTTTTGATCGAAAAACATTAAAGATGACAGGCTCAGAACTTATAACTGTTGTTGATATTGAAAAAGGTATTAAACCAAGAGCAGAGGTAATTTGTGAAATCAAATATAAAGACGGTACAATTAAAAAGATACAAGTTCTGAGCAGAATAGATACTGAAAACGAAATTGAGTATTATAAAAATGGTGGAATTCTTCAGTATGTTTTGCGTAACATGCTTAATTAATGAGAAATATAATAGTAAAAGTTCATCCATCTAAGGCAAATTTAAAAAAGAAAGATCAATTAGCTTGGAAAATTGCAGAAATTGCATCTGACAAAGCTAAATTAAATAAAGATGCTATTGAAATGGTAATAAATAGAATTATTGATAATGCTTCAGTGGCAATAGCATCTTTTAATAGGAAACCAGTTATTTCAGCTAGAGAAATGGCCTTAGCTCATCCAAGAAAAAATGGTGCAAATATCTTTGGTTTAACACCTGACATAAAAGTAGATTGTGAGTGGGCAGCCTGGGCTAATGGAACTGCAGTAAGAGAATTAGATTATCATGATACCTTTTTGGCTGCGGATTATAGTCATCCAGGAGATAATATTCCTGCAATTTTAGCAGTAGCTCAGCAAAAAAATTGTAGTGGAATTGATTTAATAAAAGGTATTTTGACAGGTTATGAGGTTCAAGTTAATTTAGTAAAAGGAATATGTTTGCATGAACACAAAATAGACCACATTGCTCATCTTGGTCCTAGTGTTGCCGCAGGTCTTGGAAGCTTATTAAAATTAAAAACAGAAACTATCTATCAATCTATACAACAAGCTCTACATACAACAATTTCAACTAGGCAATCGAGAAAAGGAGAAATTTCTAGCTGGAAAGCGTTTGCTCCAGCTCATGCAGGTAAACTTGCAATCGAAGCAGTAGATAGATGCATGAGAGGTGAAGGAGCACCCAGTCCGATATACGAAGGTGAGGATAGTGTTATTGCTTACGTATTATCAGGACCAGGAAAAAAATATATTGTTCCATTACCCAAAATTAATGAGCCAAAAAAAGCAATTTTAGAAACTTATACCAAAGAACATTCTGCTGAATATCAATCTCAAGCATTAATTGATTTAGCTAGAAGTTTAAATAAAAAAGTAAAAAATTTATCTGAAATTAAAAAGATTACTATAGAAACAAGTCATCATACACATTACGTTATAGGAACTGGTGCAAATGATCCTCAAAAAATGGACCCATTTGCTAGTAGAGAAACCTTAGATCATTCTATTATGTATATTTTTGCCGTAGCTCTAGAGGACGGAGCTTGGCATCATATAAAATCTTATACACCTTCGAGAGCAAGAAGAAAAAGCACTGTTAAACTTTGGCATAAAATAGTGACCCGAGAAGATAAAAAGTGGACCAAAAAATATCACTTAAAAGATCCAAAAAAAAAATGTTTTGGAGGTAAAGTCGTTATAAAAATGAATAATGGCACATCAATTTCTGAGGAAATCGACATTGCTGATGCTCACCCAGCAGGAAAAAGACCTTTTGGAAGAGAACAATATATTAATAAATTTAAAATTTTAACTGATGGGCTTATATCAAAAAGCGAGTCTTCAAGATTTTTAAAAACTGTCCAAAATTTAAAAAAATTGAGCGCAAAAGAGCTTAAAGGATTAAATGTTCAGTTAAGTCGAGTCTCGAAATTAAAAAATTTATCTAAAAAAACAATATTTTAATATTTAGCTTTTTAAGGATTTTGATTAACTATGTTGCAAATATGCAACAAAAAAACCACGTATTTATTGACTTTTTGCCTGATCAACTAATAGTTGAATAAAGAAAACTTGGATTTTTACCATTTTTTAGGGTATTAAACTCTTAACGCGTTAAATACTAAATAAGGATTCTTAGAATGAAAAAATTTGTTACAATATTGTTATCTTTCTTATTTATATCTTTTCAAGCTGCGAAAGCTGATGTTGGAATCGGTATAACAGCTGCGGTGCACTCTTTAGACGCTTCTGGTACAGAAACAACAAGAACAAGTGGTCAAAAAAACCCTGGTTCACATACTGAAGAAGCAGTGGTTGCAGAATTATTCATAGAGTCAATCTCTGATAACGGTGGTGCTTTCGGATTAGCATACATCCCGACAAGAGAAATGGGATCAAAATCTAGATCTGATACTAACTCTGATGGTGATACTGGAACTTACAAAGCTGAAGCAGAATTAGACAACGTAGTTCAAGTTTACGCTGATATACCAATGACAGAATTAGCAGGTTTTCCAATTTATGCTAAAGTTGGAATTCAACATGCTACTATTGCAACTCTAGAATCATTGAACTCTGGATCAACATATCCTGATGAAGATGTTCTAGGTTACACAATTGGATTTGGAACTAGAGGCGACTTAGCTTATGGTAATAATTTATATTACAAAGCTGAGGCAACTTACACTGACTTTGAAGATTATTCTGCTAATGATGAAGCTGGTACTGGTAATAAAGTCGAAGCTGATCTTGAGTCGTTTGCAGTTAAACTTTCAATCGGATATAAATTTTAAATATAATTGAAAAAAAATTAAAAACCCACAAGTTTTAACTTGTGGGTTTTTTTTATTGTTTATTGATTAATTGAAAAAATATAAGTTATAAAAATGCTTGAGCAAATAATAATTTCAGTTCAAATTATATTAATTGATATAGTAATGGCAGCTGATAACGCCATTATTATTGGATTAATTGCAGCTAATTTTGCAACAGAAAATAGAAAAAAAATTATAGCATGGGGAGTCGCAGCTGCTTTTATTTTTCGAATTATATTTGCTTTCGGAGCAGATTTTATGTTTGAATTTGCTTGGATTAAAATTTTAGGCGGTATTTTGCTTTTATGGGTAATACACAATTTAAGACAAGATTTTTTTGGTAAGAATAAAGTTAAAACACCCCAGCTCAAATCTGGTGAAACCCAATCCTTTCGTGCAGGAGTATACAAAGTTCTAGTAGCTGATATCGCAATAAGTTTTGATAATGTTATAGGAGTTGTTGGCGCTGCTAAAGGAAATTATTACTTAATGGTCACAGGACTACTTCTTTCAGTATTTTTAATAGCAACTTTAGCTAGTTACTTTGCAGAATACATAAAAAAGCATCAATGGTTAGGTTATGTCGGACTTGTAGCAATCTTAATTATTGCAATCCAATTAATCATTGGTGGATTAGTTGGTCTAGAAGTACTTTCAATAAATGAAAAATACAAATTTTTATTTAGTATATAAACTTTTTGTATTTTAAAAATGACAAATAAATATTATTCGACAAATATCACTAAAAAAGGCTTGTTATTATTATCTATCCCAATTTTTTTTTCTAATTTAGCTATACCTTTAACTGGAATAATTGATACAGGACTAATGGGAAATTTAGGTCAAACTAAATATCTAGCAGCAACAAGTATAGGAACTTCGGTAATGTCTATGATTATTTGGAGCTTTGGCTTTTTAAGAATGGGAACAGTAGGTCTTGTAGCGCAATTATATGGAAAAAGTGATTATAGGGAAATCACAAGGACAATATTAAGAAATTTCTTTTTAGCTATAATTATAACTATTCCAATTATTCTTTTTAAACCATTGATATTAGAATTAATTAAAAATTTTTTTTCAATTTCACCTGATACTCATGAACTAATTACAACTTATGTTTCTGTTAGAATTCTATCTATACCTGCGGAGTTCATTATTTATATTTTGGTAGGATTTTATTTAGGCATTCAAAAAACAAATATTTCGAGCTTACTAATAATAATATTATCTATTCTTAACATAGTTTTAAGCTCTTTTTTTGTTTTATCTCTTAGTCTTAATGTTTTTGGAGTTGCGCTTGGAACATTAATTGCTAGTTATTTTACTGCAATAGTTTTTTCTATTTACAGCTATAAATTCATTATAAAAAAGTTTCAAATAACGCCCTCAACACAAGGCATTATTAATTTTTCTAAAATTGTAAAGTTAGTTACTATCAATTTCGATATCTTTTTAAGAACCTTAGTTTTAACGTTCTCTTTTCTGTGGGTTTCATATCTTGGTTCAAAACTAGGAGAAGATTACTTAGCAGTAAATACTATATTGATGCAGTTTTTAATTTTGACATCTTTTTTTTTAGATGCGTACGCTTATTCAACAGAGGGGATAGTAGGATACGCTTATGGAAGAAAAAATAAAAAAACATTCTTATCGGCAATAAAAAACTCTTTACAACTAAGCTTTGTAACTGCTTTAATTATCTCTTTGATTTTTCTATTTTGCTTCAAATCAATAATAAACATTATGACCGATGTCGATATCTTAAGATTTATTTCATACAAGCATGCAATTTGGATAATTTTGTTACCTCCTATAGCATCATTTTGTTATCAATTAGATGGAATATTTGTAGGAACTTCACGATCTAAAGAAATGAGAAATGGAATGGTGTTTTCGGCCACATGTTTTATCATTGTTTCGATATATTTAACTGATTATTTTGGAAATCATGGATTATGGTTTTCGTTGATAATTTTTATGATTTTAAGATCATTATTTTTAAATTTTTTTTTAAACAGGATTATTAGAAAGTTTTAAATGAGTATAATTTATAAAATACCAGGTTATATTCTTTTATTATTTGGAGGCTTCTGTTTAAGTTGGGGTGGTTTTATTGTCAGGTCATTTGAAACTTCAAATGCTTGGGAAATATTATTCTTAAGGTCTCTATTCTTTTTTTTTGGAATTTCAACTTTCTTAAGTTTAATTTATAAAAAAAAAGCATTTAAGGTAATAAAAGACTCTGGTTCACCGGCTTTTATTGGTGGTTTTTTTATGTCTTTCAGTTTTATTGCTTTTGTTTTCGCAATGATGAATACATCGGTAGCAAATGTTGTTTTCATAATTAGTACACAGACAATGTTTTTAGCTATTCTTGGTTACTTTTATCTTAAAGAGAAAGTTTCATTGATTGGTTTGTTATCAATTATTTTAGCAATGACAGGCATTACAGTAATGATTGGTGACTCTATAACTTCAGGCACATTGTTTGGAAATCTTATAGCTTTAGTTATTCCAGTTAGTTTTTCAATATTAGTAATGATAGTTAGAAAAAACTCTAAATTGGATTTAGTACCAGCTATTTGGTATGCTTCTATACTTAGTTTTACATATGCTGCTATAATGGTTGATGACTATAATTTTAGCAATAATGATATTTTGATGGGTTTTTTATTAGGTGTACCACAACTAAGCTTTGGCTTTATTTGTATAACGATAGGTTCGAGAACTACACGTTCAGTAACAGTCGGATTGCTAATGTTAACCGAAACAATATTTGCTCCTTTTTGGGTATGGCTTTTTCTTAATGAAATTCCACCATTGAGTGTGTTTATTGGCGGAACAATTATTATTTTCGCTATAATAGTTAAAAGCTTTGATAAAAGTAACTCTCATATGACTTAATTATATTTGACTTTTTTCTGCTTTTGATAGAAAGTCTCATTGTAACGGGAGAAGCTACTTAATTGTAGTGCCGAAGGAGCAAACACCCTAAAAACTCTCAGGCAAAAGGACCGTTGCATTAATAACTCTGGAAAGCAGGCTGTAGCCTCACCGAAGGATTAAATCTCTCAGGTACATAGACAGACAGGGACTATTAGGAGTTATTATGAATCAACAGAAAACAGCATTATACGATGTTCATAAAAACTTAGGTGCTAAGTTTGTTCCTTTTGCGGGGTACGTAATGCCCATTCAATATAAAGATGGAATTGTAAAAGAACATATCTGCACAAGAACATTTGCTGGATTTTTTGATGTTTCACATATGGGACAATTTTTTTTAGAAGGAGACAAAACATTAACAGAAGCGTTAGAAAAAATTATTCCCGCAGATTTAAAGTCATTAAAGATTAATCATTCAAAATACTCCTTTTTACTCAACAAAGACGGTGGAATAATTGATGATTTAATTGTGACGAAAACTGAAAAAGGATTTTGTATAATTTTAAATGCTGCTTGTAAGGAAAATGATATTAAGCAAATTACTCAATTTTTAGAAAAAAATCATAGGCAATTTTTAAATAATAATTTATCTTTAATAGCTTTACAAGGACCTAAGTCTGTTCAGATACTCGAGAAACTTTTACCTGGAGTTTCTAATTTAAAATTTATGACCGGGAATAATTTTAAATATGATGGTGAAGAGCTATATATAACAAGATCAGGTTATACTGGAGAAGATGGTTTTGAAATTTCTATTTCAAACAAAAAAGTTGAGAAATTAGTTGATTTCTTAATTTCAAACGAGGTTAAACCAATTGGTCTTGGTGCCAGAGATACACTTAGATTAGAGGCAGGTCTTTGTCTGTATGGACATGATTTAAATGAAAAGATAAATCCTGTTGAAGCAAATCTAAAATGGGCTATTGCAAAAAAAAGAAAAGAGGTCGGTGGTTTTAATGGTTGGGATAAAATTAAAAACTTATTAACCAATGGAAGTGAGAAAATTAGAGTTGGTATTAAACCTGATGGAAAAGTTATAGCTAGAGAAAATACAAAAATTTTTTCTGTTAAAGATGAAGAAATAGGATTTGTAACGAGTGGAACTTTTGGACCTAGTGTAAACGCTCCAGTTGCAATGGGCTATGTAAAATCAAAATTTTCAGAAATTGGCACTTCTTTAAAACTAGAAATAAGAGGAAAGAAACATGCAGGAAGAGTTTCAGAGCTTCCATTTTATAAAAAAAATTATGTTAAATAAAAAAAAGGATAAAAATGAGTGAAAAAAAATTTTCAAAAAAACATGAATGGGTTTCATTAGAGGGAGATGTCGCTACAGTCGGCATTACTAAACACGCAACTGAATTATTAGGAGATATTGTTTTTGCAGAAGTTCCAGATAAGGGAAAATCTGTGGAAAAAGAAGGTCAGGCAGCTGTTGTTGAGTCAACTAAAGCAGCTAGCGATGTCTATTCACCAATTTCCGGCGAGATTACTGAAGGAAATAAAGCCATAGTAGATGATCCAGGTAAAATTAATACAGACCCTGAGGGACAAAGTTGGTTTTTTAAATTAAAAATTAAAGATAAAGGAGAATTCGACTCTTTAATGACAAAAGACGAATACGATAAATTTTGTAAGGAGAACCCAAATTAAATGATAGACGATACTACAAAAGAATTTATTAATAGACATATTGGCCCTTCCACCAAAGATCAAAAAAAAATGTTGGAACACATAGGAAGTAAATCTTTAGAACAATTGATTAAAGATACTGTCCCTGAAAACATTCTGTTAAAAGAAGACTTAAAAGTTGATAGCTCTCTATCTGAAAGTGAGGCTTTAAAAAAACTTAAATTAATCTCTCAAAAAAATGAGCCTTTTAGAAATTTTATTGGGATGGGATATTATAATTGTTTTACACCACATGTTGTTCTTAGAAATATATTGGAAAATCCAGGATGGTATACTTCTTACACACCTTATCAACCCGAAGTGGCTCAAGGTAGATTAGAAATGTTGCTCAATTTTCAACAAATGATAATTGATTTTACTGGAATGGATATTGCAAACGCTTCTTTACTTGATGAAGCTACTGCAGCCGCTGAAGCAGTTGGTTTAGCGCAAAGAGTAAATAAGAGCAATTCTAATAAAATTTATGTATCTGATGCATGTAATCCTCAAACTATAGATTTAATTAAAACTAGAGCTGAACCTTTTGGGCTTGAACTTTTAGTTGGAAACCAAAAAGACTATTTAAAAAATATTAAAGATGAAATTATTTGTGGAGTAATAGCTTATCCTGATACATATGGAGAAATAAAAGACCCTAGCGAGTCAATAAGCTTAATTCATAAAAAGGGTGGTAAAGTTATAGTAGTTTGTGATCTTCTGTCCCTAGCAAGAATTAAAACACCAGCTGAACTTGGAGCAGATATTGCGGTAGGAAGCGCTCAAAGATTTGGAGTTCCAATGGGATATGGAGGTCCTCATGCTGCTTTTTTCGCTACAAAAGAAGAATTTAAAAGATCTATGCCAGGTAGAATTATAGGTGTATCAGTTGATAAATTTGGTAAAAAAGCTTACAGATTGTCGTTACAAACTCGTGAGCAACATATAAGAAGAGACAAAGCCACAAGTAATATTTGCACCGCGCAAGCACTTCTTGCAATAGTTTCATCTGCATATGCAATTTACCACGGGCCTAATGGAATTCTTGATATAGCTAATAGAACATCAAAATTAGCAAAATTATTTGCGGATAGTATAAAAAAAGAGGGTTTTGAACTCTACACAAATAATTTTTTTGATACAGTAACAGTTAACACAAAAAATAAAACTGATCAGATTTTTAAGAAAGCGATATCAGAAAAAGTTAATTTGAGAAGAGTAGATGATAAAACTTTATCAATAGCATTTGACGAAGCTAAAAGGCTCGACCATGTTAATTTACTTTTAAAAATATTTGGAGTTAACAAGGCTGTTACAAATACAGATGATATCACGCTTGATAATCTTCCTAAAAATTTATTAAGAACATCAAAATACTTAACTCACCCTGTTTTTAATAAGTATCATTCAGAAACTGAAATGATGAGATATTTAAAAAGATTAGAGGATAGT
>MDSV01220256.1_pt1 | contig 14636 bp, 12 predicted proteins | sample 810851 | NCBI WGS metagenome assembly MDSV01 (sample SAMN05326640, study PRJNA326480) | marine metagenome | isolation source: seawater | place: Atlantic Ocean: North East | collected 2012 | reverse complement strand
TTTCAAGAGCAAAAAAAATTCATTATCAAACGGTTGAAGGTCGAAGATCTGTGCTAGAAAGTATAAGATCTGATCGAAAAATCCAAAAAATTTTATTATATAAAAATATTGAAAAAGGTAATCATTTAAAAGAAATCATTGATACTGCTGATACAAAAAAAATAGAAATAATTTACTGTCAGTCAGATGAATTAGATAAGCAAAGTCATACCAAAAAACATCAAGGTGTAATTGCAGTAGTAGAAGATCCTAAATATTATAAACTAGATGAAATTTTAGATAATATACCTGATTCTAAAAACTCTCTATTTATTATTCTTGACGGGATTCAAGATCCTCAAAATTTTGGTGCAATATCTAGAACTGCAGATGCTATATCTGCAGAATCAATAATAATTCCTGAAAGAAGGTCTGTGTCAATTTCACCAGGCTCGATTAGAGCCTCAGCCGGTGCCTTGGAGCATATTAAAGTTTGTAGGGTTACAAATCTAAACAATTCAATAAAGGAACTTAAATCAAAAGGATTTACGATTTATGGTCTTGATGGAAACTCTAATAGTATATATGCCGATATAAAATTTGGATTAAAATCAGTAATAGTTATAGGAGCTGAGGGTAAAGGAATTTCAAATTTAGTTAAGAAAAATTGTGATTACTTAATTTCTATTCCTATGTCAGGTAGAGTGGAATCCTTGAATGCTTCCGTAAGTGCTAGCATAGTCATGTACGATTATTTTATGAAAATTCATGCAAAAAAATAACAATAAGATTAATTCTTCAAATAACTATCATTGGATAGTATTTTATACAGTTGCAATAGCACTTTTTGCAATGGTTTTAGATTTTTCAATTGTTATATTAGCATTACCTACTATTGCGGAACAATTTGAAGTAAGTCTCAAAGCAGTTAGCTGGGTTATCATTTCAAGCTCACTCATTACAAGTGCTTTTATGCTTCCATTAGGAGCTATATCAGATATTATTGGAAGAAAAAAATTCCATATTACAGGGATGATTCTTTTTGTTATAGGTGCTTTAGTATCTTATACTTCTACATCTTTAGAACACTTAATTTTTGGAAGAATAATAATGGCTATTGGAAGTACGATGGGTCAGTCAGTTGTATTTGCAATTATTGTTGGAGTTTTTCCTAAAGATCAGAAGGGAAAAGGTCTAGGGATGATTACTACAGCTGTTTCTATAGGAGCAGCATCTGGTCCATTATTTGCTGGACCGGTAATAAATATTTTTGGATGGAGAGAAATATTTCTTGTTACAGCAATTCCAACTTTTATAGGTATAATTTTTGCTATAAAAATTTTAGATGAAAAAAGATTAGGTTCGATTACCAAGGAGAATAAAAGTTATGATTTTATAGGATCATTTCTATCAATAATTTTTCTCTCGCTACTTATAGTTGTTATATCTAATCCTTTTTCATATTCAATATCTGATTTAGAGTTCATAGTGATGATTATTTCGACTTTTATCTTTTTTATATTTTATATTTTCTGGGAATTGAGAATTGATAATCCAATGATAGACTTAAAATTATTTAATTACCCAACATTTCGATGGTCTACTCTCACGCGTTTTTTGGGTTTTATTGCTTCTGCACCAGCATTTTTATTAGTACCGATTTTTGTACAAAGTTTTATGGGCTATGATGAAACTGCAACTGGCTTGCTTGTATTTTTTGGAGCTTTTTTTATGGGTTTTTCTTCTCAGTTTTCAGGAAGACTTTCTGATAAATATGGGTTTAGAAAATTCACTTCGTTAGGTATGATTTTTATAATATTTAGTAATCTTTCATTTTCATTTTTTTCTCAAGAAACTAGTATATATATTGTATTGTTTATACTAGTAATAAATGGATTTGGTATGGGATTATGGATGGCTCCAAATATGAGTGCAACATTAGCTTCTGTTCTCCCGAGTCAATATGGTTCAACCTCTGCTTTTCTAAATTTAGTAAGAAATACTGCAACAGTGATTGGGCAAGCTATATCTACAGCTATAATTACTGGCATAATGTTAAGCAACAATATAAATGTTGAACTGAGTGAAATTGCAGATTCTATTAACCCAGATGTTTCATCAACTTTTAATCTAGGTTGGGATATAGCTTTCAAGGTTTCTGCATGTATAGCTATTTTAGCTTTGATTGCTTCTTATAAAACAAAAAAAATAAAAAATGATTAAGTTAGGATAAAAAAATGAAAAAAATAATTTTAATACTTTTAGGTATTATTTTATTTGTATTACTATCTGCAGCTATATTGTTTAATCATATATCAGCCACATTAACTAATAAAAATTCGCTAAATAGTACTTTAGAAAAAGCGAATTTTTATGATTATTTTTATGACTCATTAATTACTTTGTTGGTAGAAGATATTGTTGAAAAAGGCTATGAAGTTAATACATCCAATGAAAATTCTAAATTAGTTAAATTTTATGATGATGAATCTGCAAAAAAATCAATTAATTTATATGTAAAAACTTTAATTAGTAAAGAGCATTTTAAAGAAAAGACCAAACTTACATTATCTGAAATAATTATGTTAATAAATAAAGAAAATCACAATTTAGCTTTAGATTATGAATTTGATTTAGTAATGAAAAATTCAATTCCCAACTTTAGAACTCTTTCTGCAGATCTAAAACTACCTAAGCTTTTAAAGGATGTTTTGTCAGTTCAGTCTAAAGAAATTTTGCAATCTTTGACTAAAGATTTAGGATTTGAATATACTGATGAAGAGATTAAGAGTGCTTTAGATGAAATCTTCCCTGATAAATGGATTGAAGATAATTTATTTTTAATACATGATTCAGCTGTATATTTTATGACTAAAGAGGATGAAAATTTTCTTGTTACAATACCTATTGATGACAGGGTGGTAATTGCCGCAAAAGTATTAAAAAATAAACTTAATGAAGATGATACCTTATATGATCTAGTTCTTAAGAAGTTATTAAATCCATTATTAGAAAATAATTTAGGTAATTTAACGGATTTCGGATACGGAATAACTGCCACGCAGGAAGAAGTTTTATCTGTTTTTAAAGCTATAGCACCAAAAGATTGGGTAGCAAAGCATGGCAATGCTATAATTGATTCTTCTGTGAGTTACTTAATAGTTGAAAAAGATGATTTATCTTATACCATCGATTTAACTGATAGACAATTAGCAGCAGCAAATGAGCTTAAGAAATTTGGGAAAAATAAATTGGATAATTTATTAACAGAATTACCTGCATGTCAAAATACTATTCAATCAGCTATTGCAACTTCTTCAATTTCCAAGAAAAATAAACCTAATTGTATTCCTGGAGGACAGATTGCTATTTATATTTTTTATGATGAAATGATAAAAATTATAAATGATGAAGTAGACAAATTTATAAATGAGCAATTTCCATCAAAGCTTGATCTTACATCAGAAGATGTGGAAGGTCTTGTAGGAGATGATTCCGAATTAATTAATCTTAGAAAAATTATTTCAGAAGGATACACTTTATCTAATGAAGATTTAATTGCTTTATTTTCTTCTGAGGAAGAAAGTATTGGTATTGAAGATATTAGGCATTTTCTTTCTGGCAATATCACTAATAAAAACTTAGAGGCAATTATTGGTTTGAAACTAAGAGAATTTGATGAATTTAGAAATTATATTAATCAAATTAAAATGTTAGAACGATTTTGGATTTTAGGTTTTGTTGTGACTTTTTTGATATTCGGATTTGTATTTAATAATTATAAAATTAAAAATATGATTTCTTTATTATGGATTAGAAATACTAGCTGCCTCATTCTGATTTTTAGTTTATTAATTGGGTTAATAATTCAGGTAATAAAGTTAGTTGATATAAGACCATATTTAGAAGATATACCTTTTCCAGAGTCTATAAATACTTTTTCCAAATTAAGTTATGAATTGAATAGCGATAATTTCATTTCACAGATAGTAAGTATTAAGAATGCATGGATTGATGGAATGTTCATGAATGCTTTGATTGTTTATATATTACCCAGTATGATAATTTTCATATTATCATTTGTTTACACAAAGAAAAAAAATAAAAAGGAAAGAAGCTAATTATGTATATAGTAATGGTCAGGTTAGAAGTAAAGAAAGATAAGATAGCTGAGTTTATTAATGAATCAATCAGTGACGCAAGGGGTTCAGTAGAATTTGAACCGGGGTGTAGAAGATTTGATATAGTACAAGATAATGACAAACCCAATCTTTTTGGATTTTGTGAAATATATAATGATAAAGAAGCTTTTGAAGATCATCTCACTTATCCTCATTTTAAGCAATGGGATAGAGCAGTCAAAGATTTATTATTATCACAACCTGAAGTTTCGTTTTGTAAGCCTGTTTTTCCACTAATGGATGCATGTTGGGACTCGAAAAATAATGATGCGGTTAAAAATGATTATTTTGAATCTGGATTACATATAATACATGCTCCAAAATATATAAAATTAGATAATATTGATGACTTTATAGATGCAGTAAATTTAGATGGCTTAGGATCAACTAGCCAAGAGCAAGGTTGCTTACGATTTGATGTGTATCAAAATATTAATGATAAATCTGAGATATATCTTTACGAAGTATATGTTAATGAAAAAGCATTTGATTACCACAAAGGAACTCCTCACATAAATTTATGGATTCAGACTGTTAAGGATTGGTATGATGAATCGAAGGATACTGGATTAACGAGAAGAGTAGGTAAAAATATTTGGCCTCCAGATAATTGGAAGTGGTCATCAGGAAAGCCACAAGGATAACCTTTAGATTTTATAAAATTTTTTGGCATTTTCACCAAATATTTTCTTTTTTGATGTTACGTCTAGTTCTGTTAAGATTTCACTAATAGAATTCTTTACATCTTTATAATCTCCAGCTAATGTTGCAACTGGCCAATCGCTCCCATACATTATCCTGTCTGGACCAAATAATGATAAAACATGATGAACATATGGTCTCAAGTCATCTATTTCCCAACTCAAATGGTCAGCTTCAGTTATCATTCCAGATAGTTTACAGAAAACATTGTCTATGCTAGAGATTTTTCTTATATCGTTTAACCAAGGTTGTATTTTTTTATTTGATATTTCAGGTTTACCTATATGATCTAAAACAGCCTTTAGATTAGGTACTAAACTCATAATTTTTGGAATAAAAATTAAATTTCTAGGTCTGGCTAGGAAATCAAAAGTCAAATTTCTTTCTGCAATAACCTCCAAACCTCTTACACCCCCGGAATTTATAATCCATTCAGGGTCGTTATCAGTTTCCCATAAGTGTCTAATACCTTTCAGGTATTGATTTTTTTGTAATTTGTCAAGACTAAGTTCAATTTTTTTATCCGTAAGGTCTACCCATCCAACTACTCCAGCAATAAAATCATACTGTTCTGCTATTTCTAAAAGCCAAAATGTTTCTTCAATTGATGGTACTGCTTGAACTATTATAGTTTTATCTACATCATTTTCTTCTATGATTTTATGTAAGTCTCTCGGTAAAAAATTTTTTCTTAGAGGACTATCTTTATCCATCCAGGAATAATCAAACCTATCTATTTCCCAGAAATGTTGGTGGCTATCAATTTTTAAGAACTTATCCATATTGTTAGTAATTTATTTTACCAATCTCTGGTTTACCTAAAATTGCAGTATCATGTTTTCCTGCAAAATTAGAATCAGAGTACCATAGCTCGTCTTTTTTTACACTCAAACCGTGAATGTATGCATCACCTTTGTCTAACTTAATTACCTCTTTTTCTTTACCAGTTTCAGTACAATATTTGATAATTACATTATCTGTTGTATGGGCACACCAAATGCCATTATTGACTCTAGCTAATCCATGTAATCGTGGTAAATTAACAGGTAATTTCTTAATAATATTAAAGCTCTTACTTTCTACTAAATATAAGGATGGCGGACTAAATGCTGTTATCCAAATATTTCCATCATCCCATTCAATTCCATGAATACCACCTTTATCTGGTGTTTCAAATCTATCGATTGGTTCACCAGTGATTAAATCGAGCTGATATATGAACGATATTCCAGTATCCGTAGACCTTCTAGGTCTAGCAACTGCATCACCATTTGAAGCTGTCCAAAGATATCCACCTCCAACAGTTATACCTGACCCATTAGCTGTTGGTGTATTGATCACTCTTATAAGATCTCCATTATCATCAACAACATATACGTTATCGGTTTTTTGATCCATTATAAAAAGACCTTCATCAGTCCATTGGAGTCCATTGGGCATTTCACATGGAGTAGCAAATTGTTCTATAGTTTTCATATTTCCCAACCTATTATTGTCATTAGTCTTATTTTTTTATACTAATTTCTTGTAAATGATTAAGTTTATTAGTTTATGTTATACAATGTTATTATATATTTTTTTATTTTATTTACTAAAGATGATTTTTACAAATTAAAATCTCTTATTTACTAGATTGGAAATCAAATGCCCTCGAATACTTCTAAATTATCAATTAATAACACCGAACGCGTGATGGTCTATATAGATGGTAGTAACTTATATCACGTTTTATCTCAAAACTGCGGTAGGCATGATTTGCAATTTGACAAATTTTCAAAAAAGCTTGCAGATGGACGATCTTTAAGAAGAACGTATTACTACAATGTCAAGCAAGATAATGAAACTTCTGCAAGCATGGTACAAGATCAAAAGAAATTTTTAGATTCAATGTACGAGACTCCATTTCTTGAAGTTAGATTAGGTATTTGGAAACAAAGAGGTGATACTTTAGTAGAAAAAGGTGTAGATGTTATGCTAGCAACAGATTTAGTTGCACATGCATATCAAGATCAATTTGATACAGCTATAGTTGTTAGCGGTGATGCAGATTTTTATCCGGCTTTACAGACAGTTAAAGATATCGGAAAACATATAGAAGTTGCTGCTTTTGATAGCAATCTTTCTACTGAATCAAGTAAAGTGGCTGATTACTCATTAAGGCTAAATAAAACATTTTTTACTGGATTATGGATGACTAGATCTAAAGCTAGAAGCAGGGCTGCAGTAACTTCAAGAAGATCTAAGGTAACTGATGAAGCAGCTTCACCCAATGGTGAAGATAAAGCACTAACTAAATCATCTAGACCTTCTAGACCTACTTCTACTCCAAGAAAAACCTATTCAAGGAATAAACCCACTGATTCAAAATCTACAATTAGAAAAACTCCAACCAGGAGAAAAATAGGTGGAAACTCATCTGTAAATGATGCTTCTAGTCCTAAGCCTCCTGAGTTAAGAAACTCTATGAGTAGTGAAAAAAGTGATGATGATAAAACTCCAGGGTGGTTAGGAAAAATTGGTTTAGGATAAATCTACCAATCTGCGTTTAAGAATTTTTCTGAATTTTTAGTTATTCTTGTTTGTTCTGATCCGTCAATCAACATAGAGTATAAATCTATTATATTTCCATTTTCAGAGGAAAAAATTATTTTTGAATTTTTGTTATTCGACTTAGGATTAGTATCATTAACTCTATTATAAGTAAGTTGTTCTACAAATTTATTCTTAATGTCTACTTTATAAATTTCGTTCATTTTAGATTCATCATCTTCTTTTGAAAAAATAATATTTTTACTATCATTCGACCAATCATAATCAATCTTATTAATAAGGTTTTCTATTAATATTTCACTTTTAGTCCCATCTATATTTGTATAAATTAAATCATATTTTCCTATGTTTTTTTGTCGAAAAAAAGCTATCCATTTACCATTAGGAGACCATCTTGGTGAATAATCATTTTCTTCGGTTATAGTAAATTCATCTACTCCACTGAGATTTTTCCTTTTTATACCTCTATATTTATTGTCCTGAACAGTATAAACTATCCATTTACCATCAGGAGACCAATCTCCGATATCTATTTTTTCATAAGGTAAATTTAATATTTCTTGCGAACTTTCATTAATATCGATAATAATTATACTTAAACTATCATTTTTTTTTGTTTTAGCTACTATTTTTTTTGAGTCAGGTGACCAGTAAAATTGTTCTACTTCTACGTTGGATTCTAAAATTTCTTGTTTCGATTTTCCGTTAGAATCCATTACCCATAAATTAGGTTTATCGTTCTTATTAGACAAATATGCTATTTTATTTTTATCTGGCGACCATACTGGATTTGTTTCATTTGATTTATCTGTTGTTAATTTGACTATTTCATCATCAATATTTGCTAATTTATATATATCGATATTTTCTTCTTTTGAAAAAGAGAATACTATTGGATAAATATCTATTTTTTCTTTGCTGTTGCTGTTACAACCAAAAATCATAAAAATTGAAGTAGCAAAAAATATAAAGACTAGTGTTTTATTTAAATTAGTAGTATTCATAATATATTTATTTAATATAATTTAACTTATTATATTGAAAACGAAAAAAAGTCGTTATGGAGAAATAATGTCAAATTTACAAAGTTTATTAGATCAGGTTGATAATTCAATTGAAGAAATTATTCGAATGAATCAAGAATTAACTCAAATTCCTTCAGTTAACTCTGGTACTATGCCTACTGGAAATGAAACTTCTGTAGCAAAATATTTGCAGAGTTCATTACTTGATGATGGAATAAAATCTAAACTACTTGGTAGAGATCCAGATAGATGTAATTTTCTATCAGATTATCCAAGCAAATCAAATACAACTAGGCTAATGTTTATGTCTCATACTGATGTAGTTCCAATTGAAAATGAGGATAAATGGAAATTTGATCCATTTTCTGGAACTATACACGAAGGAAGAGTATACGGTAGGGGTTCAAATGACTGTAAAGCGTTATTAACTACTCAAATGATGGCAATAAAAATACTAACGAGAAATAATATTATTCTAGATCATGGATTAAAGTTGGTTAGTGGAGCTGATGAAGAGAATGGAGGCAAGTGGGGTTTTAAATGGCTTTCACAAAAACACCCTAAACTAATTAAATCAGAATTTGCTATAAATGAAGGAGGAAGTGTTGCTATTGAATCTGATAATAAATTGGTTCTTTCTATTGGAATAGGAGAGAAAGGAAGATTGGAATTAAGATTTAGAATCAAAGGTGAGAGTGGGCATGCATCAACTCCATGGATGGGTAAAAATGCTAGTTTTCAACTAGCAAAATTATTAAAAAATTTGGATGATTATAATCCAGAAATTATAACTTCTTTACCTTTTTTTAATCACTTACATAATTTCGGCATTGAAGAAAATATAGATTCAAAAAATTTCAATGAAATAGTGAAAAAATTAGATAAATCTCATCCTGCAGTTTCATCATTATGTAAAGCATTATCACAAATGCTTATAACCCCAACTATGATACAAGGGGGAGTAAAATCTAATAGCATTCCTGAGGAAATAGAATTAGTTTGTGACGTTAGAAATCTTCCATTTCAAAAAATTGATTATGTTGTATCTGAAATTAAAAAAATATCACAAGATATAGAAGGTTTGTCTTATGAATTGGAGTATATGTCTGAACCTAACGAATCTGATATTAATTCACCTTTAACAGATGCAATCATTGAATCTCAGTCAATTATACAAAATAACAACGAAATAAGTTGGATACCACTTCATAGCCCCGGTTTTACTGATTCAACATATACCAGAAACTTAGGTACAACTACTTATGGTTTTTACGGTTCAGATCCAGGGGATGACTCCACCTTAAATAATATACATGGAACCAATGAATCCATAGGTATCGCATCTCTAATATCTGGGACAAAGAGTATGATTGCTATCGCTTATAAAATGTGTATTGATAAGTCATGAAGTTACTGCTCCTGTTGAAGCTGGTTGTACTAACTTAATATATTTTCCTAAGGTTCCTCTATCATATAATGGTTTTCTTGGTTTCCAATCAGATAATCTATTTTTAATTTCCTCGTCAGAGATTTTTACATTAAGCTCGAATTTATCTAAATTTATTTCTATAATATCTCCATTATTAACGGCTGCGATTGGACCTCCTACAGCTGCTTCAGGACCTAAATGACCGATTATAGCTCCTGTAGAGCCCCCGGAAAACCTTCCATCTGTTATCAAATAAACACTTTCACTTAGTCCTTGACCAACTAATGCGCCAGTAATAGAAAGCATTTCTCTCATTCCTGGTCCTCCCTTTGGTCCCTCATATCTTATAATTACCACATCTCCAGCTTTTATTTCTCTTTTTTTCAAAGCTTCCATAGCTTGCTCTTCCTGATCAAAAACTTTTGCTGGTCCAGTAAATTTTTTCCCAAAATCATGCCCGGCAACTTTTAATACACACCCATCAGGAGCCAAGTTTCCAAATAATGTTACCAGGCCTCCTGTTTTTGAAATAGGATTATCTACGAGTCTTACAATATTATTTTCTTTAGAATTAATATCTATACTACTTAAGTTTTCTTTTATTGACTTTCCCGTGACAGTCATTTCATCTCCATGTAATAATCCTGCATTGAGTAATCTTTTCATAACTAACTGGACTCCTCCTACCTTATCTAAATCAAACATTACATATTTTCCTCCAGGTTTCATATCTGCCAAAAGAGGCGTTCGCATAGAAATATCATGTATCTCTTTTAATGTTAGTTTTATTCCCATTTCATTTGCAATTGCAGGAAGATGCAGAGCTGTATTTGTTGACCCACCCATTGCTACAACTAATGTAACAGCGTTTTCAAAAGCTTTTTTCGTTAAGATATCTGAAGGTCGTATATTTTCTCTTACTAGGTTCATTACTGCTATTCCAGCTTCTCTAGAAGAGTCTTTTTTTCTTTGATCAACTGCTGCTTCTGAAGCAGATCCAGGTATACTTAAACCAATAGCTTCACCAATACTTGACATTGTATTGGCTGTAAACATTCCTCCACATGAACCGACCCCAGGGCATGCATGCATTTCAATTTCTTTTAGTTGTTTGTCATTAATTTCTCCAGATTGTCTTTTCCCAACAGCTTCAAACGCACTGATAATAGTCAAGTCTTCACCATTTAAGCGACCAGGTAAAATTGATCCTCCATATACAAATACACTTGGTATATTTAGTCTAGCCATAGCCATCATTGCACCTGGTAATGATTTATCACATCCAGCAATTGCAACAACACCATCATATCTTTCAGCAAAGCAAACTGTTTCTATTGAATCTGCAATTATTTCTCTGGAAACTAACGATCCTTTCATTCCTTCTGTACCCATAGATATTGCATCAGAAACTGTTATAGTACCAAATTCGAAAGGCGTTCCATTTGCAGAACTAATACCATTCTTAACTTCATTTGCTAAAGGCTTAATTCCAGCATTACATGGTGTAACTTCATTATGTGTTGAAGCAACACCGATAAATGGTGCGTTTATATCATTGTCATTCAAACCCATAGCCCTCATCATAGATCTGTGAGGAGCTCTAGCTACACCTTCAGTTGTCTCCCAACTTCTCCACTTTCCAATTTGTCTTTTAGTTGATTTTTTATGATTTAATTTACTTGTTGATTTTTTTGTCATATTTTTTTACAGTTTCTTTATATTTTTTGTTAATATTATCTTATTATGTATTTTAATCTAAATAAAAGAAAGCAGAAATGAATATTAATTTACCAAATATCGGAACACCAATTAGTGAATTAGACACTCCGTGTATTATTGTTGATTTGGATATTGCTGAAAAAAACATCTTAACTTTACAAAATAATGCCAATGAACTAGGAATTGATGTTAGACCACACGCAAAAACTCATAAAAGTGCATATTGGGCAAAAAAGCAAATTTCTGCGGGCGCTATAGGAGTTTGCTGTGCTAAATTATCCGAAGCTGAGGTATTAGCTGAAAATAAAATAGACAATATTTTGATTACGAATCAAATTATTGGAGAAGCAAAAATTAAAAGGCTTGTTAAATTGGCTAAGACTACCGAAGTAACGGTTGCTGTTGATAATATTAAAAATATTGAACAATTAGCAGATATATCTAAGAAGAATTCTATTAAATTAGGTGTAATTATAGAAGTGAATGTTGGAATGAATAGATGTGGAGTTTTACCAAAAGCTGCAGTGAGCTTAGCACAAAAGATAGAAAATTCTAATTCATTAAATTTTCAAGGTTTGATGGGATATGAGGGCCATGCTGTTGCATTGAGAGATTCTGAAACTAGAGTCCTTGAAACTCAAAAAGCAATGTCCGTATTAAATGATGCTGTAAATAAAATTAGATCTTTAGGAATTAATGTAAATATAGTTTCAGCTTCGGGGACAGGAACATATTCTATTTCCGGTAAAGTACCTGGAATAACTGAAGTTCAGTGTGGTTCCTATATTTTTATGGATGGAGATTACTTGAATGTTCTTGATGAATTTAAATCAGCATTAACAGTTATGTCTACAGTTATATCAAAGTCTGAGGATAGAATTGTTGCAGATTTTGGCTTGAAGTCAATATCAGTTGACAGAGGCATAGCTGAAATAATATCAAATGAAAAACTTCAAATTAAAAAACATTCAGAAGAGCATACTGTTATCGAATCATCAGTTCAAAATGAAATTAATTTAGATGTTGGTGATAAAATTTTTGCTTTACCAATGCATGGAGATACTACTATAAATTTGCACGAAAATTTTTATGGTATCAGAAATGGAAAATTAGAGGAAGTAATACCAATAATTGGGCGAGGAAAATTTTTATGATGGCAAAAAATAGTTTGATTTTAATTTGATATGCTCTATTGCTTTTATTCCTAATACCTTTACATCTTCGGGTGGCGATTTGTAACTAATCTCTTTGTTTAGTAAAGGGATGTTAATTTTTATTGGTTCTAGCTTTTTTAGTTTTTCAATGTCAATCCATTTCCAAATATCTGATAATTCAGGCATTTGATTCTCATTTTTTACGGATAAAGCAAAAAAATATATATGATCTATATGCTGATGAACACCTAGATTTTTGTCTTTTACTTCTTCTATCATAATACTGAATGGTGGATAGACTTGTTCAAGATTATTTATTTCTAAAATCTCATTTGTAGGTACAGGGAAAACAAAATTATTGTTATTATAATTTGAAGAAAGTCCTGTCTCTTCATTAATCTCACGAATAATCGCTTGTAGAGGATCCTCGTTTTTTTCAATGTGACCTCCAGGTGGGAGCCATTCTCTTACTTTTGGATGAAAATGAAGTAAAATTTTATCCTTATATACTATGAATCCTGTAGAAGTTTGATGTCTTATCATTTAATGCCACTGATTTTTATTAACAATATTTTTTAAATTTTTATTATTTTGAAAATTTTTTATATTTTCTCTCAATATATCAAATCTTCTTTCGTCTAAGTATTTACCGCCATGTGCTGCAATATGAGGGGTAATTAATACATTTGGATACGTCCATAAATTACTTTTTTTATCTAACGGCTCTTTTTCAAACACATCTAGTGCTGCACCAGCGATTTCTTTTTCAATTATAGCTTTCTCTAAATCTATTAAAGATGTTGTTTTTCCTCTTCCAATATTTATAAAAAACGAAGAACTTTTCATTTTATTAAAAAAAGAGTAGTTAAACATTCCTTCTGTTATAGGGTTATGAGGTATAGTTGATACTATAAAATCTCCTCTACTTAGTTGTTCCATAAGATCTTTTGCCAAAAATATCTCATCTAACCACTTAGATGAGTCAATTTCTTTTGCATCAATTCCTATTGTTTTCATTCCTATTGCTTTACAAATTCTTGCTGTTTCAAGACCAATCCCTCCAACTCCAATTATTATTATGGTAGACTCAGGTAAAAATATTTTATGTTCAGATTCTGGTAGCTGTTCCCAATTTTTATTATTTTGTTGATCTCTATATATGTGTGAATTTTTGGCAAAACTTAAAATATAACTTAAAATTTGGACTGAAATATGGTCATTGTATATTTCTCTAAAATTTGTAACAACAATAGAATGATTTATTAGTTCATCAAAATAAAACCCTTCATCAGGAGCTGCAGCTGGAGCTTGTAACCATTTTATTTTTTTAGCTACTGACAATAAATCTATATCCATTGTTCCATAAGCTGCATCAGCATCAGAAATTTCTAATAAAGCCTCCCCTTTATTCTTTGGAGAATGAAATGACCAATCTGAAAATATATCGGATAATTTTTCCACCCAGATTTTTATACTATTATTGGTTAATACGTTTGAATTTGGTATAAAAACGAATTTTTTTTTCATAGAATTTTCCTTATTATGTTCATTTTTTTTCTTGATGACAATTGGTATACAATAATTTATACTTCTATAATAACCAGTTAAAATATTATTGTATGCTAATTAAAGATTTTGAAATATATAATTCTGAATTTAATATTAATAATCCTCATTGTATTGTTATCCTAAAGCCTTGGATAAATGTCGGTAGTGTAGGACAAATTGTTATAAAGAGATTATATAAAGATTTTCATGGTCAAAAAATAGGTAAACTCAATAAACCTAGTAAATTTTACGACTATACGCGATTTAGGCCTACAGTTTATTTAGATTCAAAATCTGGAGAAAGAAAATTTAAAATTCCCAATTCTGAGCTTTCTCATGTTAATATTTC
>MDSV01081441.1_pt1 | contig 14637 bp, 20 predicted proteins | sample 810851 | NCBI WGS metagenome assembly MDSV01 (sample SAMN05326640, study PRJNA326480) | marine metagenome | isolation source: seawater | place: Atlantic Ocean: North East | collected 2012 | reverse complement strand
TATGTAGAAAGAAGTACTTTTTTGAATGTTTGTTTGGCTTTTGGATCTTTCTTTGTTATATTTATATCGTAAAAATTAAGGTTATGAAAAATTCAACACGAACATTATTATATATTGCATTAATATATTTTCTCATTTTATTATTAGCTTCTTGTACTAAACAAGATACTATTTATCCTTCACTATGTAATGGAAATTGTGATGCTAATTATGAGATTATTTATAAAGGTTTACAAATTTTTCCTAATTCCAATGGTTATTATGAAATACAATGGGATGGTTTAAATTATTTTCAAATTAAAGGTTCTTTAACAGAACTAAATGATGAGTATGTTAATAATGGAATACCTTTAGTTGAAGCAAATTTTGATTCAGACTATTGGATTGTATTTGATACTTTAAGTTTCCAAACACCTATGTATTCTTATCTTGGTTGGTTTAATAATCAAAGTTTAACAACTCCAATTTCTATAGGCCCCCATATTTATACAATGGAAGATTTGATTGATCTTCACCCACCCCATAATATTATAGGTTATCAATTACCTAAACATTTCTGTATTGAATGTCCATATGCTGAGACTATTATAGGGACACATTCAAAATATAATTACCATCCAACTCAAAATGTTATGTTAGATAATGAAATGGTAGGAGATACAATTAATATTTTTATTGAATCAGTTTTTAATACTGAAGGAGGTGTAACTTATTATGGACATAACAATCCCGCACCCCAAGATATAATAGAAGATCAAATAAAAATAATTGTTATATGAGTGAAAAAACAGGAAATACTGAAAAGTTAGAGTACCTATTTAATACATCAGCTAATCTTGAAATTTATTTACCTAATTTAAAAAAATGGTATAGAGTTACTTCATTGGATTTTAGGTCATTTAATGGTAAAAGACGCATAACTGAGGCTAGTATTGTAAAACATGGAGTTGTTGTTGGTTTACCGTTTAAAACAATTGATTATGATGGACCTTTATATGCTTATGGTACTAATAGAAAAGTTAAATTTACTAATGAAGGTAGTATTATTGGTTCTGAAATTTTAAATGAAAGAAGAAATAGATCACAAAAAATAAGATAGTTATGGAAAGAATTAGTTTAGAAAAAGCAAAAAATCATTTTAGTATTGATGAAGATTTTACAGATGCCCCAATTAAATTTTACTCTATTGAACCTCAAGAAGATGGATGGGATAATGTAACTTACTATACAGGTAGGAGAAGAAATATTTATGAAAATAGAGGTAAAGCAGATCAATGGGTTTATATATTATCAAGTTTTAATAATGAATATTATAAAATTGGATACACTAAAAATGAACCTGAACTTAGAGCTAAACAAATATCATCAGCAACAGGAGTAGCTCACCCCTATAAAGTTGAATTTGCTTTTCAATGTTTTAATGGTGAGGCTTTAGAACATGAAGTTCATCGTAAATTAGAACATTACAGGGTAAATTCAAACCGAGAATTTTTTGATGTAACACTTCATGAAGCAAAAGAAGTAATTGTTGATTTAGGTAAAAATTATATATGATGAGAGATGTAAAAAAAGAAATGTTAGAAGTTAAAGGTGGTGATTTTGTTGAATGGTATTTATCTTTAACTAAATTAGAAAGGTTAGAGTATAAGAAAATTTTAGATAACTTAGGAAAAAAGTAAATCCATCATAGGAATACTACGATTCATCCATTATCTTTAGAATATCTTGGATACTTTACTTTATGTTCATATATTATCCATATTTATTCACATACATTTAAAATGAAGATTATGAAAAAATTTAAAATATTATATACATTTGTAACATTACTTGTTACTTTTTTATTCACTTCTAATATTAACGCCCAATGTGATAATGGAACTAACTATTATCCAAGCACTATATTTACCCCTTCTGATAACACTTGGGGTTCAGCTACAAGTTGGAATTATGCAGGTGAGGTTATTAGAGTAAATATAATTTCTGGGGATGATTATGAATTTTCTACTTGTTCAGGATATGGAGGTGTTAATGCTTCTTATGATACTCAATTAACTTTAATTGATGAAAGTGGTATTGTTGTTGGGTTTAATGATGATTTTACAGGATGTTCAGGTTATACTTCTTATATTAAATGGACAGCTACTTATACTGGTGTTTTGTATGTACATTTAAATCAATATAATTGTGCTTCAAATAGTACAAACACTGAAGTAATGATTTATAAAACTCCTGCCCCTACTGGTGGTGGAGGTGGTACTACTGATCCTAATGAAGTAACTATTGGTGATCCTAATTCTAATTTAGATGATGGTAGAGTCCCAACTTATGGTTATTATGAATATAGTTGGAGTGCTGCTTTATATACTGCTAATGAATTAGGTAATGTTCCCTTAAATATAGAAAAGATTAGTTGGAATGTGACAAATGGAAATGCTGCAACTATGAGTAATCAGGAAATTTGGATGGCCATGTCTATTGATGAAGTTTTTTTAGATGGTACTATGCCTGAAGATGGGGTTGGACCTTGGACAGATTGGAAAAAAGTATATGATGGTACTATTGATTTTGCCCCAGGATGGAATGAAATTATTTTACAAGGTTTATTTGGTTATGATGGGGTTAAGAATTTGTTAGTTAAAGTAGTAAATAACCATGGATCTTGGACTTCCAGTTATCCTGAATTTCAGTATACAACTAAGTCTAATTCTGTAGTATATAATTATGATGATGGTGTTTTTCCAGGACCTGTAGGTTATACAAATTCTATTAGACCTAATACTATGTTTGGTTTTCAAGGTGGTGGAAGTGCTTTACCTGTTGATTTAATATCATTTACTGGTGATTTAGTTGGTGATGATGTTGAAATAAATTGGAATATTGCCTCTCAAATTAATAATGAATATTTTAAAATTGAAAAAAGTATAAATTGTGAACAATGGGAAGAAGTAGCTAGAGTACCAGGAGCAGGAAATAGTAATACTCAAATGGATTATAAAATTTATGATGAAAAGCCTTATAATGGTGTTTCATATTATAGATTATCACAAACAGATTATGATGGAAAAAGTGAATCATTTAACCCAATTAGTATAATTTATGATAAACCTATTATATTAAGTATTAACCCCAATCCAGTAAAAGAAGTGCTTCATTTATACTTAGATGAAAACTTAAGAGGTATTACCCATTTAACTATTTTTGATACAAGAGGACAAAAAGTGTATAAAAAAGCATTTATTGGAGATTATAAAGTAATTAATTTAAATGTTGAAGGATTTAAAAAAGGTTATTATTTATTAGAAATAGACCACAATCAAAGAAAGGGTAATTTAAAATTTTTAAAGAAATAAATTTATGTCTTTTCTAACTGTTTATTTTTTAATTGGGTTATGTATAATGTTTTTAATTCAGTATACAAATGATAAATTTGTGGATGAAGAAAATAAAGTTTATTTAAATTTTTTTGAAGTATTGTTTGGGGTCGTAATATGGCCCTTTATATTATTATTATTTATTAGAGCGTTAAAATACCCTCCTAGAGATTAAATGACAGAATTCTTAGTTTTATCAGTAGCAATTATATTACTTTACTTGTTTTTACCTGTAGTAGTAATTTTTTATATGATAAAGTATCTATTAACAGGAAATAAAAGAGAATTAAAAGTTTGGTTTTTTAGAAGTGCTAGAGAAATAGATGTATTTGCAAATGTTGTGGGAGCAGATTTATTTAATGCAATTTTTATTACAAATGGAGGTTATAAATTTGGTAATCCTAAGGAGACTATTTCGTCAGTATTAGGTAAAAATCAACGAGATAAAACACTATCTCTAGCAGGTGATTTATTACGTTGGATTTTAGATTTAATCGATGATAATCACTGTTTAAACTCGATTAATGATGACGTTACTAATACTAAAAAAGACATATCTAAGTAATATAAATTTTTAATATTTGATGATTTAGTTATATATTTGAAACTAAAACATTATGAAAAAATTATTATTTATTTTTCTTTTAGGTTTTATATCTTGTAAAAAGTATGAAACTATAAGTCAACCATTAAATTATAATGATTACCAAAGTTCAATTGATACTACTTTTAATTATTTAGAAGATATAAAAGATTGGGAAGGAATTAATAGTATCTCTGAATAATTAATTTACCATGTTGACCATAGATTTCCCATTTTCCCTTTCTGATCCCATTATTATAGAGCATCTTCGCTCTAAGTTTGGAATTATTATCCCAGACTAACCATTCTCCATGTTTTTGTCCTGTATTGTTAAACCCACATTTAGCTAATTTCACACCTTCCTCAGAATAATAAATCCAATCACCAATTCTCTTACCATTATTTAAAAATCCAATTTCTTTTAATTGTCCATTTTGGTAAAAGACTTTTGTTGGTTCTTTAAGATTTGTACTATAATCAAAAAATACATTTTGAGAATATAAAGAAGTTGATAAAAATATAGCTAATATTGTAATTAAATGTTTCATGTCAATAAATATACGTAATATTAACGTAATAGGCAAGCTATATATGACGTTTTTTACCTTTCTTAACCCTTCCTGTACAGGCGCTTGGCTCCCGTAGAGGAGGATGTTATATTTATATCATAAGAAAATTAAGAAATAGTATAAATAAAAAAAAATAAAAGTTATGTTAGATTTTGAAAAAAGTGAATTTTTAAATGAAAAAGAATTAAGAGAAGTATGCCCAGTTATTTTTGCTGAAAAAGCATCAGATGAAGTATCAAAACATTACACTCACATTCCAACTAGTAAAGTTATAAATGATATGGCTACATTAGGTTGGAAAGTTGTTGATGCTAAAGCTGTTAAAGCTAGAAAAAATAGTACAAGAGGTTATCAAAAACATTTAGTAGTATTTAGAAACCCAGATGTTGTTATTAATGGTAAAGATGGAGATACAGTTTTTCCACAAGTATTATTAACAAATAGCCATGATGGGAAAAATGCATTTACTTTCACAGCTGGTTTATTTAGAATGATTTGTGAAAATGGATTAGTAGTTTCAGACACACAATTTGAAGATGTTAAGATGAGACATATGGGTTATTCATTTGAAGAGTTACAGGTTAAAATTAAGGAAATGGTTGAAAAATTACCATTAACTGTTGAGTCAATGAATAAAATGCAGGAAACTGAATTGAATGAAGAAAAAGCAGTTGAATTTGCTAAAAAAGCTTTAACAACTCGTTTTAATGAAAAAGAAATGAAAAGAATTAAAGTTGATTTAAAAGATATTTTAACACCAGTTAGAGTTGAAGATTCAGGTAAGGATTTATGGTCAATATTTAATGTGGTTCAAGAAAAAGTAATTGATGGAGATTTTGAATATTTAGCAGGTGGAAAAACTAGAAAAGCTAGACAAATTAAAAACTTTAGACAAGATCAAAAGGTTAATAAAGAATTATTTAAATTAGCTTTAGAGTATGTAGTTTAATATTAAAATTTAAATTAAAATTAGCCCCAAATATGGGGCTTTTTTCTTGCTATAAAAACGTTTTTTAACCAATTTAAAACACTACCTTCATATTTATAACCATAGACATCAACTATGGACGCATACATTAAAATTATAGAACAAGCTATAGAGTATAATACTAAGGAAATTGCTGAAAATGCAGATAATTACACTATGAGTGAGATGTTTTTTATGAGAGGATATACTCAAGCTTTAAAGGATGTATTAGTTGATTTGAAGGAATATGATGATACTAATAATAGTAAATTCTATACTTTAAGAAAATTCAATTTAAACTAAATTTGCCTCCCCAACTTTTTTTTCACATATTTATAATCAATGATAGACATCAATAAAATATTTGATATGTTTGGTGGGGAAGAACCCGAAGAAAGATATCCTGAACCATCTGAGGATGAGGTAAGGGGTATATTAGGTTTTGATGAATTTAGAACTACCCCAACTTATCATTTAAAGATGTTTCAAAAAGTTGTTTTAAATCATATGACATTCCAAAAAAAGTTAATTAAACTGTTTAAAGAATCAGATCCTGAATTAGGTGATTTTGGTGACTTAGAAGAAGCAGGACAACATATGGCTTTTTATAGAGGTTGGGAGTATTTAAAATTAACTAACCTTGATAAAGAAATATGGCGTGATTGTATTAGAATTCAAAATACTGAAAAATTAAATGAAGCATTATCTTTAACGATTAAATTCTTTGAATCTATAGAAGAATATGAAAAATGCGCATTTATCCAAAAAATTATAACCTTTCTAGAAGATAATTTGGCCCCCAAGAACTAAGATGTTATATTATGGATACGGGTTTAAGGAAGAATTAATAAGCTCGAAACTATAATAAAACAAAAACGAGAAATGTGACTCGGTTGATATAAGGGGGTAAAATACTCTCACTGTTTTTATTAAATAAAAGTAAATATGAGAAATAAAGAATTAACATTACGTAGACTTCAAAAACTAGAGGGGCAGTTGAAAAAATTGGATATGGAAATTCATAGAGGTGGAACAAGAGAATCCATCAATTCAGCCCAAAGAGATATAATAGAAACAATTCAAGATATTAAAGATATTGTTGGAAGGGAAAATGGGTAATATGAATCTATCAGCAGAACAAATTCAGTCTAATTGGGAAAAAATGTTAGGTTATATTAATACCTACATTTCAGATCCACGTAGAGAAAAACTTATCAAGTTCTATAAAAAACATGAAGAAGAATTTATGCTAATGCCTGCTTCTCATAAAAAGGCTTATCACAATTCATTTCCTGGTGGGTATATAGATCATGTTAATCGTGTAATTGAAGGTGCCTTAGCAACTAATAAAATTTGGATTGAATTTGGTGCCGAACAAAACTACACAGTTGAAGAATTAGTATTCTCAGCATTGAACCATGACCTAGGAAAATTAGGAGATGAAGATAATTATGCTCATATACCATCTCAGGATGAATGGAGAAAAAAGAATTTAGGTGAAATGTATAAATTTAATGATGCATTACCTTTTATGTCAGTCCCAGAACGTAGTATAAAACTTCTAGTAGATAATGATATTAAATTAACCAAAAATGAATGGTTAGCAATAAGATTACATGATGGATTATATGATCCTGCAAATGAACCTTATTTAAAAGCCTTTATGCCAGAATTAAAACCAAGAACATCACTAATTTATATAGTACATCAAGCTGATTTAATGGCTGCTCGTATTGAATTTGAAAAAGAATGGTTACCTAAATTTGGTAAAAAGGAAGTAGGAAAAGAAAAAACCAAATCAAAACCCAAAACTAATATAAAAACAAAAGCTCTTGGTTCAATTAAGAGTGAAGGGTTAAAAAATATGTTAGATAGTTTATGATAACAATAATTACCATATCTATTTTATCTATATTAGTTGGAGTTTTAGGATTTACAACTATTAATCTTCTAAAGAAAAATGAAAAACAAGAAGATATTTTAGCAGAATATTTAAATTATTTAGACCAATTATCTCGCACAATTGAAGCATCAGATAAAAAACTAAAAGAAGTAGACGCTAAAGGTACATTTAAATCCGATGATGAAGTAGGTTATTTCTTTAAATCCATCCAATCCATCCAATCAATACTTAACGATTTCAAAGTTAAAAAAATTAAGTAACCGTGCCTAAAAAAAGAAGACCAAAGAGTAAGAACTACTTTACTCAAGATACTGAGGACGCTATTGTTAGATATAATAATAGTAATGACCCAGAATTAAAAAGTAAAATATATGGTGAAGAAATTCACTACCCCTTTTTTAAACTAACAGAAAATATAATACATACTTTTAAATTTTATTATACAGAGGTAGATAAAATAGAACATCTACAACATGAAATTATAACATTTTTATTATCTAAAATTCATTTATTTGATCCTAGTAGGGGGGCTAAAGCCTACTCCTATTTTGGTACTATAGTAAAACGTTGGCTTATATTATATAATAATAAAAATTACAAAAAACGTATAGAAAAGGCCCCAGTTGAAGATTTATATAAAGATGAAACTTACTCCTATAATTTAGAGGATGATAAAGGAATTGAAAAGTTATCTTATTTTATGGATAGGTATATTAAATATGTTGAAGATAATTTTGATAGATTTTTCCCTAAAGGAAATGATGCTAAAGTAGCAGATGCTATTCTAGAATTATTTAGAAAAAGAGAAAGTATTGAAATTTTTAATAAAAAAGCACTTTACATTTACATCAGAGAAATAATGGCTACTAATGGTTTAGAAGTCAAAACTCCCAAAATTACAAAAATAGCCGGTAGGTTATATAATTTATTTAAAGATAATTATATTTATTTTTTAAATACTGGATATGTAGAATTTCAAGAAGACTAATCTCCCATATTTATACCTATAAAATCTAATAAATATGAGTCACTTAGATAAAAACATATTCGGTAAAAAATCCTACTCTGATCTCTTAAAAGAGATATATGATAATCAAAAGAAAAAAGAAAAACAAATTGGTGCTTTAATTAATGAATTAAAACCATTAATTAGCGATATAGGTGATGCTACAATGATTGTACCACTTATTAAGGAATACATGGAATTAGGTATTAAAAATGATGAAGCTTTAATTAAAGTTGCAACCATCTTCCAACGTATATTTGCAAATGAAGGTAATGAAGATAATGGGTTTGGTATTTCTGAAGAGGAAAAAGAACAACTTCTCAATGAAATAAATAACCTTAAACTTCCACCCAAAAAAGAAGAGGAATAATGCCTGAAAGATCTAGAAAAAATTCATACCCTGGAGGATCATCAATGTTATCTTCTATTAAAGAAAAGATGTTGATAGCTAGGGTTACAGATATAATCCTAAATGCAGATCACCCAAAATTTATTTCCCATGGAGGTTGGCCCAGTATTGGAACAATATTTTATGAAGAACAAGACCAACCAGGTTCAAATTCTAACACCCCAGCAAAACCATTTTTCCCCCAATCATCAGCATATCCTTTAGTAAATGAGTTAGTTTTAATTTTTTTTCTCCCAACAAAAGCTCTAGGTAAAAATAAATCAAGTAGAAATGCTTACTATATTAATATGATAGGAATATGGAATAGTCCACACCATAACGCTTATCCTAATCCTATAGAACCAAGAATATCACCTTCTTCAAATAAAGATTACTTTCAAACAACAGCTGGGTCTTACGTTAGAAAAACAGATTCAGGTTCACTCCAACCTGACGGGAATAGTATAGCATTAAATAGCCCTTTTAATACAAGTCAACAAACTTTTATAGAAAGATCAAATATATATCCACTTTTACCTTTTGCCGGGGATGTAATTTATGAAGGTAGGTGGGGTAATAGTATTAGATTTGGAAGTACAGCTAATCCTAATTTTATAACACCTAACAATAATCCTGTATTAAATAATTGGTCTGATGTTACATCTAATGGTAACCCTATCACTATAATTAGAAATGGACAAGATCCTAATAATACTAATGATGGTTGGGTTCCTACAACAGAAGATATTAATGAAGATTTATCATCTATTTATTTAACATCAAACCAAAAATTACCTTTTTTCACTCAAAATTTTTCATTTTTTTCATATCCCGAAAAAACAGAACCAGATACACCTGACACTTATGTGGGTCCTCAAGTTGCTATTAATTCTGATAGATTAGTTTTTAATGCAAAGAAAGACCATGTATTAATAAGTGGAGAAAAATCAATTAATTTATCTTCAAACAATTCACTAAATCTTGACTCAAAACATGTTATTATAGAAACAGAAACAATAAAATTAGGAAGTCAATTTGCTTCTGAACCTGTTGTTAAGGGTCAAACATTATATGAAGATTTAGATTTTATGTTACAAGCACTAATTCAAATTGTTGGGGTATTAGAAGAATCTAAATTATGGCCTGGAGGTAATCCAGCACCAAATGGAAGTACTAGTTTAGTGGCATTATCAACAAAAGAATCTTTAAAAACTATTAAAAAAGATCTTAAAAATATATTATCTAAAACAGTAAAAACTTTATAATGCCTAAAAATGTAGTCATAATAGGAAAGGTAGTAGATAAAACATCTAATCTAGGTATAGTTAACGCTAATTGTATAGTCACTGATTCAGCTAATGAACAAATAGCAAACTTCAAAACCCTTCCAATCATGGGAGGAGGTATTCGTATTAGAATAGGAAATAATATACCTAACATTACTTACACTTTAACAGTAACTGCTGATGGGTATAAGAAAAAACAAACCTTAGGTATAAGTATCACTAATAAAGAATTAAATTTTGGAACAATTGCTTTAGAAAAAGAAATTCAAGATGATGAAAATCAAAATATTATAGGAAAAGTTATTGATTCTTCAACAAAAGAAGGTTTATATAATGCTAATATTAAAATTAAACAAAACGGGGAGGACACAGGATATGGTTTCGTAACTGATGGTGATGGTAATATTAATTCTAAGGTAGATTTAATGGTGGGAACTTATACCTTTGAAATATCATATGTTACATATATTTCAAAAGAAATAATTAAAAAAATAACCCCAACAACAAAACAACTTAATTTAAATACAATTGAATTAGAAGAAGAAACAGTAGAATTAAATGAAGTATTAGTTGAAGCTAGAAAATTTATAGGTAAAGTAAGAGATGATTTTGATAAATCTTTAATTGTAGGAGCAAAAATCAAACCTGAAGCTAAAGTAGAAGATAATATAACTACAACATCACAAACTACAGGTGAATTTGAAATAGTTATACAATTAAAAGATGACATAATAGAAGTAAATGAAACATCAACTGAGGATAAAAATAACATAGATATTAATACTGTTGTTGTAGGGGGTATATCTTGGGCTACAGCTCAATATATGAAAAAACAATGGGAATTAGCCGGTTTGTCTAGTGATCGAGTTGAATTTATAAATTATAATGAAAATCAAAAATTCCAAGATACAATATCTAACCCATCAATCAGAAATATAATGGGTTTTTCTGGTGGTGGTAATTTAATTTGGCCTGAAGTAGATAAAGATTTCGATTTTATAGGTTTAATAGACCCCTCATCTAAAACCAAAATAAACACAAACCCAGGTCTACCATCAAATGTTAAATTAGTTTCTAATTCTAATAATTGGATTGGTCAAAAAGGAGGAAGTAAAAGTTATCTTTATGATAATTTATTAGCTATGGAACGTAATGGTGTATCTAATAAATGGGATACACCGCATAAACAAATGCCATTAAAGTTTTTCCAAACTTATAAAGACTTATTTAATACCAAACCAACTACTACAACAACTGAGATAACATACAAACCATTTGATATAATAATATCAGCTGAAGGATATAGTCAAAAATCAATTCCTGCGGTTAATGGTGATAAAACATTAAAACAAAATTTAGGAACAATTTTCTTATCTCCATTAAGTTCAGATTTAAAATTAGAAAAAAGAGATGCACTCTTAATAGAAGAACCACAATTAAAAGCAATAAAAATAGAAAATTTAGATTTTGAAACAATAAAACAACAAGCAATTAATAAAGCAGTACTTAATATTAAACAAACCTTAATACCTGCTATTTTAGCATTAATAGCACAGTTTGGAATTGCTAAAGTTTTAGAAGCTTTAGCTAAAGATCCAAATGATATTGATTCTACATGTCCTAAAAATTTAAATAAAATAATTGATAGAAAAAACAAATTAACAAAATCCTTAAATAATATATATAATTTTCTAAAAAAAGTAGAAGTAGGAGTCAGGATATTGGATGGTTCTATTGATGTAGCTCAGATTGTTTTAGAAACTTTTAAAGCTTTAACTTTAATCCCCTCAACATCAGTCACACCAATCCCAGGTTCTTCATCAGTACAAGTTAAAACAATTGAAGAAAAACTAAAAAAATACAAATTAATTTCATCCACAACATTAATAATAATACAAATATTAATTCAAGCCTTATCTACAGCTTTACAATATCTATCTTTATTAGATATGTTAGTTCAAAAATGTGCTACAAAAGATTCATTACCTCAAGAACAAATATCAAATGATTTATTAAAAGCAACCCAACAACAATCACAACAATTATCTCCTGTAGTAACTAATGTGAATGGTTTTAAAATGGAAGTTATAACAATAGATAACATTACAGTTGATGGATTAAAAAGAAGAAGGGCAGTAGCAAGAAATAAAGCAGGTATAATAATGCTACAGGGTGAACCATCTTTTTCATCGAATGATCAAATTTTAATTGATGAGTTAGTATTTTATATTCAACAAAATGATTTAAAAGCATAATAATATTATATTTATAAAAAACACAACATGAAAACCACGTTATTAAAAAATTTAATTAAGGAAGCAGTTAAGGAAGCTATCCAAGAAGAATTAAAGGAAGTTTTATTAGAGGCTGTAAGAGCACCTAAACAAACTCCATTACAAGAAAATAAGACAATAACATCAATAACACCACCACCTGTAACATCTAACCCACCAGTTCATTCTTTAGTGGATAAGAAAAAAGCATATATGGATGTGTTAGGAGAAACTGCTTTAAACTTAAATAGTAGTCATGCTCAAAATTTTAACCCTAAAGGAACTATAGATACAACATCTCCAAATGGTGCTTTACCTGGGGGTGAAGTAGGAATGGATCAAATAATGGGTTTAATGACAAATAGATAATAAAAATGCCTTTTGATGCTCAACAAATATCACCAATTGACTTTAACAAAAGTGCCGCAGTAGGAGTAGATCTTCCTTTTTCTGCACCTGGTGTATTTAAACCTAATTATACAACAGCAGCATCTATTAAAAATAATTTAATTAACTATTTTTTAACTAACCCAGGAGAAAGACCACTTAATCCAACATTTGGTGGGGGATTAAGAGCATTTATTTTTGAACAAATAAACATTGATAATCTTGATTTTCTAGAAGAAAGAATATCTTCAGATTTAGGAATATTTTTTCCAAGTGTTAATATAGGTAACTTAGAAATATTAAAACAAGAAGATAATAACACAATAACAGTAGAATTAACATATAGTGTTTCTAATACTAATATTAATGATACATTACAATTAAACTTTACATAATGTCTGAGAATATAGATGTAAAATATATAAATAGAGATTTTTCTGATATTAGAGCTAAGTTAATAGAGTTCTCTAAAACTTATTTCCCTAATACTTACAATGACTTCTCCCCATCATCACCCGGTATGATGTTTATGGAGCAAGCCTCTTATGTAGGTGATGTAATGTCTTTTTATTTAGATAACCAATTACAAGAAAACTTCACACAATTTGCTAGACAAACTAATAATTTATATGAATTAGCTTATATGTTTGGTTATAAACCAAAAGCAACAGGTGCAGCTCAAGCAACAATAGAATTATATCAACAAGTACCATCTAAATTAGTTAGTGGAGAATATATTCCCGATTATGATTATACTTTAACTATAGGTGAAAATAGTACAATAGCTTCATCTTTAAATGCTAATACTAGTTTTTTAATGGAAGATAAATGTGATTTCTCAAAATCAAGTTCTTTAGATCCAACAGAAGTATCAATTTATCAAATAGCAGGAACTGACCCCCAATATTATCTTTTAAAGAAAACAAGAAAAGCAATATCATCAACCATTAATTCCAAATCCTTTATATTTGGGCAACATGAACCCTTCCCAACAGTTGATATAGCTGAAAGTAATATAATAGGAATATTAGACATAATAGATTCTGATGGTAATACTTGGTATGAAGTAGATTATTTAGCTCAAGAAATGATTTATGATAATATTAAAAATACTAACATAAATGACCCAAACAATGTAGCTGATGCTGGGGATGTTCCTTATTTATTACAGTTAAAAAAAGTACAAAGACGTTTTGCTACACGCTTAACATCAGAAGATAATTTACAAATTCAATTTGGAGCTGGTAATCCAAATGATAAAGATGAATTAATTACACCTAATCCAAACAATGTAGGAATAGGTTTACCATTTGAAAAAGATAAATTAACAACAGCTTACTCACCATCTAATTTCTTATTCACAAACACATATGGTATTGCCCCTTCAAATATTACTTTAACAGTGAGATATCTAACAGGTGGTGGAGTAACATCTAATGTTCCTGCTGGAGATTTAACAACATTAAATACAACTAATACAACATTTAATTCTACTAACCTAAATACTGTTACTTCAAATTATATATTCGGCACTTTAGCTGTCATAAATCCTATAGCAGCTGATGGGGGTCAAGCAGGTGATACACAAGAAGAATTAAGACAAAATACAATATCTACTATATCAGCACAACAAAGGTCTGTTACATTAGATGATTATATGGTTAGAGCTTTAAGCATGCCCTCTGAATTTGGGACTATTGCTAAAGCTTACATTGAAAAACCACAACTTACAGATTCCCAGGTTTCAACTATAGAATCATTAAATCTTTTTATTTTATCTCAAAATTCATTAGGACAATTTTCAACACCTGCACAAACTCTAAAAAAGAATTTAAGAACTTATTTATCACAATATAGAATGATAGGTGATAGTATTGAAATAAGAGATGCATTCATTATTA
>MDSV01018616.1_pt1 | contig 14638 bp, 14 predicted proteins | sample 810851 | NCBI WGS metagenome assembly MDSV01 (sample SAMN05326640, study PRJNA326480) | marine metagenome | isolation source: seawater | place: Atlantic Ocean: North East | collected 2012 | reverse complement strand
TGGTCTACAAATAAAGCATATTGGAAAGTTTGGAAATGACATATTTAATTACAGGCAATCAAGGTTATGTTGGACCTGTTCTAACAGAGTATTTAAAAAAAAAATATCCAGAAAGAAAAATTATTGGTTATGATCTTGGTTTATTTGCAAATTTAATTAAAGGAGTGAAATATAATCCTGATTTATATATTGATATTCAATACATAGCAGATGTGAGAAATTTTGATGAAAATATTTTAAAAGATGTAGATCATGTAATTCATCTAGCAGCAATTTCAAATGATCCTATAGGAAATAAATTTGAGAATGTTACAAATGAGATTAATTTTAAAGCCAGCATTGATATTTTAAAAAAATCTGTAAAAATGAAAGTCAAAACATTTACGTTTGCTTCAAGCTGCAGCGTTTATGGGGATGGGTCTTCTAATCCAAGATCAGAGAAAGATGAGGTAAAACCCTTAACTGCATATGCTAAATCAAAAATTGATTTCGAAAACATATCGAAGGATATTGCATTAGGAGAAACAACCTTAACATCCTTAAGATTTGCAACAGCATGTGGTTTTTCACCAAGGGTAAGATTAGATTTAGTATTAAATGACTTCGTTGCTAGTGCACTAAAAAACAAAAAAATAGAAATATTAAGCGATGGAAGTCCTTTTAGACCTCTTATTCATGTGAAAGATATGGCAAGAGCTATTGACTGGAGTACTACTAGAAATGAAAAAAATGAAAATCAAAATTTGTTTATAAATGTTGGATCAAATAACTGGAATTATAAAATTAAAGATTTGGCAGAAAAAACATTATTAAAAATTTCAAATTGTGAATTATCAATTAATAAAAATGCATCACCAGACAAAAGGTCATATAAAGTAGATTTTAGTAAATTCAACAATTTAGCAAAAAATTATAAATGCTCTATATCATTAGATGATGCGATAGATGATTTATTACAGGGACTTAAAAATTGTTCAGATTTATCTTATAACTTTAGAGATACAAACTATATGAGATTAAATTACTTAAATAGTTTAATTGACCGTTCAATAATTGATAAAGATCTAAAATTGGTAATTTAGTAACTATTAATTAAGAAACTAATTAATTTTTATTTTTTTTTTTTTCTGAAGAAAACGATTAATGTTGATAAAATGAAACCAGTGGCAAGTCCAACAAAGGTATAAATTCTATAATTATTTGTAACCTGTTCTGTTATTGAAGCTCTATCTAATAGAGGATTATAGTAGAAGTCATTTTGTTGTAATGCCTTTTTTTTATTCAATAAATTTTTAATTTCTTCCTCTAATATTATTTTGCCCTTATAATAATTTTCCTCAGGAGGATATGTGAAAAAAATGTTACTTTCTTTGTTGGTCATTGATTGAATTAAAGACTTGTCCAAATCAATTGCTTGGGCGATTTCCAAATGACGTTCAAGCTCAATAATTTGTCTGTTCAACTTTTCTTCTATCCTTGACTTGATTTCTTTTATAGAAATAACTCTTACATAATTAATATAGTCATTTAAAAATTCATTACCATTCAACCTTTCATCATAAACTAAACCATACCCATTAGGAGCTGCCTCACTTGATTTAAAAAATTTTTTATTCATATAAGATGTTAATAAAATATTTTTTTCTAAGAGATAAGATTTAAAACTATCAATTTTTTTATATTGTTTGGCGAACTGGACTAATAAATCTTTGGATTTTAAGTTTAAATTAAATTCATCTGTATACTCGGCATCTAATGATATTTTCTGTCCCCTTAAAACATTTTGATAATCAATAAAAAGAACAGGACTAGGATATCTAACTTCTACCATAGATGTATATTCAGTGCTTACCTCAAAAGTTTTACTGTACATATGGCCAATAAGCATAAAAATTGCTGATAAAGACAGAACCAAAAATTTATTTCTCCAATAAATTATAATCAATTTGGCAATATCAATTTCATTTGTATCCGAAAATTTATTTATTTTGACCATATTTTTTTTAGTTAATTCTTTATAGTTAATTTTTTAAAAATTAAAATCAAAAAGATATCTAATTAGCTTATGTAAGTAAAAACTTTTAAAACTTAATATTAATAATCTAAATTTATTGAGTAATACACATTATCATGGATAAATCTTAAATATTAAAATAAAAACGATTTTTTTATAAAAAAAATTAGTTTATATTCATTAAAATTATTTTTCAATTTCAATACAATTTTTAAATACTTCCCTTAATTTAAAATCTGAATTTTTTTCAAAACGAGTTAAAAAAATACTTACTTCTTCCATACTAATGCCACCAGGCATTTTTATTTCAGGTGGTGCAATACCTATTTTTTTTTTTATTTTAAAAAAACTTTTAATCCGGTACTTTAATTCTCTGAATAATAAAAGTATTTTTATTTTAAAGTTAGCCTTGTAACCTGACTCAATGTTTGTTTTAAGTGTTATTAAATCTTCTACAATTAATTCTGATGAAAATTTTTGTTCATTTATATGAATCATACTTTTCAAATTTTTATTATATTGGGGGGAATTTAATATTTTGCTTTTATCGATTGACGTTTTGCAAAACTCAACAAGCTGATCAAATGTTAAAAGTTTTTTAGAAATATCGTATGGTGTTTGGTAGACTATGTTTGATTTATCTGTTACAAAATAAGCAATGGGCAAGCCTTGCATATGAGCCTGTATTGCTGAAGTACAACCTCTATGTAACAACCCAGATGAAGCATTTATCCATGGTGAGATTTCACCTTCATATATAACTTTTATATTTGAAACTTTTTTAGAAAAATCAAACCATGCATCAATATCCTCTCCTGGATGTGGTCTAATAATTATCTGAGGGCAGTTTTTAATTTTGTCGTATTTTTCTAATATTTCTAAGAATTTATTATATTCTTTTAAATTTTTATCTCCAGTATGTTTGATTTCCTCGTATTCATTATATAATAATTTCCATTTTGTTTTCCTAACTATCTCTAATGTTTCATTTATTATTTTTTTTGAGTTGTATCCAAAGTCAGATGAAAAAAGAATAAAATTACCATGTCTTTTTAAAATATCGTCAACTTCATTCTGAAACAAAAAATTATTTTCTTTTCTCCACATATCAATTCTAGGCCATCCGCTACATCTAATTGATTTTTTCATTTCTGGAAAAATATCACAAGAAACGTTGTAACCATGCTTTCCAATTACATAATATCTATCAATATGTTTTTCTGTACCAGGCCAGATTCTTCTTCTTATTACTTTTCCATAGTTTTTTGTTTCAGTTCCCATTTCTTGATCTAAGATTACAAAGTGATCACATTTTTTTTTGATGTTAATTAACGAATTTAAATCTTTGCCTCCTTTATAAAAAAAAATACCACCTTTATGATTTTTTGTATTAATTAGAGTAGCGATGGCATCTTTAGATCCAATATAAACCCTGAAACCAGCTTTAACTGCAAACGATGCTAAAAGTAAATTTGATAAAAACTCTCTATGCTTTATTTCTATTGGAAGATATAAACTTGGCTTTTGTAAATTCATTAATAAATTTTCTCTTTTAAAATTAAATTCTCTCAGAAATTTTTTTTGCTGGAACACCAACATTAATACTGTATGGTTCAGTATCTTTTGTAACCACTGCATTCGCCCCTATAACTGACCCATGTCTAACAGTGACACCTTTATTTACACATACATTAGCACCCAGCCAAACATCATCTTCAATAGTTACATTCGCAATTGAATAACCTTGATCACGAATATAAGTAGATTTGGCATGATTGTGATCATTAGCGTTGATGGAAATATTTTTTGCAAAAACAGTTTTTTTTCCGATTTTAATATCACCTCCTCCATTTATAATTGTATTGGGTCCAATAAAGGTATTTTCTCCAATTTCGATTACTCCCTGATTTGATGCTACTAAACGAACATTTTCATCAATCGTAACACTGTCTCCAATTATTATTTTTCCATTTTCTCTATTTCGTAAATCAATTTTTCCAAAAATCTGAACATTGTTACCTATAGAAATACTATTTTTTTTACCAAGAATTTTTAATTTAGGTATACCTTCAATGTGAAACTTGTTTCCGACTTTTATGCCATAAAAATTAAAAATTAGCTTAATAAAATGACTATAAATCGGTAAAAGCTTTTTATTTGTTATTAGTGATATCAAAGTAAATTTTTAAGTAAATTAGTTAATTTAAATTATCTAGCATAAATATTAATAATTTTATAGTTCTTCAAGTAAAATGTTTTATTAACAAACTTATATAATGAATTGTTATTTTATTATCATTTATTTTAATGAAATTTAAAAATCTATTTATAAAAACTAGACAAAATTGAAATTATATTTAGTTGAGCAATATTTTTATAATTTTTAAATTTTAACAAAAAATTTGGTTTTTTTAAAAATTCAGAATGCGATTTTTTATCATTAGCAAGTTCATAAAATTTTCCTCTGACATATTTTTTTAAATTTAATTTATTTGAATACAAATGCATAAAATTTTTTTTGTTTTTAAATTTAATTTTAAAATTTACAATCAGACCATATTTATACTTATTAAAATGTTTTTTAGGGTTAAATGTAATATTTTCAATATTTTTAAATTTAATATATAAATTACTATTGAATTTCTTACCATCATATATTCCAATTCCATTTGGTTTGATTTGTGAGTTATTATAGACCGGAAATTTTGAACATGTTTTTTTTAATGATATCTTTGACTTAAATTGCGTAAATGAACTTAATGCATTTTTGTAAAGTTTATACGAATCTCGAGCTAAAAAATTTTTACCAAATTGATGTCTTTTACCCATTGATAATGCAGTATAATACTGTTTTTTTAATAATAATTTAATTTTTTTTATTGGTAATTTTTTTGCAGTAATTGAATTATTTTTCATTGTACATTCAAAGTGAAATTTACCAAAAGGGTCAACGATAAAATTTTTATTATTAAAATAAATTAAATTAACAACATGACTATAATCCTTGCTTTGAAGGATAATAATTTTATTTTTTATTTTATTTATATCGAGATTATACTGGACTAATAAAGATACATGTTTGCAATTCCCATATCCAAATAAATATATTAAATTATATAAGTTATTCTGAATATTTCTAAATTCTTTTTTCCTAAAATCATATGCGTGATGAAAATGAAAAAAATTGTCAACAAATTTATATAATTGTTTAATTTGGAAATTTTTTTTATTTAATTTTCTATGAAATATTTGAACCATTGACTTTTATCTAGTTTTACCTCTCCATATTCACTTTCTCCGCCCCAAACATCTTGCTTCATCCATTTTCCCTTTTTTATCCACCAAGTTCTAGGATCTCTAAATTTATCTGTCACTTGATCAAATTTTTCCTCTGACCAACCTACATATTCTAACCATCTCTTTAGATCCTTAGATTTTATGTGATCTCTTTTTTTTACTTCCTCAATTCCAGAAACTCTTGACTTTACTCCAGCTCTTATATCTTTGGATGCATGATCAGTTGTTCTGCCATATCCAAATTTAATAAATTTAAGATAATCATGCATACCGTTTTCATGAATGTCATCAAGATTTGACATTTTTCTATAAGTTCTCTCAAAATCTTCATCGGGAACTTTAAAACCATATTTTTCACTAACTAATTTAAAGTGCTCATTGGCCTCCCACTTAAAATAATTTGATGTAAAAATCCCTCTCACCCCTATACTGTTTATTTCCTCATCAGATGGGTAAATCCATGCATACATTTCTTTTTCATCCAAAATTTCACCATATTGAATTCCCAATTTAATCATGTCAAACCATTCATATCCTCTATTTGCATGTTCCAGTCTATCTCTTCTTGTAAATTCAATATAATCATCATGACTAAACATGCCTCCTACATCTGTTCTACCGTGCTCACCCCAAATCATTAATGGAATTTTTTTTTCGACTGCAACTCTAATCGGATAAGTAAAAATACCAGAGTGAGCATGCCAATTCATATCGCCCATAATTTGAACTCCTAATCTATTTAGTTTTTTTAAAGTTTTTACTGCTGGTGTAAAAAAAATATGATCAAAGCCAAATACCTCTCTCATTATTTGCACATTTTCCAAACCTGTCTTCGAATAGTTATTTCCATTATAAGTAACTAAAAGAGCATTATATCCAAGCTCTTTTACAAGGTGAGCTTGAAAAAAACTATCTTTGCCTCCGCTTACAGGAATAATACAATCATACTGTTTATTAAATTTTCCGCGGTAACTATCCAATAGATCAATAAAATATTTCCTTCTTTCATCCCAATTAATTTCGGCTTTTTCAACAGAAATTGTACATCCTGAACAAACATTTTTTTCATCAAACTCTAAACTTACAGCTGAACTCGTTGAATATAGACACGATGAACAAAATTTAACAGATGGTTTTTTTACATTTGAACTTGGCATGGCATTATCTAACAAAAATTTTAGAATTTGTTAACTTTTTTTTAACATTTGGGTAAGATAATTCTTTAAAATTAAAATAATTACCTGCAGCTAGTGCTGACAAATTATTTATCTTTGAGGCATTTACAAAATGTTCTTCATTTCCAGCACCTGAACATAAAATTACAGGAATTGTCAATGACGATATTTTATTTTCAATTTTAATATCAAAGCCTTTAGCAGAACCATCATTCTTAATATTTTGTAAAAATATTTCACCTACACCTAAATCCTCAATTTCTTCAAGGAAATTAGTAAGTTTTATATCTGTAGTTTCTTTACCAAAATTTTTACAAATATAATATTCATCATTTAAATACTGATAATCAACAGAGGCTACTACTGCTTGTGAGCCAAGGTTTTTAATTATATTTTTTACTTCTAGCTTATTTTCATGCAAAAGAGTATTTATTGTAATTTTATCAGCCCCCCATCTAACTAGATTAACAGCATCTTGCACTGTTCTTATTTTACCTCCAAAAGTAAGTGGCATAAAACAACACTGACTAATTTCCTCAATGATATCTTTTATATTATTTAATGACTTTATGGAAAGATCATCTCTTCCTAAATCATATTTTTCATCTCTTGAAATATCTATATATATCAATTCATCCACATTCCAGTTAGATAATCTTTTAGCTTGCTCAATGACATTGCCTATAACTTGATGAAAATTAAAATTTTTACTTCTTACAATTAAACCATTTTTTATAAATAAAACTGGAATAATTCTTAAAGGTTTATTCATTAATAAAATTATTTAAAAGTTTTAATCCTGGGTCTTGACTTTTTTCTGGATGAAATTGTAAACCAAAAATATTATTATCTCTTATTATAACATCAAAATCATTTTCATATTTTAAAACTGCTAATGAAATTTTTTTATCTTTTGCGTAACACGCATAACTATGAACAAAATAAAAAAAAGAGTTTGAGTCAATACCCTCTAAAAATTTATCATTCTTTTTTAAATTTGTTCTAAGCCAACCCATATTTGGTACATTTAAATCTTTATATTTTTCAAGTTTTTTTACTTCACCTTTAATTAGTCCAATACCTTCATTCTCACCATCTTCATAACTTTTTTCAAATAAGAGCTGCATTCCCAAACAAATGCCAAGAATTTTACTTTTTTTTATTTTTATATTTTCTTTTAATGCAGGGATTATTTTCATACTTTTAAGATTTCTCATTGCTAGATTAAATGATCCAACACCTGGTAAAATATAATGGGAAGCATTAATAAAATTTTTTTCTGAAGTTATAATTGAATAATCAAAATTCATTTTTTTTAAGCAATTTTTAACTGAATTTAAATTGCTAAGTTTATAGTCAATTATCGCAATAGTTTTGTTTTTGCTATTGTCCATATTTTATTCTCATTACACTCTTCAAAATATAAATAAAGGTTATTATTTTTGTTTACTACATGCGGCTCAGAATAGTGAATAATTTTTGGTCTATTTTCGTTATTTTTGTTTGGTAATATAACTTTTGTCGGAGTAGACCAGTTGTATAAATCTTTTGACTTAGAAAAAAAAATTAAACCTTTTTTTGATAAAAAACCTGACCATCTTGAAAAAAAATTGAAATAATCATTTTTGAATTTAAATAAAAAAGGAGCATAATCGTTACAAAAAGTTTTAAAATAAATAATTTTATTTTTTTTATAATTATTTATTTTTAAATTTAATGTTCTTTTAAAAAAATATATATGCTTAATTCTATTTTTCCTTTTCTTATAAAAGAAAAATAAAAATTGATTTTTTTTTTTATACTCAATTATAGCAGGAGAGCCAATGCTGTAATCTTTATTATAAATAAATTTGGAGTTTATAATATTCCAGTTTATTGAATTATTTGAAACTGCAACAGAAATTTGACTGAGTTTATTTTTTTTATTTTGATTTTCAAATAGCATTATAAATTGTTTTTTATATTTAAATATAAAAGGTGATACAAACCTTTGGTTTTCTTTTGGGGACAAACAACATTCAATTTTTTTTTTTCTACTATTATATTTATAAATAGAAGTTTCTGATTTATATTTTTTTTGTCCAGAAAAAAATAAATTACCATTAAAATAGAATGGTGAAATAGTTTTATAAAATTGAAATTTTTCTAAAGGATAATTTTTTATTCTTGAACAGGAAAACATATTTAGTTTATAAAATTCAAGTTAATAATGAAGTAACTTTTTATTTTTTGAAATAAGTTTGGCTAACTTCAAATCAAAATCATTTTTTATTTCAAAACTTGAAATTTCACTTAAAATTTCGTGACCAATTCTTAATTTTTTCAAATTATCAATTTCTTTAATTTTATTCTTTTTAATGACTAAAAAATTACCTGCTTCCGAGTAGATTTGTTGGGCCTCTATTAAAATTTTGACATTTGTATCTTTGTCATAAATACTATCATTATATCTTAAAGGGCTTAAGGTTTTTCCATTGTGCCTGAACAATACTTCATCTCTTGGCCTAATACCGATAACTGCATCCAAATTGAATATTTCACATGTATTCATTGCATTCTCTAAATGCATATGGTCTAAAAATGGTGTAACTACTTTTGATATAATTAAGTTATCTATTTTTTTTTTAAATTTATTTTCATATTTATTTATACATAGCTTAATTGAGTCGTAAATAGATACATTAGAATTTGCCAAGTTAGCATCTCGTTCAATAAAAATTGTTTTTTTCAAGTTATTTTTTTTTATAATATTTTTTGAAGATAGATCCGGACTACATAAAATAACTTTGCTTATTTTTTTTACACGCTCCAATCTCAATAAAGTTAACTCAATTAAGTTTTTTTTTCCAATTTTTTCAAAGTTATTTGTATATTTGTCAAATTTTTTTCCTCGAATGAACACAATACCAACCACATTTTTTTTATTTTTTTTTGTATTTGCTTTTAATATCTTATTTCTATTTTCTGCTATTTTTTCGTAATTTGTAGTCAATGAAGAGGAGTGTTTTCTGTAAAAAAATAATGGTAGATTAATATTTAATGGATTATTTTTTTTTAGAAACTTTAACCATATATTTACTCCATCTTGGCAAGTAAATGTTTCATCATATCCACCAACTTTTTTTAAAGAAGAGACTCTAAAAAGAGTACATGCGCCATGTGCAAATTGATCTTTTAAACTAACATTTTTAAAATCATGTCTACGAATTAATTTTGATATTAATCCATGCTGATCTACTTCATAATAATCTGGAAAAATGAAATTTGAATCAGGATTTTTTTTTAATTTTTCAACCATTATTGAAATTGCATTTTCGTCGAACCAGTCATCAGCATCAAGACGAACTATGAATTCACCCTTACAGCTATACAATGCTTTATTACAGGTTTTTACCAAACCGATTGTTTTTTGGTAAATTGAGGTAATTTTAGGATGAGAAGAATATTTGCTAATTATTTTTTTAGAATTATCTTTTGATCCATCATCATAAATAATTATCTCTATATTTTTGTAAGTTTGGTTAATGCAAGAATTTATCGCACGGTCAATATATTTTTCATAATTATAATTTGTAATGTAAATTGTTACTAGATTCTGTATCATTTATTCAAAAACTATCTAAAAAAAATTTTGAGGATAAAAAGGCAAATAAAAACTTGCTGTAACTATTTTTTACAAAATCTTTTTCCAGCATACTTTCAAAAATATTTTTATCAATGATATCAAAAATACCACTGTCAGATAAACAAATATTTTTATTTTCTTTATCCAATGGAAAAACACTTAAAATTGATGCATTAAATCCTTTCTTTTCAGAGTCAAAAAATATTTTTTTTAAATTTGTTAAATCACTTCCTATATCTCTTAAAATAAATTTAGTGTAACCATCCTTGACAAGTAATTTATTTGGAATCGAGTAAGAAAATTCTGCTAAGTTCCTATCAAGAAAGGGGCATCTATTTTCAACAGAACTATACATATAATTTAAATCTTCTTGATTGAGAATAATTGGCACAACATCTTTTTTCAAATCATTTAACATTCTATTTCTTAATTCATCACTTGAAAATTTTTTTTCAATATAAATTGGTTTTATAGATTTATCTTTGAGCATTTCCTTAAAATCACTAATGTCTGAAAATAAATGATCAAGATTTTTAGATTTAAAAAAATTATCTAAATTTTTTATGTAAGGATTATTTATATGATATCCAGTTCTTTTATTCCACTCATTAAGATGTTTTTCAAAATTATCATTTAGAAAATATTTTTCTTTTAAAAAATATATATATTGATAATAGTATCCAAGATACAGTTCATCAGCTGCTAAACCCGAAAGCATAACTTTTATATTTTTTTCTTTTGCATTTTGTCCAATTAAAGAATTGATATAAGATGAAATCGTTTGCACTGGAGCCGAATGATAATTAATAAGAGATTTAAGATCAGTGATAAAATTTTCTTTTTTTAAGGTTATTTTATTTACTTGCTCGTTATCTAAATTTAAATGTTGAACCATTAAATCAACATTTTTTTCCTCATTATACCTTGTATCTTCGTCAATAATTGTAAATGTTTGAAAGTCCTTTTTAATATTTTTGTGGAAAAAATAAGTCATTAAACAAGAGTCAACTCCACCTGATAAACTAATGCCAACGTTTACATCTGCTCTTGATCTGATCTTAATTGAATTTTCAATAAGATCGTGAGTTTTATTTTTTGCTTCTTCGTAACTCATTTCAAAATCTGGTTTGTATTCTAATTTCCAGTAAATTAATTTATTGACTTCAAGATTCTTATTTATTTTCCATAATTGAGAGGGAGGAAAACTAAAAATGTTTTGAATAAAAGTAGAATTATCTTGTTTGGAAACTCTATATCCCTCATATAAAAAGCTTTTGACCTTTTCTACATTAGGCAAATAATTATTAGGGTTTAAAGTTTTAAAATAATTTAATTCGGAGGAAAAAATAAAAATATCAGAATTTTGATAATAATATAATGGTTTTTCACCGAATGGATCATTGCTCATAACAAATGTTTCTTTTCGACTATCAAAAATCACAAATGACCACATGCCTTCAAGATAATCACATAAGTTTTCACCGTATTCCTCATAAGCAGTTAGTAAAACTTCTGTATCTGAGCTGGTATAAAATTTATATTTTTTTTCTAACTCTTTTTTTAACTCGAGGTAGTTATAAATCTCACCATTAAAAACTATGAGATTATTAAATTTTTTGAATGGTTGATTAGATCTTCTATCAAGATCAATTATTGATAGCCTTGAAAAATATAAAGCAAAATTAATTTTATTGAAACTTCCTGATGAGATCTCAAATGAGTCTGGACCTCTGTTAGACATTAATTTTTGTAATTGACCTGTGTTTATGTCAATTGATTTTTTTGAGATAATACCTGCAATACCACACATTTTAAAACTACTTTATTGCAATAAATCCCATCCAATTAAACCACTGAAAAAAGGTATCTATTTTTTTAAAGCCAGATCTTCTTAACATCTGAAAATTTTCACTCTGTCTATAAGGTATTAAAACATTTTCTAGAGCCTCCCTTTTTTTTGAATTTCAACATTTGAATACCCTTGATTTATTTTATAGTCATAATAAATATCAATATAGGATCTGTTTAAATAGGAGTCATTCACTAAAATTTTCTCTAATAAAATTACACATCCATTATTTTTTAAGGATTTGTAAATTTTTTTTATTAAATTTTCTCTATCAAGCGGTCTAACAAACTGCAAAGTATAGGACATGAAAAGTACAGATATGTTCTTTTCGAAGTCCAAATCTTTCATGTTTCCAGCGATTAATTTAAAATTATTTTTATTTTTATTTTTATTTATTTTTTTATTAAAAACATCAATCATCGGCTGAGAATTATCAACTCCAAAATATTTACATTTTTTTATTTTTAAATTATTTAGTTTTTTATCCAAGTTTATTAAATTTGTTCCTGTAGAGCACCCAAGGTCATATATTTTTGAGCCATTTTGAATAAACCTTGTTGCTATCTCTATACCATATTCCTGACTTTCATTATAAAATGGAACACTTCTTGAAACCATATTATCAAAAACTGATGCAACTTTTTTTGTAAACTTAAAATCCTCAATCTTCATTGATTTTTTAGAGAAAAATTTATCAATTTTTTTTTTTCTTTTTTTCATTAGATTTTTTACTTTATCAAACTTTCGGGTACCTGCTCATACAATTCAAATTTTTTATTTTTCGTTTTGATTGATTTAATCTCAATTAAGATTGTGGCTACATATGTATTGTAATTTTTGTAAAATGTAACATTTTTTCCCCAATTACTATTATATGCCATTATTTCCAATCTAGAAATATTTCTTTTATACTGCATCAAATATTTTTTTAAATTTTTATAGTCTATACTTAAAAGTGGTCCACTTATTTTGCCATAAGTTGCTTTTAAAATTTTTTGATCAAAGTGGACTCCTGGATAATTTGTTACTCTTTGATCAAAAACTACATACTTTTTTGAGGTTTTAATCATAAGTTTAATCAATTCTTTCCAATTCGAAAATGATTTAATTACAGACCATGCCATCACTGCGTCATACTTTTTTTTGTTATTTGCAACAAAGTCAGTAACGTCTTTAAAAATAAATTTTGATGGTTTAAAAATTTTATTTGCTATATTAATTAAATTTTCCTGGTGATCTACTCCTGTGTAATTACAATTTTTGTTAATCTTATTAACTATTTGTGACATCGCACCATTTCCACATCCTAAATCCAAGCAATTGTTAGACTTCAATATTGTTCTATACATCGCCCAACTTTCTGAAGGGTAAAGTTTATGAAGATCTGTTCTCCAAAGACTTTTGGTATATTTTTCATAGTGAGAAGTATTCCAACGATGTTTCATATGTTTAAACTATTCATTTTAATAACTAGCTTATTAAAACTTAAATTGAAATCTTTAAATTTAATTATTTTGATTAATTTACTTATTTTTAAAAAATCTTTATTTGTGTCAACTGACATTTTATAGTTTGTGAAGTTTTTTTTACTTTTATAGAAATCAATCTTTTTTAACTCTTTTTCATAAAAATAAGTTGTTACATGTTCAAAGTGTGACTTTTTTTTAAAATATTTATATTTTTTTTTAAAATAATTTGTGTCTATAATTTCAACAGTCTGTCCTGGCGGGAAATTTTGATGCCTATTTGATAAAAACAACATTTTATTTTTTTTAAATATTTTTAACATTTTGTTAATCAACCTATAATCAATTAATGGACTGTCTGCACATATTCTTACAAAATATCTCTCATCGCAACTATTACAGATTTCAAAAAATCTTTTAGCCACATTGTTTAAATTTGATGCAAAATATTTAACTTTGTGTTTTTTACAGAAATTAATAATTTTATGATCAAACTTTGAAGTAGCAACTATTTTGGTTTCTTTAATTTTATTTAGACTTTCAAAAATATAAAGTAACATTGGTTTGCCACATATTTTTTTCAAGACTTTGCCTGGTAGCCTTTGAGAGTTTAGTCTTGCCTGAATGATTATCATTTATGTTCAATGTATTAGTTGGTTAAACCCCAATAGACAACTTTTTATGAATCTGTCTTCCAATAGTAATCAGATTTTTTAACTCATCTGGTTCTGCAGATAATGCATGATCTCTGATAAAATCAGAGGTTTTATCTAAAGTAAAATGCTTTTCAATGATTTTGGCACCTCTGGAAATTGCCATGAGTGCTGCATCAATGCCTATACAATGGTCACTATATCCAACAATTTTTTCCTCTTTATTAAAATCCTTGGGTAAATGCAATAAATCTTCATCAGTTGTTGGATATTTAGAGTTACACCAAAGATATTTTATATTTTTGTTATCAAATGGTAAAACTGATTTATTTTCCCACATTCCTAAAGATATAATTGTTTCATATCCCAAACTAACAATATCTTCACAAAGTTTAAAGTTTTCTACCAAAGATCTTGATGCAATTTTAATTCTTTTAATTTTAAATTGTTTAAGCAACTCAAGAGACTCTGGTTTGAGTATCGAAAACATAATTTCAATACCATATTTATCGCCCCAGTCATACAGCTGTTTAATTCTGCTATAATCAAAAAAATTTAC
>MDSV01193821.1_pt1 | contig 14642 bp, 13 predicted proteins | sample 810851 | NCBI WGS metagenome assembly MDSV01 (sample SAMN05326640, study PRJNA326480) | marine metagenome | isolation source: seawater | place: Atlantic Ocean: North East | collected 2012 | reverse complement strand
CCTTGGTAATGACAGTAGGGGATTTGTTATTTCTTCAGATGAAACCTATAATTATTGGAGAAATCTAACATCTATGGATGCAGAAAAAATTATTACATTTACAAATTCAGATGGTGAAACTTCGATTATTAAAAAAGAGAGTAATGGCAGCAAACTTGTTAGTTTATATACACTTATAAATGGTGGTCATGTTTACGCCTCACCTAATGTCCTACCACCGCGGTTTTCAGGAGAAGGCGTAAAAGATATCAATAATGCTGAAGAGATTTACTTAGCATACTCACAATTAGAAGAGAAAAAAATTGTTTTACGTAAATACAATGATCAATATTGCTATGATGGCGATACCTGCTATGTAACTGTGAATGGAGTTAATACTAAAATCAGATTATTAGAATTGGATACTCCGGAAATATCTAAACCTAAATGTGATGCCGAATATAAACTAGGTCTAGAAGCAAGAGATTATCTCAATAGCTTGATTGCTAATGCTGCAACTATTGAGTTTAAAACTGATTATACAAAGGATTATTTTGGTAGAATTCTTGCATATTTAATTATTGATGGTGAAGATGTATCGGCTAAAATTGTTAAAAATAATTTAGGGGTCGTTTATGAGCGTAACAATAAGCAGGACTGGTGCTCATAGGTAAAATATTAAATAAAGAATGTGTAAAAAATGTCTAAATTAGCTCCCTGGAAGCTTAGTCCATCAAAATTTCATTTTGGATTTGATAATTGTCAAAGATGCTACTACCTAGATATAAAAGAAGGTATTACTCAACCTGGATCATTTCCTGGGGTATTTTCAAAATTAGATGTCATTCATAAAAATTTTTTTATTGGACAACATACTAGCGATGTATTGACAGACATTCCTGCGGGAACTTTTATAAAAGGGCCGGGTGATAAATTTTTAGAATCTGAATTAATTGAATTTGATAACCCAAATATGAATTGTTTTATTTCTGGAAAAGGTGACGCTTTTTTAGAGCTAGATGATGGAAGTTATGCAATTATTGACTTTAAAACATCAACAATTCGTGACAGTGTAGTCTGGTCTTATAGTACTCAACTACATGCATATAAATATGCATTAGAAAATAATAAGCCAGATAAACCAGGTTTAGCACCAATTACAAGAATGGGGCTGCTTGTATTTGAGCCAGCAACAATGACAAAGAGTTTAAATGACACTTATAATATTTCACATAATGCCAAATGGTTCGAAGTACCAATTGATGATGAAAAATTTTTGAAATATATCGAAAAAGTAGCAACAGTTCTTGCACAGCCTGTGTTGCCTGAGTCAAATGACAAATGCAATTTTTGTAAATATCGAAATTTAAATATTTCTTAGTTTTGAGCAACCTCTAATTATAAAATCAGTAGCATCGAGAATTTGAGTTTTTGTTAGCGAGCTATTAAATGAAATTCTGAAAGACTCTCGGGCTTCTTTATCATTCAACCCCATTGCTCGCAAAACATGTGAGGTTTCAATTTGACCTGAAGTACATGCTGAACCTGTGCTAAATGCAACTTCTGGAACATTAGCTATTAATTGTTCAGAATCTACTTCTGGAATTCTTATGTTTAAATTGTCTGAAACTCTTTTTTTTTGAGATCCATTAATTATAATATCTGGGAAAGAAACTTTTAGTTTATTAAAAAACAAATCTTTTAACTGTAAGCAGATAGTTTGATTCGATTTCATGTTACTAATTGCGAGTTCAACAGCATGACCTATGCCAATACATAAAGGCGTAGGAAGCGTGCCCGATCTAAGTCTAAATTCTTGACCACCTCCTCTAATAAGAGGCTTAATCATATTTTTGATTGTACGATCAACAAAAAATGCTCCAATGCCCTTTGGACCATAAAACTTATGGCCACTAATACTCATGGCCTTAATATTCATTTCCTTAACATCTAAGTTAATTCTTCCTACAGCTTGAGCGGCATCAGTATGTAAGATAGAACCATATTTTTCACAAAGATCGCCAATGGCAGTCATATCTTGTATAACGCCTGTCTCATTATTGACAGCCATTATAGAAACGATTGCAGGTTGCTTTTCCAGTTCTCTTTCAAGATCACTTAAGCATAATATTCCATCTGCATCGACTTTTAAATAAGCTACTTCTACACCACAGTCAGCTGCGTAAGATGAACTTTCAATAATACACTTGTGCTCAGTTTCTAAAGTTATAATTTTTTTGTTATCTGAGAGAATTTCAGTTAAGCCTGTGATAGCAAAATTATTTGCCTCAGTTGCTCCAGAGCAAAAAATAATTTCTTCCGGATCAGCGTTAATCGAATCAGCTATTTGCGCACGAGCAACATTTATAGCTATTTGATTCTCAAGGCCATATTTATGATGACTGTGTGGGTTGCCAAACTTTTCTATAAAATATGGTTGCATTACCCTAAAAACTTCAGGATTTAAGGGCGTAGTGCTTTGTGAATCAAGAAAAATTGGAAATTCTAAGTAACTCATAGTTTAATTTATACACCGTATATTGTCATTTTATTGTGGAAAAACACAATATAAGCTTATTTTCAGAAAATAATATATTATACTGGTGATGATCACCAGTGAGTATTTTTAGTTATGATTAAAGGCAAATTAGGCGAAAAGTCTTATAAACCTAAGTTTAGTGGACATGAAACATTTCCATTTAGATATTTATGGTTATCTAAGCTATTGATATCCATCGAGGAAAAAGGCTCTCAACATTTAAAAGCATATTCCATGATGGATCTAATGGTTGAGTTTGGGGTTGGTGCAAACATGACCAAGTCTATTAAGCACTGGGGGGTAGTTTTAGATTTAATTACTCAGGATTTTGAATTAACAGAGTTCGGCCAAGCTCTTCTCAAGTATGATCGGTATTTAGAAAGTCCACAAACTCTCTGGTTGTTACATTGGAAAATTTGTTCAAATCCTGAGCTAACCACTTGGTATTATATTTTTAACCACCTTCAGACCACCAGACTAGATAAAAAAAAATTATTAGAGCAGTTTAATACTATCTGGAGTAAAGCGTCATTGAATACAATTGAACGTGATATTCATTGTTTCTTTAGAATGTATACCTACAGCTTAAATAAAAAAGGAATGATTTCAGAAGATTCTTTAGAATGCCCACTTGTAGAATTAAATATTTTATCGGCTGGATTAACAGAAGGAAGTTACGAAATTCAACGTGGCGCTAAGCCATCTCTGTCGTTAGCAGTATTTACCTTTGCTTTATCAGAATTTTGTAAACAGCTTGAATCTACAACTGGACTTATCTCATTTGACAACCTTTTGTATGGAGATGGATCGCCAGCAAAAGTATTTTGTTTAACTGAATCTGCATTGTCTGAATATTTAGAAAATCTAGAAAACGATGGAGGTTCCCAGTTTAAATTTACTGATGGTGTAGGAGGATTAAAGCAAATTCAAATCTTAAAAGATATAAACTATAAAATGCTACTTAAGAATATTTTCTCAAGCAGAACTAAGACAAGGAGTGCAGCATAATGCAGTTTAGAAATTTTACAATTAATCAAAATTTTTCTAGATCAGCGCGAATAGATAGCTCTCATTCAGTTGAAAATATTGAAAATTATGTATTTCACGATACTGCTAAAAATACGTTTGCACACCTATTTAAGTCTTATACTAATAATCAGACTGCGTTTACAATTACAGGACCTTATGGCTCTGGTAAAAGCAGTTTAGCCATAATTCTTGATCAATTACTTACGAGCGATAAGAAAATTCGTGAAGTTTGTCTTGAAAGAGTGATTAAATCAAGAAAGCAGGAGTTTAAAAAGATCTTGCCAAATATAGATAGGCAATGGTTTTCAATCAAAATTGTAGGCAAAAGAATTGACTGCATAAATGATATGGCACTAAGTATTGATAACGCCATTAAATTATCACCCTTAAAATTTCCAAGAAACATTAAAGCCGCTACTAATGCAAGTACCACAGGCATAATGGATAAACTTAAAGAGCTATCTGCTTATTTATATAAGAATAATTCTGGTCTAATTCTAGTTATAGATGAGATGGGAAAATATCTAGAGTATGCAGCCCAAGCTGATGGAGATATTTTTATTTTTCAAGAGATTGCTGAAGTATTTACTAAACTTAAAACAACTTTAGGTCATGAATTGATATTTATTAATATCTTGCATCAATCGTTTGAAGATTATGCGGCACATAGCCAATCAAGTGCCTTCCAAATAGAATGGACCAAAATACAAGGGCGATTTGAAAATATTTTATTTAATTTAGGCTTTGAGCAAAGTGTTGATTTAATTGCAGGAGCTTTGAAGGATAAAATTCCACTTGAACCAAATCAGAAATTTGTTGAAGCATGCACGGCCATTATTAGGCAAATAAGTAAAGGTAGATTTAAGACAAGAGACAATTTAGACGAAAGCCTAGTAGCTTGTTATCCAATGAATCCATTAGCAACTTTAATTTTAGGACCAGTAGCTAAAGAAAAGTTTGGCCAAAATGAGCGTTCATTATTTACATTCTTAGCATCAAGTGAACCACACGGATTTTCTAATTTTATAAAGAATGATTTTGATGGAGAGCAGGGGCATAATTATTCTCCTGCTGACTTATGGGATTATCTCGAACTAAATTATGAAAGTACTATTGTAGCCAGTTCAATGGCACATGCTTACGCAGAAGTAAAAGAATGTATAAGACGTGCAGATCAATTAGATAATCAACCAGCTTTAAATTTAACAAAGACCATGGCTTTGATAGAATTATTTGGACGTAAGAGTGGTATAGTTGCCAGTAAAAAAATCCTTGAAATTGTTGCTCCAGAAAAACTTGCATCAGTAATAAAAGAGCTAGAAGAAAAAAGTATAATCTTATTCCGCAAGAGTCAGAATGAGTATCGCCTCTTCGAAGGTAGTGATATTGACATTAATAATGAAGTAGAATTACAAAAAGGACAGATTAACTGGGATTGGCAGATTATTCTTAATGAAATTCCATTATTACGACCTGTTGTTCCAAAGCGACATTTTTATAGCACTGGATCCTTAAGATGGTTTGAAAGACGTATTGTGTCTATAGATCACTTTAAACAATTGGGTAATGATCTATCTAGTTTCGACTTAATTGAAGATATTTCTGGGTTATTCTTATTATTTGTTCCAGACAAGAATGATACCCCAAAACAGTTTACTGCAAAGTTAAAGGCACTTGAGTTAGAAAATAAAAGTTCAAAAATTGCCATGTTATATGGGGAGTCAAATTTTATAATAGGTCAAGCAATAGCAGATTTAACTCTAGAGATTGCTGCACTTAAGCGAACGCTGATTACGAATGAGGCCATTAATGATGACCGCGTGGCAAAGAATGAATTTGAGTCAAGGTTAAGTCTTTCCACAAATCGACTGCAAGAATTATTGAATATTGCATTTGATGATGCTACTTGGATTTATGAAAATAAAAAACAAAAGCCGAAACCACTGTCAGTTGTCAGTTCAGATATTTCTGATCAAATATATTTATCAGCTCCAAAGATAAAAAATGAATTAATTAATCGAGATCAGCCTAGTACTATTGCAGTTTCAGGGCGATCTAAACTCATTGCACAAATGACCCAAAACTTCGATCAGGAAAATTTAGGTATAGTAGGTAATCCACCTGAAATGAGTTTTTATTTAAGTTTACTTAAAGAAGAAAATTTGCATAAAAAAATTAATGGCGAATGGAAGTTTACTAAACCAAACAAAGAATCTTCACTTACTCCACTTTATTTAAGTTTGAACGATATACTCGATAATATGCAGCGCAAATCTGTAACAGAAATTTATGAACTGTGGGGGCAGCCCCCATATGGAATTAAAAAAGGAATTATGCCAATTTTATTAATTTCTTTTTATTTAGCAAGGATTGATGAGTTTGCAATTTATGAAGAAAATGTGTTCAGACCAAACATCGACGAGATTTTTATTGAGAAAATGATGTTCTCACCTGAACTAGTATTTATTCAAAAGATAGACTTGGACAAAAAACAAGAGTTATTAATATCTAGAACACGAGAGTTTATTAATGAAAACTTTAATCAAAAAATAATCTCAGATAGCGTTTTAGAAATATGTAAACCGTTAGTAAATGCAGCTTACCAACTTCCAGCTTTTGTCAGAAGAACAAGGTCTTTAGATAAAGTGGATAAAAATGCACAAGCTCTCAGACAAGCCTTAGTGAGCACAAAAAACCCATATGAACTATTATTTGTTGAACTGCCAAATATTTGTCTAGGAGAAAACTTTGATTTTGATAAAAAATTAGATGATAAGAAAATTGATCAATTTATATCTGTATTAGCAAGCTTATGGTCTCAACTTGAGCATGCATATGAAAAAATGCTAAAAAGTATGAATAATAACTTAATCATCCTTTTCGATTATGAAAAATCAACTGGAGGGCTCAAGAAAATACAAGCACGCTGTAATAAGCTTCTTAACATGGAAGGTATCAATAATACTTTTGCCGCAAGATTACTTGAAGGTACAACGGAGCAAGAAACATTAGAACAAGTATTAACCTATGTTTCTGAAAAACCGATTGATAATTGGACTGATAGTGATTTTAGCAATGCAAAATTAAAATTAGTGGATTACGTTAATGAGTTTAAACGCATGGAAAGATTAATAGCCACTTATAATAAAAGTGAAACTACATCTTCATTCACCGATTTTAAAAATGCCTATTTAGTCGATATTGTTATCAGTCAAGATAACCAGTTTAAAAATATGACAAAATTATTAGATTTAGACGCAGAACAAGAGAAAAGAATTAAGACTGTAGCTCATAGCAGTATTCAAAAACTACCAAGTGATATGAGTAAGGATGAAAAAATAGCAGTGGCAATTGAGATATTGAAATCAATAGAAGATGAAAAAAAAGAACAACTAAATTTATTTGAAGAGGTGTTAATTGAAAGCAACTAGACATGTATTAGGTTTATCGGGTGGTAAAGATAGTTCAGCACTAGCTATATATATGCGTGATACTTACCCTGAAATGGATGTGAGTTATTTTTTTACTGACACAGGGGAGGAACTAAAAGAGGTATATGAATATCTTGATAAATTAGAAGCATATCTTGGCAAACCTATAGCACGCTTAAATCAAATAGATGAAGAACGTGAAGGCAGTAAAACAGAATTTGAAAAATTTATGCATCGCTATAATAATTTCTTACCTAGTGCTACAGCACGTTGGTGTACTATTGAAATGAAGCTAAAACCATTTGAGAAATGGATTAAGACATTTCTTGATGCAGGAGAAGAAGTCATTAGTTACGTTGCCATAAGATCTGATGAAAAGAGACTGGGCTATAAATCTAGCAATGAAGACGTAAAAGTAAAATTTCCATTTATTGAAGACAATATTGATCGAGAAAAAGTTTCACAAATTTTAGATGATAGCGGTTTAGGCTTGCCAGGTTATTACCGCTGGAGATCACGTAGTGGGTGTACATTTTGTTTTTTTCAGCAAAAAATAGAGTGGGTTAGATTATCAAGAGAGCACCCAGAGGCCTTCGAAAGAGCTAAAAAATTAGAAAAAACAGCTTTAGATCATGATTCACCATTTACTTGGGTGCAAGGTACTACTTTAGATGAACTTGTGGCTCCAAAGCGAGCAAAGCAAATTGAAGAAGATTTTCAAAAGCGCTTGGAGCGTGAAAAAAAGCTGAAAGCTAAACGTTTAGCTAGAAACCCCTTCTTAAATGAAGACACTAAAAAGCTTGATATCGAAGAGGTCTATGGTGACGATGTTTCAAGCTCTTGTTTAATTTGCCACAAATAGTTATTTTTTAAAAATAGCTATTATCTGTTCAACATTTTCGTTAATAAAATTATTATTCTCAAACCCATAGCTATCAAGATCTTTTTTGGAATTAGGTTTTTTATGTGACAGCATAGTCATTTGGGCATCAGTTAACAATTTATAAGGAGATATTTGATATTTTCTTGCATGATTTAAACGCAGTGTTCTCAATTGTCTATAATTTTTTTTTGTTATATTTTCAAGCTCATTTATTGATATATATTTTGATTTCCAACTACAAAAATTTTCAGTTGGTATACGTTTCTCTGAAAAATTAATACAGTAAATATATTTTTTTTTATCAAACATATTATTCAGAGTAAAACATTCTGAGTCACATTCAGGGCAATATTTAATTGAACATTTTTCACGCTGATCATACTTTAATTGAATATCTTTATTTTCAGCACATAAAGAGCATGTATTTGTTTTGGGAAATATTTCAATCCTTTGGATAGTTATGGGATCATTACATATAGCACAAAATTTAATGTTTCTAATATCAAGTATTTTTTTACCATCTATATTACTAAATGTAAGTCTGGGTGATTTACATTTATTACATTGAATTCTTCCAAAAAGTCTGCCTAAGAATTTAATTGATGAAGGGCTTTGAATCAAATTACTCACTTCAATTTTATTATAGTGATTCTTATTGCCACAATCTAAGCACTTTACTGCGACACTAATACCATTTTTTTTAATTTCATTAATATCAATATCGTCAGGAATATACTCGAATGAATTTTCGAAAATTGTTTTGATATTAGATGGAGTAGCAGATGTAGAAGTATTTTGATTTATCATATTTTCATTTTCTAACACAAGCAAAACCTCGCTCGGTCTTAAATCCAATTGATTGCAAATTGATAAAACATTACTTTTAGATTTGAAGAGTTTTATAATTTGACTTTTAATATTATTTTCCATTCTTAAATCTTAGAGTTTCTCGATTACATATTTTGACTTTGGGTCAACGGACTCTTTTTTGTATGAAAATTTAATGCCAATAAAAGAATGTTGATTTTCTTCAAATAGTATTCTTATTTCTTTTGATAGAGATATTGGGGAAATGATTATTTTTCCTATTTTCTCATCTTTTAAATTTTTAACATTTATGTAGGGTTGATAACCAAAAGGAGTATGTACAACATAAGGATCAGAAACAATTTCTAGATGAATAGCGATTGGTGATGCTTTAAAGGTATCCATCGAAGCATTATTTCAAAAAAAATATAAATTATAACTAAAAAAGGGTGTTAAACTTATGTTTTTCTTAACAATTTTTATTTTAAAAAAACATTGACATTGTTAAGCGTAACATGTATATATGTTTTTAATAACAGTTACAAAGTTAATTGTAACAATTGAATAAAGGAGATAAAATGTTAAATAGTAGAAGAATTAGTTTTGGATGTGAAATAGTTCCAAAATTTACCTCTCAAATAACGCTTAATACCGTAGATGAATCATGGATACCACTTTATGAGGGTGTCTACATGTTCCATGATTTAAGGGGTATATACTATATCGGTGAAAGTAATAATTTGAGAAGAAGATTTGAAGAACATAAATCTAATAAAAATTCTAATCTTCTATGTATGGTCAATAAACCAATCCACAAACCTTTTTTTAGCTGGATACAGACTTATGATCGTGAGAAAAGGCTTTCTCTTGAAAAAAAGCTTATTAAACATTTTAAGCCGATTTGTAATTCAATTTTATACAACAACACAAAAATAGGAGATAAATAATGTCACACATTAATACTACAGCAATTAAAGGTAAGATTGGAAATACAAGTTATTACCTTGCAAAAATTAAAGCAAATCAACTCACTGGATTAGTAAAGCCTGCTGCCGAGATAGAAGAGTGGAAATCACTAACAGTTGATGAAAAATTTCAACGTGATCCAAATATGAAAAGAATCAAAAAAGATATAGCGCCGTATTTAGCCTGTAATCCCGATAGATTTTATGGGGCAATTATTGTAATTGGTCTAAATGGTGGCATGGCATTTGAATCGCTTGGAGATCTTAATGCAAACTTACCTAATTCATATAAAGCAGACCAGGAATCTATTGGTTTTTTAACTCTCGCTGGTGGAACATATGTTGTTTTAGATGGACAGCACAGACTATTAGCCCTTAGACAAGTTGTAACAGGTCGTGAGGGTGGCGAAGGTCCTGAAGCAACAAAAGTTGCTCAAGATGATGTCACTGTCATATTTTTAGAGGAAGAAAGTCAGCAAAAAACAAGATCAATTTTTACTGTATTAAATAAATATGCTAAACCGACCACTGCTGGCCAAAATGTTATGATGGATGAGACTGATGGATATGCAATTTTATCTAGAAGAGTATTGAATGAAAAAATAATTAACGCCGAAAAAGTTAATACACTTGGATCAGCTCTCCCAGATAGAAGTGCATATTTTACGACTTTAATATCTGTCTACGAAATGTCAAAAGCTCTAATACTTCATAAAATTGGTCGTGAATGGCAAACACAAATCCCAGTTGATAAAGAAGAGCTAGAAGAGGTATGGCTAACGCTAGCTGAATATTGGACAACTATTATGGAAAATATTGAAGCTTTTCAGATGGCGAATCACCCCGATGGAAGACCACAGGATCTTAGAAATCCGGGAGAACCATATTCAATTTTAATGAAGCCTGTTGCTCAGCAAGCTTTAATAGATGGTCTAATTAATGCAACAAAAGATGATCGTCTAACTCTTGAGAATGCCATTAAAAGAGCTAATAAGATAGATTGGAATTATAACTCTAATTTATGGAAAAGGGTTTTAGTAAAAGCAGATGGAAAAATTGAAGCTGGAAAATCTGGTAGAAAAAGAGCGTGTGCTCTAATTACCTATTTGATTGCTGGCGATAAACTTAAGGAAGATGAAAAAGATCAATATCTAGCTGAATATCAATTAAGCTTCACAAAAAAACCAAGTGAGGATCGTTCAAAGTGGGTAGATTTTCCAGAGAGATAATCTTAAATCATGGGGGCAAAAAATAGATTATTTCATTTTTTGTCTTTGAAAAGAGGGGGGTTTCCTTTCACCCTCCTCTTTTCTTTATTAATCTTGGCTTATTTATTTTAAAAATTGATTTTATTCTAATTGTTTCAAGAGCTATCTGTTTTTTTCTTTCTTTTAAGCGTTCCCTAAATTGTTTTTTAAAACCATTATTTAGTTCTTCTGTAGCACCAATACCTTGCATTGGTTCAATATGCTTTCCCTTTGTTTTAGAGCTAGGGCGGCTATGATTTATTTTACCCATATAATTTTACTTAATTAATTTTATTGATTACATCAATAAATGCTTTGCCATATTTTTTCAGTTTTACATCACCAACACCATCAATTCTTTTAAGTTCTTCGAAATCAAATGGTTTTTTGATAGCCATATGTTTTAAAGTTGAGTCATGAAATATAGTAAATGCTGGTAAATTTTCTTGTTTCGAAATTTCTAAGCGAAGTTTTTTTAATTTAGCAAACAGTTCATTGTCGCGGACAGTAGATAACTCAATTGTAGTTTTATATTTATTAGTTTTTTTTCGACTTTTTAGATTTAATTCTTCATAGTCTAATATTTCTTTATGCTGGTATTCTATTTCTCTATTTAAAATTTTTCTTGCTGGTTCAGTTATCTCTAAGACTCTATATTTTTGAATATTAACTCTGATTAAATTACTAGAAATCATTTGGCGAATAAAATTCTTCCAAAAATATTGACTTAATTTTATTCCTTTGCCAAATACAATGGTTTCATTGTGTTTTCGCTCCAGTACTTTAGGAGTTGCTTTGCCTCTAATAATATCAATTATATGATTCATTCCAAAAGATTCGTTAGCTATTAAAATAGTTCTAAGAACCAAATAAGCTTTTTTAGTTCCAACTTCTAGTTTAGGTGGGTATAGGCAATTATCACAATTACCACAATTTTCTATATCTTGATCAAAGTAAGAGAGTAAAGCCTTTCTTCTACATGTTGCAGCCTCACAATAACTTATTAATAAATCAAGACGTGCATGCTCTCTTGATTTATGATTTTCATCATCCCCATCTTCATCGATAAATCTTCGTCGTTGTACCATATCATTAGTGCCATATAATAATAACGTTTGTGAAGGCTGGCCATCTCTCCCAGCCCTCCCGATTTCTTGATAATATGCCTCCATACTTCCAGGAATACTCGTATGAGCTACAAATCTAACATCAGGTTTATCAATACCCATTCCAAATGCAATTGTAGCTACAATTACAACATTAGGATCAGTTATAAACATTTCTTGACTGGATTTTTTTAACTCAGGAGATAGTCCAGCATGATAAGGTATAGCGTTAAATCCATTCTCTTGTAAAAATACAGCATACTCTTCTGTATCTTTTCTTGAGAGGCAATACACTATACCACAGCAATTTTTTTTATCTTTTAAAAAATTTAAGAGTTGCAAGTTAAGATTATTTTTTGGTTGAGCGGCAAGAAATAAATTTGGTCGATCAAAACCATATAAAAATATTTTAGCATTACTATTAGTTAGCTTTTCTACAATATCATTTCTTGTTGCCCTATCTGCAGTTGCTGTAAAGGCTGTAATAATAGATTTAGGAAAATGATTTTTAATTTCAGAAAGTTGTTCATACTCTGGTCTAAACGCATTACCCCATTTAGAGATACAATGAGCCTCATCAACAACAAACAAATCTACATTAATTTTTTTAAGCTTATTTAACGTTGACTCACTCATTAAATTTTCTGGAGAAATATAGAGTAATTTCATGTCATTATTAATAAACAGATCCCAGGTTTTATCATTATTATCTCGGTCAATATCTGAATGAATAGTACCAGCATTAATACCCTGATTTGTCAGATTGATAACTTGATCATTCATTAAAGCTTTTAAAGGCGATACAATAATTGTTTTATTAAATTTCAACGCGGGTATCTGAAAACAAAGTGACTTGCCACCACCAGTCGGCATAACAACTAGGGCATTATTTCTATTAATGACATGATTAATTATTTCTTCTTGACCATCTCTAAAAGATGAAAATCCAAAAGTATTTTTTAGGACTGAAAGTGTAGAAGTTTCATTCATGCTACGTTTGAATTTATATTTATCTTTTAATAGTAGTAAAAATATAAATAATTACACCTATTATAAATAACCCAATACATAAGTAGTAGGTGTTTTGTAATGATATGAGTCCCAATAAATGATTTTTAGCTGAAAATGGAAAGAAGGGCTTCATATCTAAATTGACAAAACTATCTAAGAAAATATGCGAGTAAGCACCAATAGTTGCTCCCGACCAGGCTGAAAATTTATCAATTTTAACTCCTGATCTAAAACGTTTGAATCCTGGTAGGTACTTTTCATTTAAGAATATATTGTTCCAAATTTTTAAACCAAATTCACAAAGATATTTGCCCAATACTGCACATAGTATGGCAATTATAGTTGCCCCAAGCCAGGTATGAAAATACTTATGTGCGGGTACGCCAGTGGTGAAGAAATAATATACAGCTTCAGTATCAATTATTACATTTGCTAAAGCAAATACGGTCCAACTAAAATATTTAGGTCTTAAGGATTTAGCAGCAACACCGGCAATTATATGAAATGGAGTTATAGGCATAGTTTTTTTGCTAAATATTAAAAAGTTTTATGAAACAGGTAACACTAGAAATATCTCAATTAAAAAGAATAATAGACCTATTATATTTTCTATACTTGTATCCATTATACTTTTGCAACTATTCCAAGATCATTACATTTTTTCTGTGCATCAACTAGAGCTTCATTAAACCCTTCAAAGTAATAAGCATTCATTTGAATATCAAAATAGTCGGTAGGTTCAATTGTGAGAATATCTTCATCAATAGGACCATATTCTCGATCAATTAAATTTTTATCTGCCTTTACAATTTCCATGTAGTACTCATCTCCACTGCGAAACCATTGTAGATATCGATCAATTGGATAATGACCAAAAAATATTAAAGCCCTTTGTCCACTCAAAAAAGGTTTTACCGAAAGTACTTTAGCGGTTGTATAACCATAATCTGATTTATTAGAATAACTTTGCAATTTGTATGGTAAAAATTTATCTACTAAAGGCTCAAAATTATTCTCAGCCATAGTATAAACTTTTGAAATCCAACTTGCTGAATTACAATCATTTTTGCTTAAAAAAAAAATAACATCGTCACCATAAGTAATGTTACCGTGATGTTGAATAGCTACTCCATTAGAATCAGTTTCTGTTATCCATCCCTCATCTGACATCCTTCCACCTGCAAATGCAGAGTACGAAATAAAGGCTGAGAATAGAATTAAGACAAATAGCAAATACCTAAAAAAACTTGGTTTTTTTGGTCTTTTTCTTTTTTTAGCAAATGGTTTGGATGGGTTGAGGAGAATAGTTTGCTCGTTTTGATAATAGCGAGGATTAATATAATGAGTCTTAGTCACAGTTTCGAATCCCTTCTGTTGATGTTTGATTCGTTATTAATAACAAAATAATTTGGCTTTATTTCGTTTAGAATATGGCGTAATGATGTTTGAAGTAAAAATGTATGTCTAAACTATCTAAACCACCTCAGCCTAAAAAAATTCCAAAAAGTCTTGTAGCATTTGGCGACGAACGTATTGATAATTACTATTGGTTACGAGATGATACACGTAAAGACCCAGAAGTAATTGCCTATCTGGAGGCAGAAAATTCTTACTGTGAGGAATGGTTTAAAGTTAATAACGATTG
>MDSV01016925.1_pt1 | contig 14643 bp, 15 predicted proteins | sample 810851 | NCBI WGS metagenome assembly MDSV01 (sample SAMN05326640, study PRJNA326480) | marine metagenome | isolation source: seawater | place: Atlantic Ocean: North East | collected 2012 | reverse complement strand
TATATTGGCACAACAATATGGTTTTGACCGGCATATTGAAGAGGCATCTCAAGACTTAGGGTCTACCCCTCTTGCAGGATTTTTCAAAGTGACTTTGCCTCAAATGATGCCGGCGATTATCGCAGCAGGCTTCCTAGCTATAACTGTGTCATTTAACGACTATGTAGTGTCGTTTTTACTAACCGGCACAGATACCACATTCCCAGTATTTATTTTTGGCCTACTTAAGAGTGGCGTATCTCCAACAGTTAATGCTGCGGGAAGCTTATTGTTAGGTGCGGTAGTTCTATTATTAATAATCGGATTAATAAGGCCTTGGAAATATTTAACCATCATTCCGAAAAAATACCGAACCATACCAGGCATGGATCGATTTTCTTCTTAAATTTACTGAATTCATCCATTCTGTTACGTTAAATTTACGATAACGTGCATATTTTCAATAAAAGTATTACAATGCGCCAAAAGTGCGATTAGATTATTAGAAAAGCGTGCGCGCGTCGCGTACAACATGGAGGTTTTAACAGTGAGTGATCATCTTAGTAGAATTTTTGGACAAGACATTAGTCGCCGCCAATTCCTCAAGAGAGTAGCAATAGGCGCTGGGGGCGCAATGCTAGCGAGCCCTCTGGCCAGTATGGCTGCTTCTTGTGGAGGAAGTGATGCGGCTAACATTAAAGTCCTTGCTTGGGGAGATAAACTAAACGACGAGGTAAATGATGCCTTCAAGGCAGATAGCGGTCATACTGCCACGTTTACTATCTTTACTGAAAACCCAGAGGCAATGGCTAAAATTAAAGCTGATCCTACAGCTTTTGATACAGTATTCATCGATGGTTTATGGGCCAATGGGCATTATAATGCAGGCACCATAGTACCAATCGATTTTAAATCGATGTCTATATATGACGACTATTTCCCACAGTTTGCTGACCTTGCTCCATGGCAGTTACCTGATGGCAAAACACTATCAATCCCACATGCGTGGTCTGCTGACGGAATCATGTATAACAAAGATCACGTAGACCTTGGTGATAAGCCAAGTATGGCAGCTTTATTCGATCCAAAGTACGAAGGTAAAGTAGCTATATACGACTCTTTCTATCGAAACTTCTTGAACGTTGCACCGGGAGTAACATCTGCCGGGATATTTAAGGATATGCATGTACAGGCATCAATTGACGGCGGTCCTGTAGAAGAAGCATATGATCTGTCACAAAGCTATCTTGACCAGACCCTTGCAGAAATGCTTAAAGCACGAAAAAACTTTAAGATGATTTGGCAGGATATCGATGAAATTACAAGAGCTCTAGTCAGTGGAGAAATATGGATAGCCATTGGTGGTAACTATATTACTCAGAACTGCCTAGATGCAGGCGCAACAAACATCGAATTTGCAACACCATCTGCTCATGACATTATGGGGTGGGTTGATGGACAGTGCGTAATTAAGAACGAGCAATATGATAAGAATCCTGATGCAGTGTTGTCATGGTTGGAACACTATCATAATGCTGAATCTCAAGTTAAAATCATTGGTAACACGTGGTTGGCATCAACTAGCAGGGCCTGCTTGGACGGACTAGAAAAAGCATTCCCAGATGGTAAAGAACGTGTAGCCAAACTAGCTGCTAGAGACACAGCAACTGTAGACAAAATGTCATTGCTTAGGCCTCTGGCTAACCCGGGTCCATTCCAGGACGCTTGGGCTGAATTCTTGGCAGCTGGATAAAAACTGATAATTAGAGGTGAATTAATTGCCATTTAGGCTAGGTCCGACAGAACTAATAATTATATTGGTTATAGTATTACTGATCTTTGGTGCAGGTAAAATGCCACAGATTGGTGGAGCTATGGGCAAAACGATTCGCAATTTTCGATCGGGAGTTAAAAGCCTGAACGACGACTCGATAGCAAGCCTGTCTGAAAAAGAACAGGACGTCTCTAAAAGTTAGTTAACCAGACCGCACTTAAGGTTAAAACAGCGAAAAAGCAGGAGTTAACAGTAACTCCTGCTTTTTCTTTTAATAGACATAGTTTTATACTTACTTTTGAAAATGATTGAAGAACTATCTGGAAAAATATCCACAGTATTGGGATCAATAAAACCCAGTGAAGCCGGGCTAACCCTAATGCATGAGCATGTATTCGTTGACGGGGCATGTTTCCAATCCATACCAGATGAAGCTTCAAGTAGAACGTTAATTCAATCTGAAATTAAACCAGAGTTGATCAAACATCTGGCCAAACAATGGAATGTAATTTCCAGCCATATAAAACTTAATGACTTCAACGTAATGCACCAAGAGTTAAAGAATTTCATTCTTTCAGGCGGCAAAACAATCGTAGAGGCAACAAGTATTGGAATAGGCCGTGATCCTTTGGCAGTCGCTAAGATGTCTAGAGCTACAGGATTAAATATTATTATGGGTTCTAGTTACTATATCCCTTCATCATATCCAGAGTATCTAAGCAATATGAGTGAAGATGATGTTTACGACCAGATTGTGAACGACATCTTGGTTGGTGTTGATGACACAGGTATAAAAGCAGGCCTAATCGGAGAGGTCGGTATTGGGGGATCAATATCTCAAATGATCAATCCAAACCAAGAAATGCCTGAGGAAAAAGTTTTGAGAGCCTCAGCAAGAGCTCAGTCTTCCACGGGGGCTCCGATGATCATACACCCAAGTCCTATTAAGGAATCTTTATCAAAAGTTTCAGAAATTGTTAAAGATTGTGGCGCAGACCCGTCGAAAATAATTTTCGCACACATGGATGTCCAAACAGACTTGGAGGTACTTAAAACGTTAACTAAGCAGGGGTTCAATGTGGAATACGACTCTTGGGGTATTGAAGATACCGAATTAATCGATTCATCAGACAACTCATTGCAGCTACCTAACGATAATCAAAGATTAAATCGCATACGAAAACTCATTAACGATGGGTACATAAATAACGTAATAATTACCCAAGATATGTTTTTGGGCCTACAGTTGCACAAAAACGGAGGCAAAGGATATGGACACATAATTGACAACTTAATACCACGTATGAAAAATTTTGGTTTTACTGAAAAAGAAATCAATAATATCTTGATAGTAAATCCTCAACGTATACTTACTTTTAAATAAATTTAGGACATGGTTTTATAAATGGACAATGCAAATAATGATGACAAATTTCAGGGGTTCGGCGATGATCCCGACCTAACTCATTTACGGGTAGGTACAGATCCTCAGGTTGTGGAAATATTGACTGACCCATATGTGATATATCGATCTAACAGATACGCGCCCGTTGTAAAAGTAAAGGATATCGAATCTGATAAAGAATATATTTTGTATATCAGTTCGACTTCCTTGGCACAAGAACTCGAAGATATAAGAACCTTTGACGGAGACGGTTCGATGGTAGGTATAAAAATAGCCGTCAATAAAGATAGCGATGATCGTTTCGCAAAATATGAAGTATCAGTGGAGTAAAAATGTTTTCAATTGGTACGGTTATGACTTTAAAACCAAGCGGATATGCCGGTTATAAAAAGGCTCACGATGAAATTTGGCCTGAGTTAGCTAAATTGATCAGTGATGCTGAAATCAGCATGTCAATCTACAAGCATGAGGACCTGTTGTTTATACATGCAATAGCTCCTTCCGAAGATAGATGGAATAGTATCGGAGGTGAAGTAACCGATAAATGGTATGAATACATGACAGAATTTTTGGTTACAGGACCTGATGGCAAAACAATAGTCACTCCCCTACCTGAAGCATTCTCATTCGGCATGTTTTCTAAGCAATGAGCAAAGGCATTCATTGGTCTGACTTCAATCTTAATTCGGTTAAAGGTCCAATTAAGCAAGTAATTTATATTAATATTGAATCAGGCTGCTCAAATGACTTTGTAAGATTACCGTTAATGATTGCCAAGGGGAGTCATGATGGACCTACATTGACGGTTTTAGGGGGCGTTCATGGAGACGAATACGAAGGTCCTTTTGCTGTGAGAGAGTTGTTCGAAAAACTTGATACTGCATCCTTAAATGGCACATTTATTGGATTACCTCAATCAAACCCTCCTGCAACAGAAGGTGGAACAAGAAAGAGTCCAATTGACAATTTGAATTTAGCTAGAGTTTTCCCTGGAAACCAAGATGGCACAATAACTGAGAGAATTGCGCATTTTATCTCGAAACAATTGATTGATAAATCAAGCTTCCTGATAGACCTACATAGCTCGGGCACTCACATTTCAACTCCTACACTAGTTGGTTATGATGCTTCAGAGAAAGGAGTTAATAATGGCTCAAAGGAATCTGCCTTATCTTTCGGAGTTGATGTGATTTGGGGACACAACGCACTATCAGATGGCAGAAGCATTAGTTACGCCAATTCAATTGATATTCCCTGGATATACACAGAGTGCTCAGGGGGCGGATGGTTGCATTTAAAAGAGGCTGATTTATATACAAAAGGAGTGTTCAATGTCATGATGAAACTTAAAATGATACGAGGTAAAATAAGGAAAGTTCAGCCAAAATTTCAACTATTAGGGGATGGTGATATGGACGAATCTATTACAGCTTCGGTTTCAGGATATCTAGTCCCAAAAGTAAACATGTTGAGTAGAGTGACAAAAGGCCAGTTGTTAGGAGAGATCTTAGGCCCAGCAAATGAGTTGCTAGCCAAGGTTAAAAGCCCTACTAATGGAGTAATTGTCCTAATTAGAAGGTCTGCGGCAGTAATTAAGGACGAATCAATTACTTTCTTGGTAACCGGCGAATCATCATGAATTTGCTCTAAATAAAGATTTATCAAAATATTATTAAATTAGTTTGATAATATTAGCCCACATGAACAAAGATAACTCAGAAATACAAAAAACTAAACGAACCACACTAAACCGCCTGTCAAAACGAGGTCATTACGATAAAAAAACTCTGTATTCTATTCTTGACAGTGCTCTAATTTGCCACATTGCTTATGTGTACGAAGGCGAGCCTAGAGTTATACCGACAGCATTTGCCAGAATTGAAAACGATTTTTTTATACATGGAAGTCGCGTGGCGGGAAATATTAAAGCACTCGCATCAGGAATAATGGCTAGTATAAGCATAACCCGACTGGATGGCTTGGTCTTAGCTAGATCAGGCTTCAATCATTCAATGAATTACCGATCGGTAATCATATATGGAGCCGGCATTAAGATCGAAAAGAAAGAGGAAAAGAGGCCTATTCTTAATGCGTTCATTGATCATTTAGTTCCTGGGAGATCTGATGATGGATTAAAGCCTATTTCTGAGCAAGATCTAATCGATACAACAGTGATCAGATATCCTCTAAACGAGATGTCTGCAAAAATTAGAACAGGCCATCCAAACGATGAGGATGAAGATTATAACTTACCAGTCTGGGCAGGAGTGATCCCTGTTCTCCGGCAGTTTGGAGAACCAATTACAGATCCTAAAATGCGCTACCCGACTCCTACACCTGATTATGCAAAAAATTATCAGAAATAGTCTACTAATAATTTCCTTAATGAAAAACGCTTGGATATAAATTGACTAAAAAAATATTTATTACAGGTATATCCGGTACTATGGGCACAATCCTGAGTGACGCTTTATCGCCAATATTCGAAATTGATGGCATTGATGCGAATATTGTTGATAGTAATTCACATAACATGACGGACCTTGATTCATGCTACAAGTTTTTTGAAAATGCAGATGTGGTTATTGACTTAGCAGCCACGGCTGATCAATATGCCGATTGGACTGAAATTTATCAGAATAATTTCCTGGCAACTCGAAATGCTTTTGAAGCTTCCAGGATGGCAGGTGTGAAAAAATTTATATTTGCTAGCTCAAACCATGCAGTAGGAAATTTCGAATTAGATGAGCCTTATAAAAGCATTGTAGCTGGAAACTATGGATCTATATCTAACGGGGATTTCGATTTTATTGATTCTAGCTGCCCAATAAGACCAGATGGATATTATGGAATAAGCAAAGCCCTCGGCGAATCGATTGGACGCTACTATTCTGACGTTCATGACTTATCAGTATTTTGCTTAAGAATTGGCACCGTCCGAACAGATGACACCCCACAAAATGTACGGCAATTAGCCACTTTTCTCTTTCAAAAAGACTTAGTCAGTTTAATCTTAAAGTGCATAGAAGCTCCTTCAGAACTAAAGTTTGGAATATATTATGGGGTTTCTAATAATAAATGGAGATTTTGGGATATCGAAAATGCATCTATAGAACTAGGATATATACCGCAATGTGATGCCGAGGATTTTCGAAATAAAGTTAGGTAGGTAAATTATATGAAAGCTGCTGTTTTAAGAGAAATAAACCAACCGTTAATAATGGAAGATATTTCTATAGATACTCCTAAGGCAAATGAGGTGTTAGTACAAACCAAGGCGTCTGGGGTATGTCGAAGTGATCTCCATTATATTCAAGGGAATTACTCACATGACCTACCTGTAGTTCTTGGTCATGAGGTAGCCGGTGTCGTAGAAAAAGTAGGAGCAAATGTCACTTATGTTTCGCCAGGAGACACTGTTGTAGGCTGTCTGTCTATATTTTGCGGGCGATGTGAAAGGTGTCTTGAAGGAAACCCTGCTCTGTGCCTTAGAGATCCAATGTGGGGCCTGCTAAGATCCGAGAATGACAAGCCACAGTTATACAAAGACAAAGAAACTATAAACCAATTTTTACGACTCTCTTCATTTGCAGAGATGATGCTGATTCATGAAAATGCTTTAGTGAAAGTAGATCCTGAAGTACCTTTCGAGCAGCTAGCCTTAATTGGCTGTTCAGTTACGACAGGATTAGGAGCAGTTCTAAAAACAGCCAGAATAGAAGCTGGGTCTACCGTAGCCGTGATAGGTTGCGGAGGCGTCGGTTTGAGTGCTATTCAGGGAGCAAGAATCGCTGGAGCACTAAGAATAATTGCTATAGATACGGTCGGCAGTAAACTTGAAATGGCTCTATCACACGGAGCTACCGATACAATTAGCGCCACAGCAGGTGACGTAGTTCAAAACGTGATAGAAATGACTAATGGTGGAGTCGATTATTCTTTCGATGCATTAGGGCTCAAGCAAACCGCTGAACAATCATACGATATGGTACGGGCAGGAGGCACGGCAACGATCGTTGGCTTAATAGCGGAAGGCGTCAAAATCGAGCTTGATGGTGTTGGTTTTATTGACGAAAAACGTGTCCAAGGATCTTGCATGGGGTCTAATCAATTTAGAACAGACATGCCCAGATATATTGAGCTATACAAGCAAGGAAGATTAAAACTAGACAGTCTTGTATCACAAAAACTTAAAATTGATGGAATAAACAAAGCTTTTGACGACATGAAAACGGGCGAAGTAGCGAGAAGTGTTATTGTTTTCGATTGAGAAATTAATCTTCGGTTTTTACATAGTTTAAATCAGCTTCATATTTGCTATACTTTCAAACGATATGAATATATTACTTGTAGTATCAGAAAGCGAAGGTGATGGTAAAACAGCCATCGCGTTAACTCTGGCTCACCATGTTGCCAATTTAGGAAAAAAAGTTACGGTTCTAAAGCCTTTCGGCAGTAAAAAAGAACGAAACAACGACTCTGATCCAGCGATTTTCGCCGATCTTGTAGGATCCAACTCTCTTGAATGGCCAATAGAACTACCTAAGTCTGGACTTATAGATGAACAAGGTAGGCCTTACAAGGCTGTCAATGAAGTTAAAAGCGAGATAAGTAAAATTGCTAAAACCCACGACCTTGTAATATTAGAGCTTTCATCAAATATCCCTCAGGAAGAGCAAGTGAAAATTGCTGAATTACTTAAAGCAAAAGTATTAGCAATTATTAAACACACACATGGGCTCAAGACCCAGAAAATAAAGAAAAATTTGGTTTCTTTCGGGCAGAACCTGTCAGGTGTCCTAATAAATGCCCGTACTAAATATACCTCGCATGAAGTACAGGAATCATTCATCCCAGAAATTGAAGATTTAAACATTAAAGTATTTGGCACAATACCTGAAGACAGAAAACTTCTTTCAGCAACCGTAGACCAAGTTGTTAAACACCTCAATGGGGAATATGTCTTAAAGGTTGAGGAACGTTCAAGCGAGTTAATAGAGAATTTCCTCGTCGGTGGGTGGACTATGGACGAAGGGTCACTGTATTTTGCTACAAAAGAAAGTAAAGCGGTGATAACTAGAGGAGATAGGCCGGACCTACAGATGTCTGCTCTCAACACAAAAACTTCTTGCTTAATTATGACGAAAGGTATAAATCCTATTGAATATGTTGAGTATGAAGCACAAGAAGAAGGTGTATCAATCATTGTGGTAGATACGGATACATTAAACACAATGGAATCGTTAGATTCGTTAATTGATATTGTTAAATTTGATCACGTGTTAAAGCTAGAGCGATTGCATGAACTTATGAAATCTGAAGTTGATTCAAAGTCGTTATTAGATGCTATTGGAATTGCAAGTTAAACATAAAGTAAAGCTCCAGTAATAGACACTAAAGAACCTCCTTTAACGTCAGCTGGACACTGATCATAACCCATTGAAAATCCTTTCGGTTTTTTCTTGTAAGCCCTCTCAATAGTCTTCAACATCATGTAGATCGGTGATAAACCGCAAATACGTCGCTTATCAGCTTCGAGTCTCGAAATTTGCAAGAAGAGATCTGCATCTCCTTCACAAATTGCTGCAATACTTTCATCATCATGTAAACCTAAACTGTGCTTGGATGCAGGAACCATTTCAATTTTATCTCCGAAAACTGGTCCAACATGAGCCAAATCTCCCGCGGCTATTATTAAAGTTCGCCTGTTTTGCATTGTTTCTGAAAGTATATTTATTGTTTGATCTATTACTAGATTTTTATCAGGTTGCTCCTGATTTTCTATGTATTTATAAAATGAACCACACAAAACAGGTATTGTTCTAAAGGATACATTCTGCATAAATGCATGCAGCCAAATACTGGCTAGTTCAATTGAATGTTCGCTTCTATGATGTAATTCTTCAGCGAGAATAGTTTCAGATCCTAATTTTTCAACAAGCTTATTAACAACCGAAGTGTCGGTCTCTAACACCCCAAAAGGAGTTTTATAATTCTGTAAAGTGGGAGTTATCGTTGATGAACTTCCATAATGATCAGTGCCGAAGATAATTACCAACTCTATATCTTGTAAACTCGGAGCCGCAGCTTGCCAAGTGGCCGCGTAAGTATCACCTCCTCGTGCAAAATCTATATGCGGGCTCAACATACCTGCTAAGACTCCTGTATCTAGGGAGGGACTAGTCATAGGATTCTTTTCAGAAAAGTCTGCTATCATCTCCTTTGCTTTATCTTTATCCTCAGGGTACACAGATCCGGAATGCATCATTAATCGACTGGGCGTATCCCTGTAAGCTTTTGTAGTTTCAAGTACGATTTTTTTAAGATTTGAATTGTCTAAAAGAAATGCTCTATCAAGTTGATCAAGTAATTCCTCTATCTTACCGATGGCTAGATCTAAACCGACACTTGATTGAAGTGAGCTTTTTAATTCGTTTATATCTTTAGTCCCATCCAGTATTCTTAGTAATGGAACTAAGGGAGCTGGAATTAATATGCTGTTTTCAGACAACATAAGAGGATCTTGTAAATACAAAAAATCCTTCCCTTCATGCTCAATCCATTTTGGATCGAGAGAACTTCTTAATTTAAATTTGGTGGCAGACATTGTATTTAATATACCTCATTACCTAGTCTTTCATGGTAACCTAGATGTTACTGGTATGCGAAAGATTTCACACTCATCGGTCAGATTTTTGATCCTAGCAATATTTTTTACTGCCCTAACAGTATCCTGTTATTCCGCAGTAGATTCGTCGTATTCAGAAGAAAGAGCTCATGAATTAAATGAAACTGTAATGTGTCCGGTATGTCCTGGTGAATCTATCGATCAGTCACAAAACCCTCTTGCCATACAAATGCGCGAGATAATAAAAGATAAATTAGACCAAGGATGGAGTGATCAGCAGATAAAAGATTACTTTGTGGAAAGATATGGGCCAAGCGTACTCCTAGCTCCTCCAAGTTCCGGTGTCAGTTTGATTATTTGGATTGTGCCGCCAATAATTGTCATTTTTGCGATATTAATCCTAATCTTAGTGATTAAATCAATGACGAAAAACAGAATAGTTAATGATCGTTTACAAAAAGTAAATCCATCTAAGAAAGAAGTGTCAGAATATTCAAAAAGATTAGAGAACATTATCGATGAACCTTAAATTTTTAGAAATGGATGAGTCAAAATGTTTGTAGAAGCAGGATATATAGCTATCGGGGTTTCATTTGCTTTATCTATTTATATTTCAATAGCTGCTCTAGTTGGAGGTATAAAAAAGATCCCTGAACTTATCGTAAGCGCTAGATGGGGTCTATATTCTCTACCAGTTTTGCTCCTTGTCGCGGTAGCGGCATTGGTTAATGCATTCGTCGCTAACGATTTTTCAGTGAGATATGTTGCTGAAAATTCAAATCTTGCAATGCCTCAACAATACACTTGGGTAGCTTTATACGCAGGAAATGCTGGTTCACTCTTATTTATCGCGATCGTATTCTCTCTTTTGGCTGTGATAGCTATATTATCCATCAGAAAATCCTTGCCTCATTCAACTCCTTATGCACTCGGATTAATGGCATTAGTGCTTACTTTTTTCTTGGGGATAATATGCTTTATGGCTAATCCTCTGGAACGTTTACCAGTCACCCCCGCAGACGGACAAGGAATTAATCCACTGCTTGTTCATTTCGGTATGTTTATACATCCTCCCGTACAAATGACTGGCCTGGTTTCAGTAAGCATTCCTTTCAGCATAGCGATCGGAGCGATGTTGGCAAAAAGAGGGGGTAGAGATGAGTGGGTAGACATTGGCCGCATATGGGGAATGATATCTTGGTTAATACTAACAATGGGTCTTCTTTTAGGTTCATGGTGGGCCTATACAATACTTGGATGGGGTGGGTATTGGGCTTGGGACCCAGTAGAAAATTCAGCGCTTATGCCTTGGCTTGCAATGACAGCCTTTATCCATTCTATTATGGTTCAAAAAAGACGAGGTATGTTTCGAATGTGGAACATGGTGATAATCATTGTTGCATTCACTCTTTCTCTAATGGGTATGTTTATCAACCGCGGTGGGCCCGTGCCTTCTGTACACTCATTCGCTCAGTCGACAATGGGTTGGTTATTCTTAATGTTTATGGGAGTGTCACTGTTTGGCTCATTAATAGCGTTCCTTTGGCGTATGGATAACTTAGTGAGCCGCGAGAAACTCGAGTCATTATTATCTCGAGAAAGTATGTTTTTATTTCAGAATGTTTTATTTCTTATTGCCGCTTTTATAACTCTATGGGGATCAGTATTTCCAGTGTTAGCAAGTGTAATAAACGACACAACAGTAACGGTAGGTGAACCATTTTATAATGTAGTTGTTGGACCCATATTGTTAATTATTCTTGCGGTGATGGGCATTGGCCCGTTCTTCCCTTGGCGAAGATCTACTAGAAGGAACATATATAGGGCAATCAGAGTGCCGATAGCAGCAGGCATACTAACGGCTATTATTATTATCGCGGTAGGGATCAGACAACCTGTCGCTATTTTGGCATTTGCAGTATGTGGAGTAGCAGCTGCTGGCATTTTTAACGAATGGTTTAGAGGCACGAGGTCTAGGATGCGTAAAAAAGAGCCTATCTGGATTGCTTTCACAAAACTGATAGCAAGTAACCGGCCTCGCTACGGTGGCTACATAGTACATCTAGGCATATTAATGTTAGCTATTGGCGCTATAGCTTCTTCGTTTTATTCAACTCAGCGAGATATCATTATGCAACCAGGGGAAACTTACGAAGTCGGAGATTACAGCATCTCTTACATAGATTCAACTGAGAAAAAATACTCAGACCGAGATGAATTTATAGGCGAATTCAAGGTGACTAAAGGTGATGAAGACCTGGGAATGATGTACCCGAAACAGTCTTTTTATAGAGAATTTAGAATAAACGCCACTCACGCAGCAATTAGATCAAACCCAATCGAAGATTTCTACATTATACCGTCGCAATTTTCTGACGATGGTGAATCGATATTCAGAATACTTTTAAACCCTCTTGTTTGGTGGATGTGGGCAGCAGGCCCTGTAATGGCAATCGGTACAATTTTTGCTCTCTCACCACAAAAACGACTTTCTACAAACCTTATTTCAAAAAAAGAGAAAGTGAGTTTGTAGCCTATGCGTAAATTAATTATTTTCGAGTTAATAATTCAATGTTAGTTTTAATAGCCATAATCCTCACTGTCGTGCCAGCATTAATCATCTTGTATCCTCTCATAAAAAGAGTTGGATCAACTGAGCTTTTAAAAGATGAATCCAGTTTAACGGCTGAACTTAATCGAAGATGGGATAGTGTTGTGGCAGGGTTAAGAACCGCTGAACTAGAACTTTCCATTGGGAATCTATCTGAAGAAGACTACCGATGGATCAAGAACACATACGCTAAAGAAACAGCCCAGATTATGGCAGCCATGGAATTGCAAGAAGAAGAAGAAAAAGAATTGATGAACTCTTTGGAACGTGAAATTATAAAAGCCAGACTTGAATCAACAAACGGGAAAAAGCTTGCAGACAAAAGTTAAAACGGGACTAGTGAAACTGTTTTTGTTGGTATTTAGCGTAATTTTGATATCTCAAGCTGCAACTCTCTTCGCGCAAGAAACAATTACAGTCAGCGGTAAAGTCACCAATATGTCAGAGAATGGCGATCCCTTGGATGGATTGTCAGTTATTTTGCACGAGAATTCTGACGAGCTTCTCGGAGAAACAGAATATCAATTATCAGAAAATAGTGAGTTTATATTTGAGGATATAATTTACGATCCTAATAAACAATATGGTGTTTCAATAATATTCAAGGGAGCATTGTATGGAGTAAATCTAGACCTTTCTATGGGCTCAGTTTCTGATCTAGAGATTCAAGTTTTTGAGTCTATAAGAAGTGACGAACTGTTAAAAGCATCTTTAGTTTCTATCCTAATTAATGACGTTAATACTGAAACAAAATCTGTATCTATTCTAGAAATCGTTAAACTCGTAAATGATTCAGATTTAACTTATGTACCCGGACCAGCTCCAATGCAGCTTTTGCGGTTCAGCCTTCCAGAAGGTTCATATAATTTGATGATAGATTCTTCATTAATTACTGCTGAAATTTTTCAAGTTGACAAAGGTTTCGGAATATCTGCCTCATTACCTCCTGGAGAACATGATATTTTCTTTTCGTATGACATGCCTTATGACTCAGGAAAATATGAACTATCCAAAAACCTTAGATACGGAGCAGACATTTTAAGAGTCGTTTCTCCAGTAGATTTAGTAGATATCGGTGATACTTCTCACGGAGATTTTGAAGAAGCATTAATTGGTGAAAGAAAATATAACGTATTAGAGGTTACAGATATCACAAAAGGCGAAACTCTCATGTTATCCATTGAAGACCTACCTATGCCTTCAACCTCACAAAGGTTTTCATCAGCATTCAAATCTATTAGATGGGAATTAGCAGTGCCAGTAGCCTTGGGAATAATAGTTATTTTCTCCGCAGGCTCAATTATCTGGTTAAATAGTAGAAATAAATCTGATTCCACCTCTGAGGATATAGCTATAGATAAACCAGAAATAGCAATGCTAATTGAACTTAAACAGATGTATGCCGAAGGCAAAATTACAGAGGAAGAGTACCAACATAAAACAGAAATAATAAAGAAAATACTTGATGAATAATTTTATAAATCAGACATCTGAGACGTTGGCGTCTGTTGAGCTAACATACTCGCTCTTCAATATTCCCATAACTACTGAGTCGAACCTAGCACCATGATGTGGGCGGCTCTTTCGCAAAGTTCCTTCATGTATAAATCCAAACTGTCTAAACAGGCTGATTGCTTTTTTATTATATTCAGGAACATCGACCCATATCCGAAATAATCCGATTTGATCAAATCCAAATTCGATGATTTTGTTAGTTGCGGCGTTTCCAAAACCTTTGTGCCATAAGTCTTTTCGCCCGATGAGAACTGACAGCTGTCCGTCACCTAAAGATTCTTCGATAGCTAAATGAACTTCTCCAATGTGCTCTTCACCTGTATATACGGAAAATATTTTGTGATCTGAATCTTCAAATACTTCCTTCCATTTTAACTCAGAAAAAGAAGCTGCTTTCCCAGGGTTATATGCTAAATGAGCCGAATCACCGTATGAGTAACGCCCAAACCAGGCTTCGGCAACTTCATCATCTTGTAGCCATTCATGGATTTTCAGAACATCTTCTCTGGAGACTTCTCTTAATTCAATGTGCTGAAAGGTCATACTTATCCTCTCGCTTTTCTAGAATCATACTGAATTCATTAATATAATCCGGACAATTATCTCTTTTTTGATAGTTGCTTAATTGCATCAACTAACCTATTTATTTCGTCTTCGGTATTAAAAAAGGCTGTTGAAACCCTGATACCTTGTTGAGATTCTATAGCTCTAACCACTATTTTGTCATTTTT
>MDSV01101361.1_pt1 | contig 14644 bp, 15 predicted proteins | sample 810851 | NCBI WGS metagenome assembly MDSV01 (sample SAMN05326640, study PRJNA326480) | marine metagenome | isolation source: seawater | place: Atlantic Ocean: North East | collected 2012 | reverse complement strand
ATTCAACAGATGACACCGGCAGAGATGGACGAGTACGAGGACGCTGTCGGCAGCACCATCATCGCGGACACCGCCATTGTGACCGCTAAAGACCTTAAGCGTCACATGGAGTTGGTTTTCAACGCATACGACGAACCAATTCCCGACGAGCACGTCAAGAACATCAAGGCCGCCCTATTGCTAGCGATAGAGGCCATGTGTGATGGAGAGATGCCTGGAGCACTGATTACGAGCAAGCATTCGGCCATCATCGGTGTGCCCGACAACTGGCGTCCATTCCGCCGTCACTGCAATCGTCTCCTGAGTCGTTTGGCAGGTGAAGATGTGCTCCAGCGAGCAGCCGCAATTGGTGCTTGTGGCAAAACGGTGACTGAAAACGGTAACCAACACAAGTTTGCAGCCGGCTGTGCACAGTACAGCTGTGCTATCCCCAAGGTAGCCGTGACGACACTCGCGGAAGATGCAGACTACTGCACGGCGCGTGCGGCACTCCCGGCTCCAAAAATTAAGAAACGCAAGCATTCTTCTTCGGGAGCGCCGGTCAAAAAACAACGTGTCGATTAAATGGACTATAAATGTCCCGCGAAAATTTAAAAAAAATGCTCGGAACAACAATACAGCAGTTTAAAGCAAAATTCCATTACACAACTATTGAAAATGTTCAATTAGAAAAAGTAAAAGATATGATCGACCATGGCAATTTCAAATATGCACTTGAATTGCTTCAAACAATAAAACCAACACTATGGGATAAAGAATTTGATATCATAGAACTTCAAATTAAACAACGAATTAAATAAACAACAACATATGATTTATTAAACTTTGGTCTCAAATGACTGTTTATCAGGTATAGGTACTGTATGAGCTATTGGCAATGAAGGTTGAGCAACTGGTATTTGGCGTGTTAATTCAACTTGATTCACTGTAGACGAATGTTCTTTCGGGGATTTCGATGACCGATGACAACATTTTTTACATTCACGCCACACACAAATGATAATGATCACTGCCAAAACACCTATTATTAGAGCTTCTCGTGCTAAAATAGGACTACCCAACCATTCACTTGATGATAAAGCTGGACATGGCTGCGAGGAAGTTTGGTCTATATCATTGGAATTGGGTAATGGGCTGTTATCGAAAAAGCCATTGGACTCATTGATATATCTTGTTTTATCAATATATCTCGTTTCATTAATATATCTTATTTTATCGATATATCTGGTTTGATTGAGCCATTTCGTTTGATTGATAAATCTCGTTTCATTTATGTATCTCAGTTTATCAACAAATCTCGTTTCATTTATATATTTGGTTTCATTGATGTATCTCAGTTTATCAACAAATCTCGTTTCATTTATATATTTGGTTTCATTGATGTATATAGTTTCATTGATATATCTTGGCTTGTCTATATATCTGGTTTCGTTGATATATCTGGTTTCATTGATATATCTTGGCTTGTCTATATACCTTGTTTCATTGATGTATATAGTTTCATTGATATATCTTGGCTTGTCTATATACCTTGTTTGATTGATATATCTTGGTTTGTCGATATATCTGGTTTCGTTGATATATCTTGGCTTGTCGATATACCTTGTTTGATTGATATATTTGGTTTCATTGATATATCTTGGTTTGTCGATATACCTTGTTTGATTGATATATCTGGTTTCGTTGATGTATCTGGTTTCGTTGATATATCTAGTTTGATTAATGTATTTAATCTTTTCAATTGTTTTTTCAACTTGAGTGATCATTTTACCTGAAAATAGTGTTGCATAAAATGCTTTACATGCGTCTTTACAAATATTGGTACTCCTAGAACAGCAATTTCCACCACTGCACGCGTTATGGCGACATGGTATATAATTTGTTGCCGCGTTTGTTTTACTACATGTTTTATATTTAACATGTCCTGAAAAGGAATCTGGCGATTTATTACAAGAACATTGTCCGCGACACTTTTGTAAAGTTTTAAATCCCAATTTATATTGTTTACATCCCAAATTCCATGATTTTGTTGTCCAAGCTTCATTTTTAGAGCCAGTATAATAACTATACCTATATTCTTGGCATATATTTTCAAGTATTGATTCGTCATAATAATGATCACTAAAGTTGATATACCTTGGCTGGTCAATGTATCTAGTTTCATTGACCCATCTAGTTTCATTGACCCATCTAGTTTCATTGACCCATCTAGTTTCATTGACCCATCTGATTTTGTTTTCAATGCAAGTTTCTGGTGTTTGATAGTGTCTGAATGGCATTTTATATGTGTTTGATGTTGACGCATAGTTTCCCCACTGTTCTTGTGTAATCCATTTAAAATCCGTTGGAGATGGGCAAGCATAAAAACGACAGTGATAATTTGCGGTGGGTGATTTAATAGATTCGCCATATCTTGAAACCATATTACATTTACCCAATGGCTCATTAATGCATTTATTAAGGCAGTTTTCCAGAGTATTCCACATATAGTTTGCCCCGGCTGCGTTTATGGGAACTTCTGGACAGTCTGGCCTCTGACCGGTATGTGTTGAATCTTTAATCCATATAGATTTTTCTTCGGGGTTTGTAGTACAAGGCGTCCAATCCGCATTACACGGCGCTGGATAACATGGCCTTTTGCCACGTTCAGCCGGCCCCATGCACAAATTAGTGTCCGATGCTTGTGCGCCGTTACGATATCCCAAAAGACAAGAGCATGTATTTGCGGATGTTGACACTATTAAAATAAAAAATAAAATCAAAAACATGGTGAATAATAGTTATGACAATTAAATAGTCCGTATTAATTAATTTGTTTAAAAAGTAACACATTTGGAGTTTCAATCAATTTCCAATATGTATTTTGGTCTAAAATGTGTGGCAAATGTATGTGTATATCTTTGTGATAAACAATGAATACCATGGATATGTTTTTGGCTTTAATTGGACGGCACGAAACTCTAAATTCAGAAGTTTTTGTCAGATCATTTGAACATTGGCGCATTAATGGAAAAAAATTTTCGGTAACAGTGTCAGTGTCAAATAATCTTTTTTCGTCCAAAGGTGGCACAACTATAAACCTCCCCCGTTTTGTAGGGTTTCCTATTGACCGACATAAACTTTCTAATACCATGCGTCCGGGCTTGTGAATAGTAGCAGAGAATTCGATAACGTAAGTAGCTTTTTTTGTGGCGCCCGCGTTTTTATATGAATATGTATCATTGTTATTGTTATAATCAATTGGTTCAAATATATCTAAATATTTAGAACCATTGTTCATTAATTTAAGCTCTTTTGATTCATATAAAATAAGCCATTGTTCAGTTGCATCTTCAAATGCTATTTTCCGATCGTTAAAATACTTTCCAGAACCATCATCGTTCTCCTGACGCACAAATGCTCTCGAATGTGGTGTCGTTATAGGTCTGGGGGCGGTTCTTTTGACTTTTTTTGCCACCGGCTTACCCTTTTCTACTTTATAACCAAAATGAGACATTGATGAAAGTTTAACAAATATATACTGTTAAACTTTTAATTTTTTCTTAATATTTAGAATAGATTTTTCTATCGTTTTAGACGAGGCTCCAAATGGAATGAAAGAACTCAACCATGGTCGCCCACCTTCTTTGTATCGTTCAATTAATTGTTCGACTGTTTTTATATTTTGCCGCCGAAAATGAGCTTCAGTTTTTGGCCCAACACCTTCCAAATCTTGTAATTTGGAAGGTGTTTTTGTATATGTGTTTTTTTTGAATGACAAATTCATTGAAACTTTAGGATCGGGCCCTTTCATTGTTGGTATCTTTTTGGCGGCGAATGATAATTCCATGGAAACTTTCGATTTGTTTTTTGCAAATGGGGCAATCCACTTGTCAATAGAGTGTTCATTGCAATGTTTACACAGTTTTGCGAGCGCAATAGCATCGTCAATTGCAACATGCGCATTGTATTTTTCAGAGAATATTTTTTCATACAAAATGGGCTGTGAATATGATTTATGACCGGGCAAATGTTTTCGGAATAAATGTAACGTATCATATTTCCTAATATTTGGTTGAGACATTTGTGAACGTAAGGCACATCCTTGCAATACTTTAAAATCGAATGAATTGCCATTATGTGCCAACCAACAATGGGATCCTGTCCAGTCGAATAAATCGGCTAATGCTTGTTGTTCGGTCACGAATTTGGGGCCGTGAGCGCCATTAAACCATCTCACAAAATCATTGGCTCTGTATTCGAGATTTCTGGCTAACCAAACATTGGGAGATTCTTCTTTTTGAAACATGGATCGATCGACTGAATTTCGACGAACAAGTACTTTTGACCAAAAATTCAAGGTAGCTTTTGGTTTTTGGTATATGGATTCAAGGTGTGATATCAATTGTTGTCCACTGTCAAGTTTTGCGCTGATCGGATTTACAAGGCGCATAAAACGGTTGTCCGTATTTGACCAATGAACCGCACCGATTTCTATGATACGTGTTTCGAAACGTTTTTGACCAGGAGGTCGGACAGAATTTGGAATTTTCCCCGCAATGGTTGTTTCCAAATCAATACAAATTCCTATGGGTATTTTAGTAATATTACGTATCATAACTTATTTTACAAATAGTCTTTATATACTAGAAAATATAATCATTTACTTGTTATTTTATTATACGATGTCCCTTCTTTTTCAATTCGGCCAATACCAAATCATATTGTTCGCGTTGCTCTGGAGTAAAGGTGTTTTTTTTATTTAATAATGTTTTCTGAAGATGGCGAATCTTTCCTAATTTTCGATAACAAGTTTCATCGGCTAGTTCTTTAATGGTGTCGATATCTTCACTGATAACACGCCTACGCTTTGCGCGCACCCGAACGCGTTCTCTGGCGGCGGCGGTTATCGCCTCTTCTTCTTTATATTTTTGTTGGCGCTCTTTCAATTGTGTAAGTCTATCGTTTTTTAGAGCGAGTTCGTATTCTTTCTTTTGTTTGTATACTAATGCCTTTCGTTCGTCGAGTTCCTCTGGATTTCCAAAATCACGCCTTAGGCGATCGATAGCGTCTTCATAAGTCATCTCAATGGCCATTTTTTCAGAAGCTAGTGATTCTGGCGTCGTTTGTAGATCTTCTTGGAGCATTTGTTGTATGAGAGCTTCAGAAGCCTCATCTTCTCTGGTTCGTTTTGGCATTTTTAAAGTTGGTTGGTTGTTTTATATGTTTTATTGAATTGTTTGTCTAAAATTTTAGACATCCAACCCATAAATTGAAAATATATATTTAAGTTGTGTGCTTCCTTTTGATGTCAAGAGGTGGTCTTCTTAGTTTAAAACATTTATTATACGAAGTCAGTCCAAAAGAATTATATAACGTCGCTGCACGTTTGGCCCAAGAGACCCAAAACAATGTTGATGTATATTGTCCCGAAAAAGGCCAGTGGAGTTTTGAAGTGATAGAGCGGTTTTTATTTGACCGCGGTATGAAGTGTACAGTGGCGAGTTCAAACAATGCTTGGAAATTAGATTCGCCAACTTTTTTAAAAAAAAACCCCGGCATGGTTGGATTTATGATTAAAGAAACACTTGAATCGTTTCGAGCATCCGATTTTACCTGGACAACTGCCAATGCTCCCATCGAACTCACAGAAATGTCTCGCAAATTAAAAGAGAATGATTCCGTGGTGATACATAAAATGTGGATGCCTTTGCAGCCTTTTTTTGTTGAAAATATCCCCTTTCATATTATGACGGACAATGAACCATATGTCCGTCACGAATGTCAACCTTCTTCGTGTTGGAATCCGCAAAAAACCCAATATACTAATCATCGTTCGGCGGTCAAAAAATATATGTGTGCCCACAAACGCAGTCATATTATGATGTCCAATAATAAAGAAATTGTTCTTTGTCAACCTAGTGAAACGGGCTGGCAAACAAATACAATATTAAATTATGAAGTGGCACCCATGGAACAAATTGCCCAGCAGGCTGCTGAAGTACTTGTCAATAAAGTTGTGCAAAGAATCGAACAACACCCAGAAACAAACGGATGGACTGTCCTCGCGCATGCCATGTTTTGTGCAAATCAATATTTGGGAGGTTCAATACGCATAAATGAGTTTTCTTCTCTAACAGAAGAAGAATTGCAGACCTTAAAAGAATACGAAGCTGGTATGCACCAATCCAAATAATTGTGTTGTGTAATAACTATATAACATCCCCGAAACATAACAAATGGGTTCAGGTTCTTCGATAAACCGTGTAGATGTTCTTACATGTCCAGAAGGATATTCCAAAGAAAACTTTCAGAAAATCTGTGTCCTCTTTGATAAATTGGATAAAGATTCAAATTTGGGTGTCTCATCCCATGAATTATCTGACATTGCGGCATTACATGTGAAAAATTGTTTGATCAGACTTCAAGCACGTCTTAATAGTGTACAACAGGGCAAGGAGCGCGAAATTCAACAACTCGACGACGCTTTTAATGATAAAGTTGCTTTAATGCGTACGGAACTTGAAGCGGCTAAACATAATTTGAATCAACGTCGATTAGTAGAATCGACGCGTATTGAAAAACAAATCGCTTATTATTCTGGGTTGGACGAATCTGGAAAATGTAACGCATTTATGAAAGTAGTGTCCAATGATTCTGAAGATGTCATTGATTTCCAATCTTTTTTCGAATATATGAAACACAGAACGGACGATATTAGTAATATTACCTATAAAAATTAAAAAAAAAAATAATAAATGCAATGTTATGTTTGTTTAGAATCATGTTCTACTCGGTCACCGTGTGAGTGTGAATCTGCTATTCATCCATCTTGCTGGCTTCAAATGCAACGTAAAATGCCCCATGAAAATTGCACTGTATGTAAATCGCCACTACAAATCGAACCAGTCTCGTTTCCCGCCGAAATGCCCGAGTCAGTTTTAATTATTCCTGATGACGACGACGACCATTCAACATTGTGTCCTATTTTGAGTTTCATAGTCTTTGTTTGCTCAATGTATTTGATCTGTGGTTATTTTGGAAAGGCTATTTTAATATTCGGTGGTACGAAAATAGATAATTTCTGGGAGTTTTGGTCATATACCCATGTAGTTTGTTCATTTTTTACTTCGGGTCTTAGTTTTATATTTTGGCGTCAACGGTAATGATTATCCTCCATTAAATCGTGCCAATAAAAACAACTCATTTTTTTTGGCAAACATTTCTTTACATATCAGTCAAATACGAGTGCAACTTCGCGCGTGAAAGCATATAAGACTATTAAAAGTGTCAGATACTTAATCCGTACATATTAAAATTATCGAACTATAAATTTGATGTTTACGCCGGTTGCATTTTTACACTATAAATGTATCGCTCTCTAATTATAAAATGGGTATCGCAGAATCTTATTTTAAAGCCACAAAGACAGAATTGTCAGAATCGCTTTCCGCAGTATTAGTAGATACTATTCGCGTTCAATATAAAGTTATCGCCAAGCAACCTTTGTTGACGAACGGTAAAGATGCCAAAGCGCTTGGGCCAATGGTATCGGTGCCTTATGATAGGAGATGTGTTGCTCCTTGGAAAGATGTTCCAGAATTCATGCACAAACAAGTCTTTGCAGCATTTAAGGAAGGTATTGCAAAAGGTAATCCGTTTGATTTCGACAATGCAGTTACATTAGAATTAGATGAAAGAGCTCGTCAAGTTGGCGACGAATATTATCATGTGAAACTAAATCTTAAAACGATGACAGGTACGTGGCAAGTCTCCACACCCTTTCCCAAGGAAAATTGCAACATCAAAGCATACATACGTATTTTCGTGGAACGCGTGAAGACCGACCGTATTATCAAATTACTGAATCAAACAAATACATTAAGATCTTTGAGTCCAAAGCAATTTCAGGTATTGACAGATCTCATTGAAGAATATAAAGGATTTATAGTGAATTCGGTGTTCCCCTTTATGAATAAAGTACCAACACCATCATTAAAAATGAGATACGTCAAATGTAACTTGGACAAAGCAGAAACGTTGCAATTTTTAACTGCCATACAAAATCATATTTCAAGAGTGCAACAAGGAGCAAGAGTGGACTGTTTATCTTTTTAAGGATTTTTCTAATAAAACGTTTAACCTATAAACGGCACCTTTTTAGAACAAGAACATGTCATCTACAGCATATGGAATATTAGCGTCTATATCTGCCATTGGGTGTCTTATTACATTTGCGGGAGGTGTTGTTGGTTTGATTGGATCTGCTGCTGTTTTATTCAGCAATGGATTGTCCGTATCTATATTTATAAAAGAAAATTGTCCAAAAAAGCCTAGCCAAACAGAAACTGAAGAATTAGAATGAATCCAAATACACTTTTAAAACACTGTATTTTAATTATGTTAATAAATTTATATGAAACATCTGCCATTATTATCTTTTTACTTTCTTCTTGGGTTTTGTTTCCAATTTCCTTCTGTTGCTATGCGATATTGGATGATGAACGACGTTAAAGTATCGCCCGCACAAATGTCGGCTATGATGGGTGTTGCATCTATACCTTGGTGTTTGAAACCATTTTATGGGTTTATTTCCGATTCATATCCTATTCAAGGTTATCGAAGAAGACCTTATATGATTACGATGGCATTTTTATCTAGTTTTATGTGGATTATATTGCCATTCGTCCCATACGATGAGTTTTTGGTTACGTTTGTAATGACCATGGCTTCTTTCGGTTTATGTTTTGCAGATGTTATGGCAGATTCGCTATTGGTGGAAGTAGCGCGGAATGAATCGGAAAAAAATAGAGGCATTATTCAATCATGGTCTTGGATGTTACGGTTCGCAGGTGGTCTTTTGGCTTCAGGGTTTGGCGCCCTTGCATACGACAAATTGGGATCCGCTCAAGTATTTTTGATCAATTCTATGGTTCCAGTATGTATCGCTGTTCTAGCGGCGTTCATTCCCGACGAATATACCGGGGTAAAAACAGATTGGAAAGAAACAGGCGGTAAATTAATGTCAGCGGTAAAAAATCCAAGCATATATCGACCAGCTCTCTTTTTATTTATGATTTGCGTGACACCAGGTTATGGGGGTGTCATGACATTTTTTTATGAACGAGAACTCGGATTTACACCTGCAGAATTTGGCGCTCTGGATGTATTGGGATTTATCGTCCAAATTCTCGGAACGTATATTTATAAAAAATGGCTCCGAAAAGTTTCATTTCCCAAAATATTTGGTTGGGCATTGCTCATTTCCTTTATTTTGGAAAATACATTACTGATTTTAGTATTACATATCAATAGAGATCTGGGTATACCCGATTATGTATTTGCATTCGCAGAAAGGGTTGTCATTACGTTGGCGGGTCAGTTCATTACCATGCCTATGGTTGTACTGGGAGCAAGAGTGTGTCCAGTTGGCATTGAAGGCACATTATATGCTCTATTAATGTCTATTACGAATTTGGGGGGTGTTGTCTCTTCTGAATGGGGATCTTTACTCACAACAATGTTTGGAATTACATCTACAAATTTTACAAACTTGTGGAAACTCATGTTGTTGTGCAATGCATTTGATTTAATTCCACTAGGATGTATCCGATTATTGAGTGGCATATCTACAGAAAGGCCTATTTAGTTAGACCACTTTTTTTTTATAAAATGCCGCCCAAAAAAAGACGTGTCGAAAAAAAAAGAAAACGGCGCGAGCATCCAAAAGTAGAAGCTTGGTCAAAAATAGCCACATTGGCCACTCAAATTACAAAATGTACACAACAAATTGTTCAATATAAAGCACTTCTCAAACAAATCATTGATACAACATGTCATGATAAAGAATGTCCTGAAAACATATGGGAAACGCAAGAACTTTCTGAAACTTTAGAAAAAGACATTAAAGATTACATTAATAATTGGCTTAAAGATGTTCTACAAAATTCCTCTAACATTAAACAAACAAGAGATGACGCACTTAAAACATTAAGAACAATAGATGTATTAGATGACCAAGCTTTAAAAGCAGCAGCACTTATTTTAGCAGAAACCGAATTTCAATGCGAAGCCATGGAACAGCTCATTCATAAATGGAATAAAATTGTTCGATACAATGAAACAACGTCTGTACAAAAACATACAGATGCTTGGTTGATCCGTTGGCTTAAACAATGGAATCACACTCGAGGACAGCTCGAACGCTTGCGTCAATTCTTTACTAAAGAATTAAACAATCCCTTTATAAAAGATTAAATTTCTTCATCATTCTCAAGATCTAAAAGTGGCTGTTGAGGGATCACTTTAAATTGCGAGAACCAACAACCTCCAAATATGACAGGAGATACCATCAAAAATACACTGGTAAATAACCACCAGATTGCACGTGTACTTTCAAACCAAACAATTAGAAATACAATGCCGATGATAAACATGAGTACAGTTAAACTAAATAGTATTTTGTCTCGCATATATCTATTTTATTTCCTTTTTATATTCCAAACGAGTTTATATTCATAATGAAAAATACCTATTTATTAACCAAACTATATATTTAATGTCGGTATTTAATACACACACATTAAATCGTTTTTTACCTTCTGAACCAGGAGATAAAAAACGACGTAGAAGTGATCCTGCCCCCGAGGGAGCAAATCAAACAATAGAAAGACTTCGGCGCGAACGTGATTATTTTAGAAACCATTATAATAGAGTTCGGCAAGAACGCGATAGAATTCAACAAAACATTCGTCAACAAGATTCGTTCATTGATGACTATAAACGAGAACGCGATGAATTAACACGAACAATAGCCATCGGTACCCTAGAAAATCGAGAATTAACACAAACAATAGCCAACGGTCGCCGCGAAACCCGCGAACTAACACGGTCAATAGCCATCGGCACCCGAGAAAACCGAGAATTAACGCGAACAATAGCCCGGGGGCGTCGAAATTTTGACAAACTTCAACAGAAACTCAGTTATAAAGAGATTGATATTGTCCAACTTAAACATTATCAAAAACTTCAAATACGAAAATTAACAAATTTGGCGAAGGAATATTATGAAGACCAAATAAAGGTTTTACAAGACCAAATAACAAAATCCGGCGGTAATGTTCCACAACATAGACTTTTCGAACAACCTGATACTCAAGGCGGTCTCCAAAAAAATAATACAATAAAGCCAAATGAAACCGATGATAATGGAGATATAATAACTACTGGCCAATTAATGAAGTTGATAAACGACATTAGCACAATAGTTTCTAAAGGAAAAAAACAAATGTCTCACAAACAGTTTGTCGAAATGGTCTACTATCCCTATAGTCAACAAGCTTTTGGAATTGTATACCTGCAAACCCTTTCGGAAGAAATCATAAATGCTTGTGAAGAAGACGAAATGACTGAAACAATTCAATGTACTTTATCTCCAAAAGAGATTGAGAGTTATCTTTTGAAGCATAAACTATTTGAATTGCAACACATTAAGGAATTATTTGGAAACTATAAACATTCTTCTTATGTTCTTCAGCGTTTGTGGGATATGGGATATCATCAAGCCAAAGATGTTGTCAAGGGATTTGAAGAAACACAAGCCTCTAGTTTTAAACCAGAACACGCACTAACAAAAACACGAATTTTTGGATTTGAAAACGACGATTTACCAGCAAATACATGTTTTGTGTCAGGTGCTAGTCAAATGGGCGTTGGCGATCACATATATCCTGTTCGGGCGATTCGTCACATTACCGGATGTTATGGTGGAAATTCACAATGGAACTTAGTTCCGGTTAAATCGGATTTAAATCAGCCTTACAAAACTTGTATTTTATATTTATCAGATCAAACATTGATAAAAACAAGTTTGGATTATACAACCCTTGAACCCATCGACGATTTTCCAAATCTTTCATATCTTACAGATAATGTACACAAAAAAGAAAAGTTTACTCGAAGATATAATCGCGTAAAAAAAAGGTTTGAAAATCAACCTTTTAAAGCTGTCATTCGAAAAAAGGGATGGTACTTGGAAGATAATAAATCCCAAAAAGAAATAGTTCATAATGGGTGTATACTGGTAAGAAATATAGAACATTTATGGCATTTAATGAATATAAGCAAAGATGATTTGGACAAATTTGATACATTTCCTAAATTAACAACATGGATGCCCGATAGAGACAACAATCCAAAACAATTTATTATAAATTGTTTGGAAAAGAAATGGATTTTGGACTCCATAGCATCGAGCCTTGGCATAGAACAAGGTCAAGTCCGTGATTTTTTAAACATATTTATTAAGAAAACCCCAAGAAGTGATGACGAACAAAATCGCTTTGTAGAATATACCAAAAATGTTCCATGGCCACTGAAAAAATCGCATACATTGAAAGAGTGTCTGAATTTTATTCTCGAATTGACAGGATTCAAAGAGATTGCCAGCAAATTAACTATATCAAATGCCATACCTATCAAAACGTGGCTAGAAAACAAAGAAGCCAAAGGGATGTATGAAAAAGCAGATGCCTATGATATCTGGTTCAAATTGTGTTTGTGGGAACATTATGTCAGTACAATCACTACCCCCTGTGGCTCACCCAAAATGTTTTGGGAAATGACTGTCTCCGATTTTGATGTAGTTGAAGAAAGTTTACGGATGGGTGTGAAATCAATTGACAAAGCCACACAAGATTTTTTAAAAAATAAGCGATGTGGACGCAAATAGGTTACGTTTAATTAAGTAATATATTTTTTAATAATATTGATGGCTGATCTCTTTAAAAAAAATCATTCGTCAGAATCATCAGATGACGATTCATCAGACGAAGAATCTTTTTTATCCGTTTCCGGTAGGCCGTTTTCAAGGTTAAGTCGTCGGGGGGGAATTTTATTACGACGAGAACGTCTCTGTCTTCTTTTGCGAGGAGCCGGTTTAACTGGTTGATGTTCTTCTCTTTTAGGCGTGCTTCCTTCGGCAGATATAAATGAACGAAACATAATTACCATAAATGAATATGTATTTATAGTTTACTTTTTTAAAAAATATTTTTATTGTAGAAGATTTGTCTTGGCCTTGATAAATTCTTCTTGGCTGAGAAGTCCATCCTTGAACATTTTTCCAAGCTCGATAATCTCTTTGGCCATGTCACGATGACGAGAACCAGAAGGCGATGGTGGTGCAGCGGCGCGCACGCGATCCGCGCGATTCTTCTGTGCTTGTGTTTTCTTGTCCGCCGCCTCCTTCTGTAGTTTTTCGAGGAAATCATTGTGCTTCTTCTTCTGAATCATATCGAATGAAAAAGTCTTATTGGCGCGATCCGTCAGACGTAGACGAATGTGAAAGGGGTCACCGTTGGGGGTTTGACCGCGAAAGAGCACCGATGTAACAAGACCAGGTGTATAATCAAATACCTTGTGACAGGTTATCTCCTTGAACAGTCCTTCGCGCTGGCAATGTCCTTTGAGTTGATTGTGAAACTCATCCGGAAGACGCTTAATCATGATTGTGGTTTGTTTAAAAACCAGTTTGGAGGCATGTACTGCAACAATGTGATGTTCATTGCCGGAAATCAACCGCTCACATCCGTGCATCACTAGCAGAGGATACTTGTCCGTCATCGTGTATTGCTTGGGCGACCGTTCAAACTCGAGTTTGACTCTGCAAGTACCCGTCTTTAGCCCATCCATTACTGAACGAATAGCCGAAAACATGTGCTCCTTAGAGACATCTGCGCGCGTCATCATGACTTTCGCGAAATCTGGCGCATGTGGGGTGTTTATAAGACTGTTTTTAGCCGTCTCGACAGCAATACATCGCGAGCCCGGATACAGGTAGTCTGGATTCTCCTCAAACCATTTGGCAAACTTAACTAGAAGCTGTGGCGACACGTCACGAATGCGTCCATGGGAAACCTGTTCATTAAGCGCCTTCCAGCGGTTGTATGCGGGGCGATCCCCACAAAACTTGTTAGCAATAAGACGCTCCTCCTTGTCGTGGCGTTTCTTAGAAGCAATCCGTCGCTGCTCGAAATGTATGACTTCGAACCAAGAACCAAGGCGCCGAAACATGGCAGTAAGCTCGTTCTCTGATTTTCGCTCATCTGGATATTCCCCATAATGGGCACTGAGTCGGTGCTGGGCGTGACTAAGTCCATCAGCGAGTTTTTTGGCTTCCTTGGCAGCACGATTGCGGCGAGCAATTTCATTTTTATGAAACCAAACATGTTTGACAAACGCTTCCTCAGAAATAGGGTCATTGACAGATGTTCCCTTAGCCCTTAGCCAGTTCAGAATGCCCGCGCGCATATAATCGCCACTAGAGCGCTTGTTGGGGATGTCCCGTTGATATTTGCGAAGGGCGCCTGCCACTGCGGCATTTTTGGGATTCTGAAGAACAATAATAAGAAATTCGGAAACGGGTTTCTTGGTTGACCAGGCCTCAGAAGGACGGTGCCAATAAAAATCAGCCACTATAGAGTTTTTACTCTCACCGTTGTGCTCGGAACGCGATGCCGCATTCATTGGCGAGGTCGGTGGGGCGATTGGAGGGGTAGAAGCGTCAGTGGCTATAGAAGACATATTTGTCTGGGTGGTTATATTTGTATATGTGTGTAGAAATAAGAATATGTCTAAATTATGTGTTTTTAGAGTTCTAAATATT
>MDSV01175651.1_pt1 | contig 14645 bp, 17 predicted proteins | sample 810851 | NCBI WGS metagenome assembly MDSV01 (sample SAMN05326640, study PRJNA326480) | marine metagenome | isolation source: seawater | place: Atlantic Ocean: North East | collected 2012 | reverse complement strand
GATCTGCATCAGAATGGACACAAAGATTTGGCAGAAAGAGATCTGAGGATAGCAAACTTAATCAGAATACATTTGGAATTGAAAATACAAGTTTTGAGTTTGAGATAGAATCATATCTAGAGCATCAAGCTGTTAAATTTCAAAATATTTTTGATGCGAATTGTTATCTATATTTATCCAGAGCAATGGATTGGTTTGATGTTGCTAAACATGGAGAGTCTACTTTGGATGCTATTTCTAAGACAAAAATTAAAAAAGCTCTAATTTTAGGCGTAGGCAATGATGTCTTATTTCCACCTCAGCAACAAAAAGAAATTGCAGAGTTATTCTCATTGTCAAGCACTATAGTAGAGTACAAAGAACTTGATTGCCTTCAAGGTCATGACTCATTTTTAGTAGATACATCGAGATTTTCTAAAGAGATTATAAAATTCATTAAAAACCTATGAGATTACTGAAGTTTTTTGTCTTTATGCTTGTTATTTCGGTTAACAAAGTTTATTCAAGTGAGTATCTCGGTACAGTTACTAGAGTTATTGATGGTGATAGTGTAATTGTTAAGGGCAATGATACTTTCAATAAAATTAGATTGCGTTATATTGATGCTCCAGAGCTATCACAAAGTTATGGAATGCAATCAAAAAAATTCTTACAGAATCAATTACTAGATAAATTGGTCTTAGTGTATACAGAATATAATGATAGATTTGGTAGACAGCTTGCTGACATCTATATACATAATGATAAAGAGTCTATTTATATTAACGCAAAGATGATCAAAAGTGGCAATGCCTGGGTTTACAAAAAATATCGATCTAATTCATATCTTATAAATTTAGAAAATCATGCTAAGATGAACAATATAGGCATATGGAGCATGCCAGAACCTTTAGAACCTTGGGTATATAGAAATAAGAATAAATAGACGAAATTAATGATAAGAAATCTTTTTACATTTACTTTGATATGCATCTTTCTCACTTCATGTGCAACTCCCAAGGCATTGGATATCATACAGGCAGATGATGAAGTGATGACTTGTGATGAGTTGAAACTAGCGTATGAACAAGCTAATACCAGCGAGGATGAAGCACACATTAATAAGGGTGTAACTAATGAAAATATCTTATCAGGCCTATTTTTCTTTCCAGCTTATTTTGTAACATATGGCTCATCAATTCATGCACAATATAATGCTTCAGAAAGAAAAGAGCATTTATTAAAAATATATAAAAATAAAGGATGCGCTCAACCAAAAAGCGCTGAGTATCAGAAAACTGTATCTGATACGCTGAAGAAATTAGAACATTTGAAGGAAAAGTATAGTAAAGGTATTATTGACGAAGAAAATTATTTAGAATTGCGTCGTCAATTATTATTTGAATTTAACTAGGAATGACAAAAAAGATTGTACTAGTAACCGGGGGATTCGATCCATTACATTCAGGTCATATTAATTATCTTGAATCTGCTAAAGCAGTAGGTGATTTACTTCTTGTTGGCTTAAATTCCGATCAATGGCTTGTAAGAAAAAAAGGTGATTACTTATTAAACTATTTTGAGAGATCAACTATAATTACAGCTCTTCATATGGTTGATGAAATTATTAAATATGATGATAGTGATGACACTTCAATAAACGCTATTCGAAAAACTAGAAATCTTTATCCTGATTCTCAAATAATTTTTTGTAATGGCGGTGATAGATCGAAATCAAATACACCAGAATATAATTATTTTAATGATGATAAAAATATTATTTTTAAATTCAATATTGGAGGCTGTAAAACTAATTCTTCGAGTACTATATTATCACGATGGAAGAATGGAAAGAATAAGATTAAATGATTTTTTATGTAATTAACTGATGCTTATTTTTCAGATATAAGAAAAAAGCAATTATCTCATATATAACAACTGACAATTGATAGACTATGGGTAGAGATACTATTTTAGCTAGCCATTTATATCTAGGTATATTTTGCCACATGATAATAAAAGCTCTCACACCCGCATATACCGTGTCTTCATGTATTACATGCAGTCTTCTTAATAACTGCTTATGATTTTTTCCAGATAATTTAATCGAAATATCTAGATTATTTATATCAACCCATTTTATATTATTCTCAAGTGATTTGTAGTGATTAATCTCTTTCGAACAAATTGAGCAGCTGTCGTTAAATAGTACTTTAATCATTTTGTATTTTCCCTTATAAAACAATCCGCTTTGGATAGTATCATTTCTTTTTTTTGTTTATTCATTTTATCAAAAAGACTTACCATCATATTTAACCTAGGATTTGTTTTAAAAAATTTTCTATTTTTATCAATAAACCTCCAATACAAGCCATCCATTGTATCGCACCAAGCACCTTTTTTAAAATCCATCATCTTCATGATGTAGTTAGAGCCGCATATATATGGCTTAGTAGCCATTATCCCTCCATCCGCAAAAAGCCCCATGCTATATACATTTGGAGTCATAACCCAATCAGACGAATCAATATACAGCTCCATGAACCATTTATATGCATATTTTGGATCTATTTCGCACAAGTTCATCAAATTAACCTGTATCATTAATCGCTCAATGTGATGAGAATAGGCATGCTTAATGGTACTCTTGATCGAATAATCCAATGGCTCAAGACCCGTAGAACCATCATACCATGACCTAGATAGCTTATTTTTATGTTTAAAAAAATTACTTTTCTCCATATTTGAACCCTCAACTTGGTAAAGACACCTCATAAACTCTCTCCAACCTATTATTTGACGGATAAAACCTTCAAGTGAGTTAATTCGTATATTTTCTAATTTATTGATCTCATTGAGTATTTCTTCTGGTGTAATTAATCCTATATTGAGCGAAGAGCTTAAATTTGAATGGTGCCAGAGGTAAGATCTACGATCAACGGCATCCTCAAAATCTCCAAACAATTCCAATCTATTCTTTATAAAGTCTTTTAAATTTTTCTGAGCATCATTTCTAGTTGTTGGATAATTGAAATTATCGCAGGAACCATAGTGATTAGTGAATACTTTGTTAACTAGATTTTTGACATCTTGTGTGTGTTTTGTATGCTTGAACTTTAGAATAGGGGGAGGAGTTACAGTTTTGGGTATTTTTTTTCTATTTTCACTATCATATGTCCACTTACCACCATATGGCTTGCCCTTATCCATAAGTATATCTAGTTTTTTCCTTTGGTTAATATAAAAGTCTGTCATTTTGTATAATGGTTTTTTTCTTTTTGGGCACATTTCAGTAAAATCTGTTGGATTGGTTAAGAACATTGGCGTATCTACAATTTGTATGTTTTTTACATTTTTCTTTATCTTAAGTATTTGCTTTTCAAATGATTTATCTTCTACAGTATAAATACTGACATTTTTTATTTTATATTTTTTAATAAATAAATTTAATGAGTCTATGTAAGGCATTGTTTTTTCGATATTTAAATATTCATAATGTACCTTATATCCATTTTTTTCTAGATAATCTTTATATGACCTCATTGCAGATAAGTAAAGAATCAATTTGTGTTTATGGTGTTTTTGGTATGTACAAAGCCCAAGATCCTCTCTCATATATATGGCTTTGGGTGATATTTTATTAATATATTTGATATCAAATAAGTGATTACCAAGTGAAATATGAAGTTCTGGGTTACTCAATGTTTATATTTTTTTGTCTAACTTGTTTTTTTGATGATAAGCCTACCTGTTGGGTCTATCCTATGCATAAGCGGCTTTTCTTTTATAAATTTGAAATATTCATCAACTGCTTTTTTGGCACCTTCAAAATGCCCATAATCATCTATTATTAAGATGCCGCCATCATTGATAAGAGGGTAGAGTTTATTCAGCTCAATTTTAGTAGATTCATACCAGTCTGTATCAAGTCTCAATAACGCAATTGACTCAGGTTTTGTGTCTACTAGAGTTTCTTCTACTTTACCTTTAATATAATGAACACTAGACGCAGGATAGCCGGTTGACTCCATGTTTTTTCTAACTAGATCTTCAGGTGCATATGCCCAGATATTATACTTATCTGTATTTTTTTCAGTACTTTTCATTAAATCTATCGCTTTATCTCCTGTTTCCCTCTCGATATCGTCATCTGTAGGCATAGTCATACCATCAAACGTATCATACAGCCATAATTCTCTATTTTTTTGATCATTCTTTAATAATGTATTAGCGATCATCATGCATGATCCTCCTTTCCATACACCACATTCAATAAAGTCTCCATCTATCTGATTATCAATAATATATTGGACAGACTGTTTAAGCGCATACATCCTATCTATGCTTGTAGCAGTGTAGGGTTCTAATGACTCGAATTCTTTTATAAATTCATTTTCATAATCCATATCGTATGACATACGGTTACTAACTATTTTATAACCTAACAACCCGATAATTTTTTTGATGATTTTCTTCACTTTATTAGTATTTTATCATATCTAAACAGCATAGCTTTGTAGAATAGGGTTTATGTATTTGCACTAACATATGTTCGTATAATATATATTATGTCTAATCAATAAAAAACATCGGCTCATTATTATATTTGTATGACCTAATCAACGTCTTACTGTCTGCTGAAAGTATCCAATCATAGAATAAATTAGCACCTGCATGGTTAATATCTGGACAGTTATCTTTAGATATCTTGATTATAGAGTAAATATTTTGCAATTCATTACGATTGTTATACAAAATGGCATGATTCTGTTTGTTTTTAAACCTTAGCCATGTAGATCTATCTGTATATGTATATGCATTCAGACTAATTGCCATATTTAGCGTCGAACCCATAGATTGCCCGCTTTCCAGGTACCACTTACCGCTATATTTTAATGGATCAAAACTGATAAGATTCCATTTATCTAATTCAGACTCATTTGTCCCGCTGTTGTCACCACGTGATATAAATTTTGAGTTTCCTTTGCTTAATTTATCAAAAACTGATTTTATGTCTTTAGATGATGATATGCCTGATGGGTCCGATTTTGGACCAATAACAACAAAGTCATTATACATTAAACTGCGCCTAGAATGCCCGAATCCATTAGTAATAAACATATTTTCAAGCTTACGTGAATGAACTATAAGTAAATCTCCATCACAATTTGATGCATTTATAATTGCTTGTCCAGTGCCAACAGCAACTATATTAACTTTGATATTATATTTATTAGAAAAATATGGTACTAGATACTCATACAGCCCTGAATCTCTTGTAGATGTGGTTGATTGAATGATGATCTTATCATTTATTTCAGTAGAATATGATTCATATAAAGGCATAAAAATCATTAAGATAGAAATTAATCGTAAAATATATTTCATAATCATTTATTAAGCATTCCTTTTGATAGTTCTATAATCTGAGATTCTGCAGAATATTTATACTGATTACCTTGTGTAATCCAAATCACTTTATTATTGATTGAATAATTAGTAATTATTTTTTGCATCATATCTTTATAAATACTGTCCAAATTACTTGTAGGTTCATCTAAAAACAGTATTTTGGGTCTTGTTAAAATAGCTCTTATGAGAGAAATAATTTGTTTTTCACCACCAGAAAGATGATTGGCATTAACATTTTTTATATGAAGCAGTTGGTATTCATCTAGAGTGTTGATTATATGCTTATCCTCACAGGCTAGTCTTTTTTTCATTTTAATTTCTAGCACATATTTTAAATTTTCAACTACAGTTCGATTCAAAAAGACAGGATCCTGAAATACATAAGCTGACCCATAGTCATTAAGATACTTTATAGTTCCATAGGTTGGCGCGATGATACGAGATAGTATTTTTAATAAAGTAGTTTTTCCTGCTCCATTTGGCCCAATAATAAAACTTATCCCCTCTTTTGTAATACTCAGTTTATCAATATCAATTATTTTCTTATTATTTATGATATGAGTAATATTATTTATTTTTATAAGAAAATTCATATTTGTCATACCTTGTTGTAAAACATATAAATTATAATATTGATTAGAATGGCGATCATGATTAGTGAAATTCCCAGAGCTAGAGCTAAGGATAGATCGCCTCGGGATGTTTCTAATACAATGCTTGACGTCATCACTCTAGTAACATGAGCAATGTTACCACCAACAATTATTATTGCCCCTACTTCTGACAATGCTCTGCCTAGCCCCGCTATACCATTTACTGTTAATTCATGTCTTGACTCCCAAATTAAAGTTTTAGCTACCTTAAATGTAGGCGCGTCAATAGAGATAAAATATTCTTTGAATACAAGAAATAAATTATCTATGGTTTTCTTTGATAACCCAAGGATAATTGGTGATACGATAATAAACTGCGCTATTATCATTGCCGTTGGTGAATAAAGTAGATCTAGATAACCTAAAATACCCCTTGATGAGAGAAGTAAATATAATATTAGGCCAACAGTAACTGGAGGCAAAGCCATCAGGGAGTTTATAAGAATCATAATAATTGATTTAAATCTAAACTGCTTGATCGACAGTATTGCCGCTAATGGTATTGCAAATATGCATGACAACAATATTGCTGTGAATGAAACTTGCAAAGAAAGTAATATTATTCCATAAAACTCATTATCGAGTGTTAGTATTATATTAAGTGCATCAGTAAAGATTCCAGAAAATCCATTCATAATCTATCAAGAAGTGATTGTTAAAATTTTATTAATGTCCTCATCCGAAATAGATACCGGATTATTTGCGAGTCTATCTTGATTAATGTCATCAAGTATAATTCTAACACCAATTTCTTTTATTCTAAGTTTATTCAAATCTGTTTCTAAATTTAAAATTTTCATTAAATTATAAAACTCATTACGACATTGTTTGGCAGTTGCACCCTTTTCTAGGAATAATTCAAAGATATATTCCATTCTCTCTTTAATATATGCTTTTCCTCTTGAATCATTAATTTTAGAGTTCTCTATAGATGAGTTGATTATAAAAAAATTAGGTAAAGTAAGAGCTACCGCATGCCCATGTGGAATTTTTAAATGCATTGAGAGAGGATATGAAAGAGCATGTGGAGCAGTTGTTCTGGTTATATTAATAGCTTTACCAGCAAGATGAGCTGCATCCATAAGTTCCTGAATTGTATCGATATCCGGATAACCTTTAGCTATTTTTTTTATATTTTTTTTGATAATTAAGAGTGCATGAGTTGCATATTCAGTGCTTTCGTTGTTAGATTTTATCGACCACAATGATTCAATTGATTGAGAAAGAGCATCCATTATTGTTGTGGCAATTAACCCTGGTTCGATGTCTACTAATAATTGAGGGTCTAGAATAATTTGTTTAGGTAATAAACATTTATTATCAATAGAATACTTAACTTTATTTATATAGATAACAGAAAACTGTGTTGCCTCACTTCCCGTCCCAGCAGTTGTGGGAATGGCTATCATAGGAGGCGGATTTTTCTGAAATAAAAGATCTTTATCTATAATATGTTTAGCTAATAAATCTTTTGAAATTTTGTCAATATTGTAATTTGATGATAAACAATTCACTTGTTTTGCAATATCAATTGTGCTGCCGCCACCTATTCCTATAACTAGATCTGGTTCAAAGTTAGATAGAATCTTAACAGCCTTATAAACATCATCTAAAGATGGATCATTTTTGAAATCTGAATATATAAAATAATTTGAATTTTTATCATAATCACTTGCTTTTAAGATCTTATGACCAATAGATCCTGTAAAAAAAAGATCTTACAATAGTCATTTTTTTTAATAATCTCATTTAAAGAGTCTAGAAATGATCTTGTTTTTATAACTTCTTGCATTTTTTAAGGAATGACATGAATGATTCTTTATTTTCAAGTGGACTTGTTGTTGGACGTCCTAAATTGTCTCGATAACCTTTGTTAACTTTAACTTCTAGAAAACAACACTCATTTGAGTTTTTTATTTTATCTAAAGATTTACCTAAATCTTTCTTATTATCTGCATATAATACTTTTCGATAACCACATGATCTTGCAATATTCTGAAAGTCGATATCAAAACCTACAGTTGGTTGACCTCCAACAGAATCATGTGAGCCATTATTAAATAATATATGTTTATAGTTGTTGCAGTTTTGTTGTGCAGCTACAGCTGCTGATCCCATATGCATTAATAATGCTCCATCACCATCAAGACAATATATGTTACTCTTCTTATTTGTTATTGCTATTCCGAGCGCTATTTGACTCGCATGACCCATTCCACCAACTGTATAAAAATCATTTTGATGGCTTTGTCCGAGCTCTTCTCTATATTCAAATAGTTCTCTAGATGTTACCCCCGTTGTCGATACAAAAATATCTTTATCTGTAAGTCCATTAATAATTATTTTAATAGCATCTTCTCTATACATTTCATAAGAGGATATTATATCTTTTTTAAGTAAATATGTTTCAAAAGTATTTTTTTTAATAACTAAAGCTGATACTCGATTATCTTCTCTTATACGTTTTATCATTGATGAGATCTTTTCTAATGCACTACTTTCAGTATCATCAGCAGACAAAATCTCATACGGAACCTCCATTGTATCTAGCAGGTCAAGAGTGATTCTGCCTTGTTTCTTATGTTGAGGTTCATCTTTTACCCCAGGCTCACCTCTCCATCCAATCATTAATAGGGCTTGAGTAGAATAAACATCATTATCAGCCAAGGAAAGCAATGGGTTAATAATATTGCCCAATCCAGAATTTTGCATATATATTAGAGGGATTTTATTAGTTGATAGATGATAACCTATACCAAGCGAGAGTGCGTTGCCTTCATTTGCTGCTATTATATGATCTTTTTCGTTTGTATTGTCAGTGATATAAGAACAGAAATTTTTCAATAAAGAATCAGGAACGCCAGTAAAAAAATTAACATCATGTTTTATAAGATAATCATAGATTATTTTTGAGTTAAGCATTATTTTGTTCCTGGTATTAGATCTAAGATATCATTTAATGAAATGCATTTATCATTAGACTCCAAAGATCTTTGATGTTGTAAGATAGACTTGGCAACATCTAACATTGCAGGATATGCGCTCCTCAACATCTGATTTGCATAACATACAATATTAACCCCCCTATTCTCCCATTCAGATTCTGTTACAGAGTTAAAGCTTGATGGGACGACCATCAGTGGTGCATTATTTCTGATTTTTTCAAATTTATCGCAAAACTGAAAGATTTCTTTAGGATCGCTTTTCTTACTATGTATCATGATTCCATCGGCTCCAGCCTCTAAATACTTTTTTGCTCTTAAAAGTGCATCATCCATACCCTTATCTAATATTAAGCTCTCGATCCTCGCGATAATCATGAAGTCAGATGTAACTTGCGCTGATTTACCTGCATTAATTTTACTTTGAAAATCTTCAATCGTATCTTGTGACTGCATCACATCATTACCAAGCAAAGAGTTTTTTTTCAAACCTACTTTATCTTCTATAACTACGGCAGATACACCAAGCCTTTCTAGAGATTTAACAGATAATGTGAAATGCTCTGATCTCCCACCAGTATCTGCATCAAATAACATAGGTTTTGTTGTGACATCAAATATATCATTTACAGTATTCATTCTAGAGGTCATGTCAACTGCTTCTATGTCAGGCTTACCTTTTGCGGTAGAGTCAGTTAGGCTACTGGACCACATCGCATCAAATTCAATTATTTGATCATTTTTATTAATTTTTGTTTTTTCTGTGATCAAACCAGATAAACCGTTATGTACTTCATTTACTCTAATTAATTTTTTAGAACTCAGGATTCTCTTCAATAGACTAAGACGTATATTTGGTGTTGTACCTATTTCTCTAACTGCCTCGTTGAGTTTGGTAGAAGAAATCCCTTTAGTATATGGAATTTCTATCAATTTACCGCCCCATTGATCTATAATTTTTATAATATTATCACGAGTTTTCTTTTGTATTCCAGATTTCCAATCATCACCATGCACTATATAATCTGGCTTCAACTCAAGTAGATTATCATTATAATCAAGTGTTAATTGTGGAATAACTTTTGTAACACCTTTAATTTGTTCAATCACTATCTTTCTCGCATCATATGTCATATAAGGAACACGCTTATAACTAGCTATTGCTTTATCTGTTAAAAGCCCAATTATAACTTCACCATATTTAGAAGCTTCTTTGATTATATTTATATGTCCCTTATGTAGTAGATCTGCACTCATTGCTACATATACTATTTTCATTTATTGCTCCTTTTTTTGTTTTTTCAATATATCTTTGGTTAGTATATAAAAACTAATAATTGAACTTGAATGTTCCATATCATAATATTTATATAAAATATTATCAGATTTTTGTTTATATTTATTTATGTATGCATCTCTTTTGCTTAATATATTTTCTAATTTAATAATAAAATCAGTATATTCTTTCACTTCAATACCAGGCATTTCATTACGATAATTACCTACAAAACCTTTTCTTTCATTAAAAATATCATAGTCTGGCATAAAAAATATTTGAGGCCTATTCAATAATGCAAAATCTATACTTGTAGTTGAATAGTCATTTAAAAGTATATCTGTCTCTAGCATCAATTCATGTATATCAAAAAATGGATGTTTTGAGGTATCTACAAAGATTATGTTACTATTCATATCTGATTTTTTAATATTCATTTCAGAATATGGATGCAATGTGAAGAGAAAAAAAATATTACGTGCTACTAACCAATCATTGAATTTATTCAGAGATAGACCATGCATATCTAATAAGGGTAAATCTTGTACATATGGTCTCCATGTAGGCGTATAAAGAATTAGTTTGGAATCTATGTTTGAGTAATTTTCAGTTAATTCATTTAGAAGGTTTTTGCTGTTATCTGTTTTTTTGGTATGAAATTGATCACATCTTGGATAACCAATATTTATTAATTTATTTTTAGGTAGTTTATACATATCTTCACCAATAAATCTCATGGAATCATTGGAAGGTATGTTCACTAAGTCAAATTTATGGATCCTTTTTATCTGATCTTCCTCTGTATTCATGGGATTATCTTTTTCCAATGTAGTCTTTGGGCCCTGTCCATGACCTAAGTATATTTTTATTGTATTAATGTCATGAATTAATTCAAAGGTATTAATATAATCATCTCCATCAGAAAACACTATCTTTGTTTTAAGTAATATCCAAATCATATGAAATGGATGTGACGATGTTATATATTTATATTTTTTTTCATCTAAATATTTTTTTATTCTAATATCATTAGTATACCAGTAGCAATCATCAATTTGATTAGAAGATAAATGTTCGAATAAATATTTTACATTGCCAGAATATATCATATTACTAACTGGTGAAAATAAAATACAGTCTCTTTTTATAATACCATTTTTTAAAAAAGATAATAAAAATGTAATAGTCTTTCTAAGAATGACATTTCTATGAATATTCATCATTTTAAGTTTCTAATAAACTTTAATAAAACTAAAGGCAATAATAATGTAATGATCATTAAGTAAGATTTGATTTGTATAGGATTTAGTTTTATTGACTTGATATAGTATTTTAGTGATTCATATTTCAGGTTTCTTAGTTGAAATATTTTGCCTGCAATATTATATGTATTGGCAATATATGTTCTAAAAGATCTATGATCAATATTATCTTGCCTACAATGATCTTTGATTACAGAACATATTGCTTTTATATTTTTGAGAACATCTCTACTTTCTGATGATTGATGAACTCTAAATGTACCTAATATATTTTTTATGAATTCTATTTTATAATTACTTTTAGCTAGTTTTAGCCAAAGATCATAATCTTCTGCAGTTATATGGTCACTATTTTCAGAAAATCCATCAAGATTCTCTAATATATACTTATGAACTATAACAGCTGACAATGACAAATTATTCCCATTAATTAATAAACTATTGTAACTAAATCCTTTTGTGCCATAGTGTCTTATTTGAGATTGTCCAGTTTCATCCAACCAATATTCAGAGTGACATAAACCCTTAGTCTTATTTTTATCAAGATATTCATGAGATACTTTGAGCTTATCTTTATGCCAAAAGTCGTCAGAATCTATCAATGCAATATATTCGCCGGAAGACCTATTAATGCCGAGATTTCTGGATTTAGCAATATTACCATCATTTTTGATTTTATATGTTTTAATCCTACTATCTTTATAACTATTTATAAGTTCATCTGTATTATCCTCTGAATGATTGTCAATTATTAATAACTCCCAATTTTTATATGATTGCGATACTATTGAGTCTATAGCTTCTTTGAGAAATGTTTCCGCTCTGTTATAAGTTGGTAATATGATAGAAAATTTCATATCTAAAATTTATCTCTGCAGTAAATATATAGTTTTCTAATTTCTTCTTCGTAATTGATTAGTATCTTAGGAAGCTGTGACGCTAGTTTTTCATTTTCTAGAACAAATGAATTCATTTTTTTATGGCTCTTATTATACTTAATTTGAATTGAAGTATTATAGTTATCATCAATAATATTCTTAATATACTCACTAAATTCAAGTAACTCTCTTGTTTCTCCTGATGTAAGATTATATAAGCCTTCCTTTATATTATTATTCATTATAGATTCAAGTACTTCACATAAATATGATATTGGTAAAAAATCTCTCTTGATATATGGATTATTTTGAATTGATAATAAATTATTTTTTATTGATTCTCTGCATATATTATTAACAAAAAGATCCCAGCAATTTTTAGATCTACCTACAGGATAGCCAAAGCAGTTAGAAAGTCTCAATATAAAATATTTAGTATTTGAATTAGAAGTTCTCTTAAATATCCGTTCAACTCCAAGTTTACTCAAAGCATATGGATGGTCATTAGTTGTATCGTCTTCTTCACTGATATTCCCTTTTAGATTTCTTGAATAAACATGGATTGAAGACAATAATATGGCTTTCATGACTGTATTTTTATTAATAGCTTGTAAAAGATTTTTTGTATATTTTATGTATGATGATATCTGTATATCTGGATCATCTGCACACTTTTGAGCTGATGGACCAAACGAATGTAAGACAATATCTATATTCTTCAATACTTTATTTAGTTGATCCTGGTCCTCCCAGTTTACATTTATCACAGAGCCATATTTATTTAAGTGTACATTTTCTTTTGCATTTCTTGTTAGCATTACTAATTTAAAAATCTTCTTAGAATGAAGATATTCTGCCAGTCTCCCGCCTAATAAACCGGATGCACCTGTTATAAGCACTTTCATTTTATTATTTTTTCTGCCATGGCGGATTACCTTGTCTATAAAGATCTTCTAAAAGGCTATGATCCCTTTGAGTATCCATACATTGCCAAAACCCATCATGCTTATATGCATATAGATTTTTATCAATCGTTGCTTGTTCTAGAGGATCTCTCTCAAGCATAATCGAATCAGATTTGATGTATTTAAAAAAATCACTTTCTAGTATAAAAAATCCACCATTGATCCATCCTGTTTGGAGTTGTGGTTTTTCTTCAAATGATAAAACTCTGTCATGATCCAACTGTAACTCACCAAATCTAGCTGGTGGATGTACTGCTGTGATAGTAGCTAATTTTCCATGTTGATTATGAAATTTTTCAAGCTTTGCTAGGTCAATGTTAGATAATCCATCTCCATAAGTAAGAAAGCATTTCTCACCATACAGTAAAGGACTAATTTTTTTAGCTCTTCCTCCTGTTGCTGTATGTAATCCAGTATTATGAAGATTAATTTTCCAATCAAATGAGTGATCATTAAAATACTTTTCAATAATATCAGCTTTATATCCTAGCGCTAGATGAAAATCTACATGTCCATATGCGGCAAAATGTTCCATGAGATGAACAATTATAGGTTTCCCTCCAATAGGTACCATTGGCTTAGGGATTAGATCTGTAACATTTCCTAATCTTGTTCCAAATCCACCTGCCAAGATTATTACTCGCATATTATTTGAACTCAAATTTGTTAATATCTATTTTTTTCACTTCATCGTCACTATGAGTAATATCTGCAATATTTGCAATAATACTAGCTTCTTTTCCTATCCCCTTAAATCCAAAAATTATATTTGGTGGTATTGTTATTCTACAATAGTTATCGCTAGAGACTGTAATCTCCATACGTTTAGCTATCGATCCTTCTGAGTTAAGCTGAATAAAATTAAAACGCACTGAGCCAGATGGTACTATTAGATTTAATGTCATTTTTTTGTGAATTTTCCAGGCTTTGATCTTATCTTTTAAAATATACGAGAAATAAATCTCACCAAAATCACTATATCCATCATCTGTCTTTTTCATACCATGAAGAACATCTCCATTAGGGACATGTATCCTTTTTAGGTGGGTGATAATTATTTCTTCTATCATTTATCTAACAACGCGATATATTGCTCAATCTGCTCTAACGATAATTTATAGGCATTTTTGGGACTTGTATTATAATATGTTTCATACCATTCACTTGTCATCTTGGCAGTATTCTTAAAATTAATCTTAGATGACCAATTAAGTAATTTTTTTGCTTTTAAACAATTCAAACTAAGAAGATTAGCTTCATATCGTTTATTTTTATCTG
>MDSV01079645.1_pt1 | contig 14645 bp, 14 predicted proteins | sample 810851 | NCBI WGS metagenome assembly MDSV01 (sample SAMN05326640, study PRJNA326480) | marine metagenome | isolation source: seawater | place: Atlantic Ocean: North East | collected 2012 | reverse complement strand
TTGAACCATCATTAATCAAAGTAAGACATGGTGCAAACATTGATGAAATAGTTGCTGGAAAAGTTGAACCAGGGTCAAGAATTATTTCAGGATCAGTTTTATATGGTCATACCTCAAAAGATGTAATGAATTACCTAGGTTTCTATGATTCTCAAATATCATGTATACCTGATGAATTAAATGATAATTTTTTGAGCTGGTTAAATCCAGGATCAAAATTACATTCAAAATTAAATGTGTTTAAATCTTCTTTTTTTAAACCAAGTGATTTCATATTTAATACATCTAATAATGGAGCTGATAGAGCAATTGTTCCAATATCATCATATGAAGAAGTATTACCTATGAATATTCTTGTTACACAATTACTTAAATCACTGGTAGTTGCTGATACAGAACTTTCTATAGATTTAGGCATGTTAGAATTAGTGCCTGAAGATTTAGCATTATGTTCTTACATATGTCCAAGCAAGTATGATTATTCATCACTTCTTATTGATAATTTAAACAAAACTTTTTCTGAGCTATGAAATCATTAAGAAACATTATAAATAAAATGAAACCAAGCTTTGTTGGCGAGGGAAAATACTCTAAATGGTTTCCATTATTTGATGCTTTTGAGAACTTTTTTTATTCATCTTCTGGAAAAACAACAAATCCTACTCATGTAAAAGATGCTATAGATATACAAAAGATAATGGTAGTAGTTTGGTTAGCAACATTTCCAACCATGTTTTTTGGCATGTACAACCTTGGATCACATTCTTTAGAATATTTAGAACTAATCGGTCAACAGAATACAGGTGATTGGCATCATGCGATTGTTAATATTGTTGGTTATGACTCATCAAGCTTTTTTGCCAAGTTATGGTTTGGCGCGGCATATTTTATCCCAATATATGTTGTTGTGTTTGTGGTTGGTATTGGCTGGGAAATCGTTTTTGCTGTAATAAGAAAACATGAGATAAATGAAGGCGCGTTTGTATCAACAGTTCTATTTTCTCTTAGCTGTCCTCCTGATATACCCTTATGGCAAGCTGCCCTTGGGATAACTTTTGGATTAGTTATTGGTAAGGAAATCTTTGGCGGTACTGGTAAAAATTTTTTAAATCCAGCACTTACGGGTAGAGCGTTTATTTATTTTGCATATCCTGCACAGCTATCAGGTGACAAAGTTTGGATAGCAGGACTATCTGATTATAATATAGTCCCAGAGGGTTATAGTGGTGCAACTGCATTGGGTGTAGCCGCAGAAAAAGGCATCCCGGGTCTTAACGACAGTTTTTCTTGGTTTGATGCGTTTATTGGTAATGTACCAGGATCTGTAGGTGAAACATCTGTTATAGCTATTTTAATAGGCTTAGCAATTTTATTGATTACAAAGGTAGCATCATACAGAATAGTATTAGGTACTTTAATTGGAATGATTTTTATGTCTTCAATATTAAATATTGTTGGCTCAGATACAAATCCAATGTTTTATGTTCCATGGTATTGGCATGCTGTAATGGGTAGTTTTGCTTTCGGTTTGGTTTTTATGGCAACAGAACCTGTTTCTGGATCTGGAACAAATACAGGAAGATGGGTTTATGGTTTTACGATAGGAGTCTTAGTTATATTAATAAGAGTTATTAATCCAGCTTTTCCAGAAGGAATGATGCTTGCCATATTATTTGCTAATTTATTGGCTCCTGTTATCGACCACATGGTTGTAATTAATAATATACGTAAAAGAAAGGTTTTATTAAATGAATGAGTCTATTTTAAAAACTATAGGTGTTGCATTTTGTGTATGCTTGATGTGCTCTTTGATTGTTTCATTTTCCGCTGTAAGTCTTAGAGATATGCAAAAAGAAAATAAATTAAATGATAAAAGAATTAAAATATTACAAACTGCAGATATCTATAATCCTAATGAAGATATTAAAAATCAATTTTTAAAGTTAGAAACTAAGTTTCTTGATTTTAATACTGGTAAGTTAATGGATACTTATTTAAATTATTCATTGGAGGAATATGATCCAATTACATCTACTAGAGATTTAAATCTATCAACAAAAGTGTCTCAATCTGATGATATTGCTATTATTAAGAATAGAGAGAATGTTGGTAAAATCTATATCCTTCGTAACGATGACTATTCCATAGATAAATTAATTCTTCCTATAAGAGGATATGGTTTATGGGGGACTTTATATGGATATATTTCAATCAAAAGTGATTTCAATACTGTATCAAGAATAGAGTTTTATGACCATAAAGAAACACCTGGTTTAGGTGCTGAAGTAGACAATCCGAAATGGAAAAATTTATGGACAGGAAAAAAGATTTATCAAAATGGTGAAGTTTCACTTAATGTTATAAAAGGTAGAGTTACAGATGATGATAAATTATATGAATATAAGATTGATGGATTATCAGGAGCTACTATAACAGGTAGAGGTGTTACAAATATGATTGTTTATTGGTTTGGTGAGTCCGGTTATTCTAAATTGTTTGAAGAGTTAAATTATGAATCTTAAAAGATATAAAGAGGTGCTTTTCAAGCCATTGATAGATGAAAATCCAATTACTCTTCAAATACTGGGAATTTGTTCTGCTTTAGCAGTTACAAATAATTTATCAGTAACAATGGTTATGTGCGTTGCTGTTATAAGTGTTATTTCTTTCTCAAATTTATTTATATCACTAATAAGAAACTATATACCTAGCTCTATAAGAATTATTGTACAAATGACCATTATTGCATCATTGGTTATTGTCGTAGATGAATTATTAAAAGCTTATGACTATGAAACAAGTAAAAAATTATCTGTATTCGTTGGTTTAATTATTACGAATTGTATTGTGATGGGAAGGGCAGAAGCATTTGCTATGAAAGAAAAACCATTATTAAGTTTTTTTGATGGTCTTGGTAATGGACTTGGTTATAGTATTATTTTAATTGGAGTTGCGGTCATTAGAGAGCTTTTTGGATCAGGAACTTTATTTGGATATGAGATTTTACCTCTTGTATCTAATGGAGGTTGGTATATGGGCAATAATCTTCTATTACTTCCGCCAAGTTCATTTATTATTATAGGGTTGTTTATTTGGGCTATTAGATCCTATAAACCTGCTCAAATAGAAGTTGATGAATTTGAAATTAAACCTCATTCAACTGTACCAGATTTAACTAAACGAGAAATAAATGTTTGAACATTATTTAAATATATTTATAACAACAGTATTTATAGAAAATATTGCATTGTCATTATTTTTGGGTATGTGTACCTTCATTGCAATATCAAAAAAAATTGATGCTGCTTTTGGATTAGGTATAGCGGTTATAGTAGTATGTTTGATTACAGTACCTTTAAATAATTTAATTTATAACTATATATTAAGAGAAGATGCATTAACTTGGTTAGGAATACCAGGTACAAATTTAGAATTTGTAGAATTAATCAGCTATATAGGTGTAATAGCAGCAAGTGTTCAAATTTTGGAGATGTTTTTAGATAAATATGTACCAGCTCTTTATAATGCTTTAGGACAATTCTTGCCTTTAATTACAGTTAATTGTGCAATATTAGGTGCATCATTATTTATGATTGAAAAAGATTTACTATTTATGGAAAGTGTTGTTTATGGTTTTGGAGCAGGTTTTGGATGGGCTTTGGCTATCGTGGTATTAGCTGGAATTAGAGAGAAACTTAAATATTCTGATATGCCAGAAGGCTTAAAAGGTTTGGGTGCAACTTTCATTATAGTCGGGTTAATGAGTTTTGGTTTTATGTCATTTGGAGGCATATCTTTATAAATATGAGTATAGATTTAATATTAGGAGTAGCTTCATTTTGTGGAATAGTACTTTTATTAGTACTTGTTATTATTGCTGCTAGGTCTAGATTGGTTTCCACTGGTAATATTTCTATAGAAATAAATGGAGATCAAGACAATCCTATAGTAGTTCCATCTGGATCTAAATTATTACAAACCCTAGCTGATAATAATATTTTTTTAGCATCAGCATGTGGAGGTGGAGGAACTTGTAGTCAATGTAAGTGCCAAGTCATAGAGGGTGGAGGATCAATATTAGCAGCAGAAGAATCTCATTTTAATGCAACTGAACAAAAACAAGGCTGGAGATTATCATGCCAAGTACCAGTAAAGAATGATTTAAAGATTAATGTGCCTGATGATGTATTTGGTGTTAAAGAATGGGAATGTGAAGTTATTTCAAATGAAAATGTTGCGACCTTCATTAAAGAATTGATTTTAAAGTTACCTGAAGGTGAAATTGTTGACTTTAGAGCAGGTGGCTATGTTCAGTTAGAATGTCCACCATATGAACTAGACTATAAAGATTTAAATATTGAAAATGAATATCATGAGGATTGGGATAGATTTAAGATTTGGGAAAATAAGGCTATAAGTACAGAACCTGTAATAAGAGCTTATTCAATGGCTAATTACCCTGAAGAAAAAGGAATAATTAAGTTTAATATTAGAATAGCATCACCTCCACCAGGACAAGATGTCCCCCCGGGAATAATGTCATCCTGGACATTTGGCTTGAAACCTGGTGATAAAGTAAATGTTTTTGGTCCATTTGGTGAATTTTTCGCAAAAGAAACAGATGCAGAGATGGTTTTTGTTGGTGGTGGTGCTGGTATGGCTCCAATGAGGTCTCATATATTTGATCAACTTCTTAGAATTAATACAAATAGGAAAATAACATTTTGGTATGGCGCAAGAAGTTTAAAAGAAATGTTTTATGTAAATCAATTTGATGAATTGGCAAAAAAATATGATAACTTTGAATGGCATGTAGCTCTTTCTGATCCTTTACCAGAGGATGATTGGGATGGTGAAACAGGATTTATTCATAATGTGCTTTATGAAAATTATTTAAAGTCTCATGAGGCACCAGAAGACTGTGAGTATTATATGTGTGGCCCACCAATGATGAATAAAGCAGTTATTGATATGTTATTAAATCTTGGTGTAGAACCAGAAAATATTGCTTTAGACGACTTCGGTGGATAGATACTCATTTTCAAAACTAATAGCTTTAATAGCTGGTATCTTATGTATAACTTTAGCAGTTCAACATAACAAATCATCTTCTTACTTTATAACAGATAATATATATGGAACTACTTGGTCTATAACATCTGATAAGTACATAAATAAGTCTGAAATCAAGGATATTTTGAATAAGGTGGATTTAATAGCATCAAATTACAAAGAAAATTCATTAATAAATAGACTAAATAAAGAAAGAAACTATATACATAAAATAGTCAATGAGCCATGGTTATGTTCAATGTTAAATACTGCAAATTATATCGAAACGAGAATTGCTTCTTATGGAATAGGCCTTGGTCATATATCTGCTAATAATGGTTTTGCTCCTGTGTTTAAAGAAATGTCTAAATCATATAATGATTCTGATACAGGTAATTGGTCTTTTGAGTTAATTTCAAATGATGAATGTAATGTATTTATTGGGAATAATTCATGGTTAGATTTATCTTCAATAGCTAAAGGTTTTGCCGTTGATATGATTAATAATTTTCTTAAAGATCATGATAATTACCTTATTGATATTGGTGGTGAATTATCAGTGAAGGGCACAAATAAAGGTGATTTTTGGAATATAGGACTTCAAGATCCTAAATTTATGACTAATAAACCTATATACATCATCTCAACAAATAAATGGTATTCAATAGCAACCTCAGGAGAATATAGAAATTACAAAATTAAGGATAATATAAAAATTTCACATACTATTAATCCAAAAACATTAAATTCAATCAAAAATAATCTTCTATCCGTTACTGTTATAAATGATGATGATATTCCTGTTACTGCATTCGTTGATGCATTAGCAACGGCATTTAATGCAATGGGTTATAAAACCGCCTATGACTATGCAAATCAATTAGATATTGCTGCATTATTTCTTGTAGATGAAGAGGGCGATATAAATATTATCAAAACTGAGAAATGGTATAATTTAGACTTATGAATACTTATATCTTGTCTTTTTTAATAGTTTCTTTCGCTTTTACAGGTCTCGCAATAGGATTAATTGTAAGAAGTAAGCCTATTACTGGTTCTTGTGGTGGTGTTATGACCACTAAAGATGGAACATGTACTATTTGCGGTAAAACTGAGTCTAATAATTGTATTAGAACTGATTCATAGTATTATCTTTACCTGCAGCTTTTAAAGCAGCCTCACCAGCAAAATATTCTTTATGATCATCACCCATGTCTGAACCAGACATATTTTGATGTTTAACACACGCAATTCCTTCTCTAATTTCTTTTCTTTGAACATTTGCTACATATCCAAGCATCCCAGCATCACCAAAGTATTCCTTTGCTAAATTATCCGTTGATAACGCTGCGGTATGATATGTAGGTAGTGTTATTAAATGATGAAATATTCCAGCTTCCCTAGATGCATCAGCTTGAAAGGTTCTTATTTTTTCATCTGCTTTGAGTGCTAATTCAGTACCATCATATGATTCACTCATTAGATCATCTCTAATATATTTTGATACATCCTCCCCAGCATCAGCCATTAAATCAAAAACTTGTTGTCTAAAATTTAGTGTCCAGTTAAAAGAAGGGCTATTATTGTATACAAGCTTTGCATTAGGAATAGTTTTCCTTATTTCATTCATCATTGAAGCTATTTGACCAATATGTGGTTTTTCTGTCTCTATCCATATTAAGTCAGCACCATTTTGAAGGCTTGTAATTGAGTCTAAAATGCACCTTTCTTCTCCAGTACCTTTTCGAAATTGATATAAATTAGACGGTAGGCGTTTTGGACGGACAACTTTACCATTTCTACTTATCATTACATCACCATGTTTCATATTTTCATCTGATACTTCGTCAACATCTAAAAACGAGTTATATTGATCACCAAGATCACCTTCTTCATTAGTTATGGCTAGTCTTGCAGTTAATCCAGCACCTAGCGAGTCTGTTCTTGCAACAATAATTCCATCATCAACACCTAACTCTAAGAATGCATATCTAACAGCATTTAATTTTGCAAGAAATTCAGCATGAGGCACTGTTACTTTACCATCCTGATGTCCGCATTGTTTTTCATCAGAAACCTGATTTTCTATTTGAATTGCACATGCTCCTGCTTCAATCATTTTTTTGGCCATTAAGTATGTAGCTTCTTCATTTCCAAAGCCAGCATCTATATCAGCAATAATTGGAACAATATGTGTTTCAAAATTGTCTATTTTTTCTTTTATTTTGTTTTTATCGTCACCTGTTGCATTATCATAGTCTCTAAATAGACCACCTAACTCTCTTGCATCAGCTTGTTTTAAAAATGTATATAACTCATTTATTAGACTTGCAACAGATGTTTTTTCATGCATTGATTGATCAGGCAGGGGGCCAAATTGTGATCTAAGTGCAGCAATCATCCAACCCGAAAGGTATAAATATTTTTTATTATTTGATCCAAAATGTTTCTTAATTGATATTAATTTTTGTTGTCCAATGAAACCATGCCAACATCCCAATGATTGAGTGTAAGAAGATACGTCTTTATCGTATTCATCCATATCCTTTCTCATTATTGAAGCTGTATATTTAGCAATATCAATTCCTGTTTTAAATTGGTTTTGTAATCTCATTCTTGCAACATATTCTGGATTTATTGAATCCCAGTTAGAATTATTCATAGAATCTATAGATGATGCTTCATCAATTTTATTTTTAAGTTTAGACATAAATACCCCTATATTTGTAGTGCAGTAAATAATACTAAGATTAAAATGTCAATATATACTTTCTATATATATAAATACGTTATATTTTATGTAGTTTTACTACACATAAAGATATATTTAAAGTTTTTTTGCAAGGCCGATGTAATTTTTGGGCGATAGATTTATTAATTTATCTTTTGATTCATCTGATATATCAAGATTATTTACAAATTTATTATATGAATTTTTATCAAGTTTATTCCCTCTTGATAAATCTTTCAGCTGTTCATATGCATCTTCTATACCTTCATAACGCATTAGTGTTTGGACAGCTTCAGTTAAAACTTCCCAATTTTGATCTAATTCATTATTTATAAAGTTTATATTGGGTGTAATTTTATTAATTCCATTATTAAGTGAGCTCGTAGCAAGTAACGAGTATCCAAACGAAAGACCAATATTTCTCAGTACTGTACTATCTGATAGATCCCTTTGTAATCTTGATCTAGTCAATTTACTTACAAAAAAATCATTTAATGAGTTTGCGATACCAAAATTACCTTCTGCATTTTCAAAATCTATAGGATTAACTTTATGTGGCATCGTAGATGATCCTACTTCATTTTTATTTAATTTTAGTGAGAAAATATCATTTGATATATATATCCAGACATCCTGACTTAAATCTATACATATATTATTAATTCTAGTTATTGATTGCATTAATTCTGCTATCCAGTCATGTGATTCAATTTGAGTAGTCATAGTATTTTGTTTAATACCAAATGAATTTATAAATCTGCCATTAAATTTTGGCCAATTAATTTTATTGTTAGCAATATGAAAAGTATGATAATTTCCAGTTGCTCCACTAAATTTAGCCAGTGGAGTAATATTTTTTATAATTTTTAATTCCCTATCTAATCTTGATGTAAAAACTTTTAATTCCTTTCCAATAGTTGATGGTGATGCTGCCTGACCATGAGTTCTTGAAAGAATTGAAATGTTACGCCATTTTTTAGATAGGCCTTTTAATGTTCTATTAAAAATAATTAACTTATCTAAATATATATTTAAACCATCTTTAATCATTAATGCATAAGACATTGAATTTATATCTTCACTAGTAAGCCCAAAATGAATTAAATGTATTAACTTTGATAAGGATTTATCTTTTTTTAGAAAATCTCTAATAAAGTACTCTATTGCTTTAACATCATGATTTGTTTTTTTTCAATCTTTTTAATTTGTATAAGGCTTTTATCATCGAAATTATCTCTAAATTTAATAATTTTATTTTTTGATGAATTACTTATGCTAGAAAAAAATTTAGGGTATTTTTGACATATATATAATAACCAGTTTATCTCTATATTAAATCTTGTCTTGATTAATGCGTATTCTGAAAAGGTTTCTCTTATTTCAGGTATTTTTGTAGAGTACCTGTTATCAAGTGGAGAAATATTATTATGATCATATTTCATGCGAGCGACATTTTATCATTAAATACTATTAGTTATAACTCCACCGCCCAAACAAATGTCATTTTTGTAAAAAACTGCTGATTGACCTATAGCTACACCCCTAAGATCTTTAACAAATTTTACTATAAATTTTTTATCTTTATAGTCAATATGACAACCAATTGGTTTATGTTGATGTCTAACCTGGACCAGACATTTAAATGGATAATCAATATTTTTATTATTAATCCATGATATATTTTTACATTCTAAGCTTTTACTAAAAAGTAGAGGGTTATTAACTCCTTGACATACATATACTTCATTTTTATCAATATCTTTATTAAATACATACCATGGCAAATCATCTCTTCCTTTAATGCCTCCTATATTTAGGCCCTGTCTTTGACCTTTAGTATATAAAGAAGCTCCATTATGAATTCCTATTTCTTTGCCTCTTTCATCTAAAATGACTCCTTTGTTTAATTTTATAAATCTTCCTAAAAAATCTTTTAAATTTTTTTCACCAATAAAACATATACCTACAGAATCTTTTTTATTTGCAATAGTTAGTTTTAGATCATTAGCTATTTTCCTAACCTCAGATTTCAATAAATTATTTAATGGAAATATACAATTTTTAAATTCTTCTTCTTTAACTTCATGTAAAAAGTAAGTTTGATCTTTATTTATATCTTTTGCTCTAGTTAGAAAGATCTCATCTTTATTTTTTTTTAAATTTGCATAGTGACCTGTTGCAATAAAATCTGCTCCAATATTTATTGCATAATTTAAAAATGCCTTAAACTTGATTTCTTTATTACATAACACATCTGGATTAGGTGTTCGGCCTAATTTATGTTCACTTATAAATTTTTCAAAAACATTGTCCCAGTATTCATCAGAGAAATTTGCTTTATGAAGTGGGATATCTAATAAATCGCATACATCTGATGCATCTTTAAAATCAATTTCTGATGTGCATACTTCACCAGGTTCACTTTGCCAATTTTGCATGAATAAACCAATAACTTTATAACCTTGTTCTTTCAATAAATATGCAGAAACTGATGAATCAACTCCACCAGACATCCCAACCACTACTGTTTTATCTAAATTATTCATTAATAAAATTCATTCTATATTTAATATTTTAGGAGTATAATTATCATCGATTTCGAGTACAAACTCATTATTTAAAAACTTTATTTTAAATGACTTATAAAAACATTAAAGTACCACAAAAAGGAAATAAAATTTCCTATAAAAAAGGAAAGCTAGTTGTTCCATCAAACCCCATTATCCCATTTATAGAGGGAGACGGAATAGGCGTAGACATAACTCCGCCAATGATTAATGTTGTTAATGAAGCTGTTAAGATTGCTTACAACGGTGATAGAAAAATTGAATGGATGGAAGTTTATTGCGGTGAAAAAGCGACTAATGTATATTCAAAAGATGATTGGTTGCCAGATGAAACAATTGAAGCTCTTAAAGAATTTGTTATTAGTATTAAAGGACCATTAACAACGCCTGTTGGTGGTGGAATAAGATCACTTAATGTTTCACTAAGACAAATATTAGATTTGTATGTTTGTTTAAGGCCAATTAGATACTTTAATGGTGTACCTTCGCCTGTTAAACGTCCTCAAGATACTGATATGGTAATATTTAGAGAAAATTCAGAAGATATATATTGCGGTGTTGAATTTGAAGGAAGCTCTAAAGAATCTAAAAATTTAGTTAAAATATTAAAGGCTGATTTCAATGTAGAAAAAATTAGATTTGATAAAAATGTGGGTATAGGTATAAAACCTATTTCTCAAGAAGGGACATCAAGACTAGTTAAAAAAGCAATTGATTATGCAATTGATAACAACAGAGACTCAGTAACTTTAGTTCATAAAGGTAATATCATGAAATACACTGAAGGTGCGTTTAGAGACTGGGGTTATGAAATTGCAAAAAAAGACTATGCAGGATTAGAAATTGATGAAGGCCCATGGCAAGAAATTATAAATCCTAATAATGGCAAAAAAATTGTAATTAAAGATGTCATTTGTGATGCATTCTTACAACAAATTTTAACAAGACCAACAGAGTATGATGTTATTGCTACAATGAATTTAAATGGTGATTATATATCTGATGCGCTTGCTGCAATGGTTGGAGGTATTGGTATAGCTCCTGGTGCAAATATTTCAGATGATTATGCTGTCTTTGAAGCAACCCATGGCACAGCACCTAAATATGCTGGCAAAAACAAAGTAAATCCTGGTAGCTTAATTCTTTCTGCAGAAATGATGTTAAGACATATGGGCTGGGCTGAAGCAGCTGATTTAATAATTAAATCTATGGATAGAGCTATTGGTGCTAAAAAAGTTACTTATGACTTTGAAAGAATGATGGATAATGCTGATTTAGTATCTTCATCAGGATTTGCTGATGAAATGATAAAAAGGATGTAATGTATAGATTATCGGAAGATAATGATAATGATATTATCGATACTGGACTTGTTTTTGTTGTAGAAAAAGATCCTGAAGTTAAGCAACCATCATCGTATCAAGTGATATTAATTAATGATGATTATACTCCTATGGAGTTTGTAGTTTTTGTACTTCAAACCGTATTTGGTCATAATCATCAAAAATCAACAGAAATAATGATGGAAGTCCATTCAACAGGAAAGGGTGTTTGTGGTATATTTTCAAAAGAGATTGCTGAAATGATGTCATATGAAGTAAACACTATGGCAAAAGATCATGGCCATCCTTTGCTTAGTGAAATAGAACAATTAACAGATTAATATGTTTAGTAAAGAATTAGAATTATCTATTGCGAGTTTATTTGATAAGGCTCATGAAGCCAATATTCAATATATTACTGTTGAACATTTACTATTGATGATTCTAAATGATTATGATGTTCAAGAATTTATAAAAACTCAAGATATAAATATAGAAAGTCTAAAAGATGATTTAGATAATCATCTTAAAGATAATGTTGTTCCTAAACCAGATCAACAAAAACCTGTTCAACCAACCTTAGGATTTCAAAGAGTGCTTCAAAGGTCAGTATTTCATATTCAGTCATCTGGAAATGGTGTAGTTAAGCCAATAAATATATTGGTTGCGATTTTTTCTGAAAAAGAGTCTCACTCTGTTTTTTTATTAAGTAAATATAAGTTAACAAGACTAGATGTCGTGACACATCTTTCCCATGGACCAAAATTAAAATCAAATAAAGATACTATTCAAGATAATACTGTTGATGACTCAGCTTCAACGGAATCAAAAGAAAATGATTTTTTAATTAATCTTAATAATTTAGTATTAGAAAAAAAGATAGATAAAATTATAGGAAGAACTAAAGAAATTGAAAGATTAATACAAATTCTCTCTAGAAGGAATAAAAATAATCCATTATTAGTAGGTGAATCGGGTGTAGGAAAAACAGCAATAGCAGAGGGTCTTGCTTATTTGATATGTAATAAAAAAGTACCACCTATTATTGAGAATAGTGAAATCTACTCTTTAGATATAGCTGCCTTAATAGCTGGTACAAAATATAGAGGTGATTTTGAAAAACGTCTAAAAGGTGTTCTTAAATTTTTATCATCTCTAGATAAGCCAATTCTTTTTATTGATGAAATACATACAATTATAGGTGCAGGTTCAGCATCTGGTGGTTCACTAGATGTTTCAAATTTACTTAAGCCAGAACTAACTAAAGGAAATATAAGATGTATTGGGTCAACAACATTTCAAGAATATAGAGGTATATTTAACCAAAATCAGGCCCTTTCTAGAAGATTTCAAAAAATTGATGTGACTGAACCCAATTTTGATGAATGTGAAGAAATTTTATTTGGTATAAAGGATATATATGAAGACTACCACGATGTTAAATACTCTGATGAATCTATTAAATCAGCAATAGAATTATCTTCAAAATACATTAACGATAGATTTCTGCCTGATAAAGCTATTGACGTTATAGATGAAACAGGAGCGCTTTTAAATATCAAAAGGAAAAACGATAAATCTATTAAAGTAAATAAACAACATATTGAAATGACTATTTCAAAAATTACCAAAATTCCTGAACAATCTATCTCTATTAATGATAAAAAAGATCTAAAAAAACTAGAAGAGAACCTAAAAAGAGTTATCTTTGGACAAAACAAAGCAGTAGAAACTCTTTCAAATGCAATAAAATTATCCAGAGTTGGTCTTAGAGACGATAACAAAACAATTGGCTCATTTCTTTTTACAGGCCCAACAGGAGTAGGAAAGACAGAAATATCAAAACAATTATCTGAGATTCTTGGGATAGATTTAATTAGATTTGATATGAGTGAGTATATGGAAAGACATACGGTTTCAAGGTTAATTGGAGCACCACCAGGATATGTAGGCTTTGATCAGGGAGGATTGCTTACAGAGGCAATTGTGAAGTCACCGCATTGTGTACTTTTGTTAGATGAAATAGAAAAAGCTCATCCTGATATATTTAATATTCTTTTACAAGTAATGGATGCAGGTGTGCTAACAGATAACAATGGCAGAAAATCTGACTTCCGTAACGTCATATTAATAATGACAACAAATATAGGAGCAGAGCTATTAAGTAAAAGAAATATCGGATTTGCAAAATCAACAAATGAAAGTGATGCAATGAATTCATTAAATAAACTTTTTTCACCTGAATTCAGAAATAGGCTGGATGAAACCATTCAGTTCAATTATCTTAATAAAGAAGTAATCTTTTCTATAGTTGATAAGTTTTTAACAAAACTTCAAGCACAGTTAGATAAACGAAATGTTGAAATTGTTGTTTCTAAAAAAGTCATAGACTGGATAGCCAAAAATGGTTATGACAAAGAAATGGGTGCAAGACCTATGGAAAGATTTATATCTCAAAATATTAAAAAACCCTTAGTAGATAAATTATTATTTGGAAATCTTAAAAGTGGTGGTTTGATAAAACTTGATATAGAAAAGGGTGAACTTAAATTTATAGATAGTAAAAGCAAGGTAAAAGCTTAGACTATCTTCCTCTAAAAGTTATTCTGCCAACACTAAGATCATAGGGAGTCATTTCAACTTTAACTTTATCGCCAGTAAGTATTCTGATGTAATGTTTTCTCATTTTTCCAGATATATGGGCAGTGATAATATGATCATTTTCTAATTTAACTTTAAATTTTGTATTTGGAAGAGTTTCTATTACTTCACCCTCAAACTCTAATTGATCTTCTTTTGGCATAGATTGCCATTCTAAACTAATTAAATCATTAATGAAATTTAATTATTATTTATAATAAGCTTATAATTATTCTTAATGAAAAAAAATTCATCATTAATATTATTTTTTTATCTGTTTATACTAAGTTCTTGTGGCGGAGGTGGGTCGCCACCTTTTTCTTTAACATTACC
>MDSV01206867.1_pt1 | contig 14646 bp, 11 predicted proteins | sample 810851 | NCBI WGS metagenome assembly MDSV01 (sample SAMN05326640, study PRJNA326480) | marine metagenome | isolation source: seawater | place: Atlantic Ocean: North East | collected 2012 | reverse complement strand
TTCTGTGAGAGGGTTTAAACAAAATACTCTAGGACCTAGAGCTATACCGTCTCAATACTATCTAGATAATCAAGGCAATCCAATATTAGGTGAAGATGGCAATCCTATTCTCAATCCATACTCATACTATAGAGATGACAGATCGATTGGTGGAGCTTACCTAGTAGAAGGTGGTTTTGATTTTATATTTAAACTTCCTTTTATTGACGATCAGAGATCTATGAGAAGCTCTTTCTTTATTGATATTGGTAATGTATTTTCAAAAGATTGTGGTTTTGATCAGTCAAATATAAATTGCAGTGAATTAGATTTTGGTGAATTAAGATATTCTTATGGTGTTGGTGTAACGTGGATTACACAACTGGGTCCAATGTCTCTAGCAATTGCTGCTCCTTCAAATGAGGGACCTCTTGATGAGACCGAAAATTTTCAATTTGAAATTGGAACACAATTTTAAATATGCATAATGCTACTAAATTACTCAACAAAACTGTAGAATTCACCGACTAGTTACTTAATGGGAAAAACTATGAAATCTTTTAAAACTCTATTCGTCTTAATTACGGCGTCCTTACTCACATTCACACTTCACTCAGCTGATTTAAATATTGCAACTTTAGATCCACAAGCAGCTTTGTTCAGCACAAATGTAGCTAAAAAAGAACTTGAAGAACTCGAAAATTCAGAAGAGTGGAAAGAGGTCGTTGAAGAGCTTCAAGCAAAAGCTACAGAAGCAAGAGAAATTCAAGAGAAAACTCAAAAAGATGGACCAACTATGTCAGATGAAGAGAAGCAAGAAGCTGCTCAAAAATTTCAATCTCTTCAACAAGACATAAACTTCTTAAGGGAAAAAACTAATCAATTTAGAAACCAAACTCTTCAACTATTGTCACAAGAACAAGCTGAGAAGTTTCAAGTCATAGTAACTGAGTTAATAAGAGCAAAAGGAATTACATTATTAATAAATAGCGGCGGTCAACAACAGATACTTCTCCATGCAGATCAAAGCTTCGATATTACTCAAGAAGTTATCGATGCTATGAATGAAAAAGAAGACTAATTTTTGTGTCTTCCCCGAAAAGCTTCAAGTTATCTCAGCTTGCCACTCTAATTGGCGCTGAACTAGAAGGTGATCCAGATAAGGAGATAATCGGAATAAATAATCTAGCCTCTGCTTTAGATGATGAAATTTCTTTCATAGCGAGAGAGGCATATAAATCGCAACTAGAGTCTACAAGCGCTGGTGTTGTCATATGTAATTCACAGACTTCAGAGTCATATGATGGAAATAAGCTTGTTTGCCAAAACCCTTATCTTGCATACGCTAAATGCACAAAACTTTTTAAGGAAAAGCCATCGATGAAAATTGGAATATCTAACTTAGCTTCTATTGCTAGCTCTTCTTTAGTTTCAGATAAAGCTTCAGTTGGAAATTTTGTAACTATTTCTGAAGATACTATTATTGAAGATCATGTAATCTTGATGCCTGGGGTGTATATAGGAAAAGGTAGTAAAGTTGGCAAAGGCACTATAGTTCATGCCAACACTTCGCTTTATGACTCAGTTGAAGTTGGACAAGATTGTATCATTCACTCAGGTGTAGTGATTGGCTCTGACGGCTTAGGGTTTGCACAAGATAATAAAAAATGGGTCAAGATAGAACATCTAGGTAGAGTGCTTATTGGTAGCCATGTTGAGATAGGATCAAATTCCACAATTGATAGAGGATCTGTTGGCGACACCATAATTGGTGATAACGTCAAAATAGATAATCAAGTTCATATTGCTCATAATGTTAACGTTGGCTCTGGAACGGCTATAGCAGGTAATAGTGCAATAGCTGGAAGCACAATTATAGGAAAGAATTGTACCTTGGCAGGGTGTAGTGCAGTTGTAGATAATATTGAAATAGTCGATGAAGTCCACGTAACAGCTATGACCTTAATTACTAAATCCATTAAAGAAAGTGGCTTTTATTCCTCCGGAACACCCTTTATGAAAAATTCTGAGTGGAAGAAAAATGCAGTTGCTTTCAAAAAGCTCAATGAAATAACAAAAAAATAAAAAGATGGAAGTTGAAATAAATATAGAAGAGATACAGGAATTTTTGCCACACAGATATCCAATGCTGCTTGTTGATAGAGTAACAAATATGGTTTTGGGTGAATCGATAAAAGCTTACAAAAATATAACTACAAATGAACCTTTTTTTACGGGACATTTTCCAGGAAAACAGGTCATGCCAGGAGTTTTGATAGTTGAAGCAATGGCGCAGGCTTCAGGTATTTTAGGTTTTAAAACAATGGATAAAAGACCAGAAGATGGTTCCATTTACTATTTTGTAGGAGCTGACGACTTAAGATTTAAGAGACCAGCTATTCCTGGCGACAAACTTATTTTAAATTCTTCTGTAATCACAAATAAAAAAGGTATATGGAAGTTTGATTGTTTTGCTACTGTTGAAGAAGATTTAGTAGCAAAAGCAACTATACTTTGTGCGGATAGACCTAAGTAAAAATGATTCATCCTTCTTCTATAATCGATTCAACAGCTAAGATTGCTGATTCAGTAGAAATTGGCCCCTTTTGTTTAATTGGCCCGGACGTAGAAATAGAAGAAGAAACTAAGATTGAATCGCATGTAATTTTGAAAGGCCCTACCAAGATAGGTAAAAGAAATCATATTTTTCAATTTTCTACCTTGGGAGATGGTAGTCCAGATAAGAAATATAACAACGAGCCAACTACCCTTACTATTGGCAATGATAATATTATTAGAGAAGGTGTGACTATTCATAGAGGCACGGTGCAAGACAGAGGAGATACTCTAATAGGTGATAGAAACCTTATTATGGCTTACTCTCATATCGCACATGACTGTGTCTTAGGAAATGATATCGTTTTAACTAATCAAGCAGCCTTAGCGGGCTCAGTAGATGTTGGGGATGGAGCTATCTTAGGAGGCTATGCAATTGTTCACCAATTCTGTTCTATAGGAAGTTATAGTTTTTGTGCTATGGGTAGTGCAGTCAATAAAGACATACCAGCTTATGTCAAAGTAAGAGGTAACCCGGCCAAACCATTTGGTATCAATGTGACTGGTATTAAGAGAATAGGTTATTCTAAAGATACCATTGAAGCTTTAAGATCAGCTTATAGATCAGTTTACAGAAAGAAACTAACAGTTGAAGAAGCTGTAAAAGAATTAGAATCATTAAGAAAGGATTTTAAAGAGGTCGATTTATTTCTTACTTCTGTAGAAAGCTCAACGAGAGGCATATCTCGTTAATGATAGACACAGTCCAAAAGAAGAATATAAAAATAGCTATAGTTGCAGGTGAAAAATCTGGTGATGAACTAGGAGCACCATTAATGCAATCCTTGAAAAGTATTAATCCATCCATTGAATTTATAGGAGTTGGTGGATCTAAGATGGTTTCTGAGGGCTTGGATTCTTTTTTCGATATGAATGAGATTTCTGTAATGGGAATAATAGAGCCTTTACTAAATCTAAAGAAATTACTTAAGCTTAGAAAAGAATTGAAGGATTATTTAGTCAAGGAAATGCCTGATATTTTTATAGGTATAGATTCTCCAGACTTCAATCTTCCAATTGCAAAATTTTTAAAACAAAATTACTCTCTTAAAACAACTCAATATGTAAGCCCATCTGTTTGGGCGTGGAGAAAAGGGCGTATAAAGTCTATGGAAAAGTCTATAGATTTAGTTCTAACTCTTTTTCCTTTTGAGGGATCAGCTTATGAAGGTTCAAATATCAAAGAAAGTTATGTCGGTCATCCGCTAGCTTACAAGATTGATGTTAAGGAAGAGGAAATCGAAACAAAAAGAGAAAATACAATTGCCTTATTACCTGGAAGTAGAAAATCTGAGATTCTGTCAATGGGCGATGTAATGATAAAAGCTGCAAAGAGATTGAAAACAATGAACCCAAATTACGAATTTCTCATGCCTTTATCTAATAAAGATCATTTATATTTATTCAAAGAAAATATGACAGGGCTTGTAACAATTTCTTATGGAGATTCTCAAGAAATTCTCACCCGATCAGAGGTCTCTATAATAACTTCTGGAACTGCAACGCTTGAATCAATACTGTCTTTCACACCTTGTGTTGCTTTATACAAAACTAATTGGCTATCTTATTTAATCATCAAGCCTTTATTACAAATTGACTCTTTTTCTCTACCAAATCTAATTAAAGGGCAAAAGATTCTTCCTGAACTTCTTCAAGCAGAAGTAACCATTAACAATATTGTAAATTCAGTGAAAGAAATTAAAGAAAAAGAATTTTCGTTCTATTTGAAAGAATTCAATCAAATTAAAGAAATCTTAAAGGCGGGGGGAGCTGAGAAAGCCTCCAAAGAAATCTTGCAGTTATTAAATTGATAGAAGCAGGTGTCGATGAAGCCGGTAGAGGTCCATTAGCAGGTCCTGTATTTGCTGCAGCAGTGATATTGGATAGTGCAATAGATATCCAAGGTTTGGATGATTCAAAAAAGATTTCAGAAAAAAAAAGAGAACTTTTAGCAAAAGAAATACAGGAGACCGCCGTTTCTTGGTGTATTGCTTCAAGTACCTCACGAGAAATTGATGAAATAAATATCTTAAAAGCTTCTTTATTGGCCATGAGAAGAGCAATTGAGGGTTTGAAGGTTACACCTGATATCGCTCTTGTTGATGGCCAGTATGCACCTGAAACAAAGTGTAAAGTTCAAACTATAGTAAAAGGAGATCGATTAAAAAAAAATATTATGGCGGCATCAATTCTTGCTAAGGTAGGAAGGGATAATTACATGAAAGAAGTTCATACTAGATATCCAGAATATGGCTTTAATAAACACAAAGGTTATCCTACAAAGATGCACCTAGAAGCATTAAAATTATACGGTCCTTCTGACGAACATAGAGTAAGTTTTAAACCAGTTAAAATGATAAATGAGCCAAGTTGAAAATCTAGATTTTGTACATTTACATGTGCATTCAGAGTATTCTTTAGTTGATGGCATAATTAGGGTCAATGAGCTTGTAGATCAATCATTGAGTTTAGGATATCACTCTGTAGCATTAACTGATTTAACCAATCTTTTTGGGCTTATTGAGTTTTATAGGTCGGCTAGAAAACAAGGTATTAAACCCATAGTCGGGGCTGAAGTTTATGTTACAAAAGACAAAGACTCTATTGCGGCTCCATTGGTTTTGCTAGCACAAAATAAACAGGGATATATAAACCTAACGAAGTTAGTATCTAAAGCCTATGTAGATGGTCAAGTTAACGGAGATCCAGTTGTCCTTTTTAGTTGGCTGGAAGAATTTTCTGATGGAATTATAGCTCTTTCAGGTGGTTTAGAGGGTCATATAGGAAGTTCCATATTGGCAGGCAATGATCAGCTCTCAGAATCAAGAGTGGACTTTTTTCAGAATATTTTTGGAGAAAATTTTTTTATAGAAATACAAAGAACCGGGAAAGCAAATGAGAAAGAATACAATGATTCAGTTTTAAAACTAGCTTCAAAGAAAGGAATACCTGTCGTTGCTACAAATAATGTTAGATTTTTGAATGCAGTTGATCCGGATGTATCACCTTCTGATTTTGAAGCTCATGAAGCAAGGGTATGCATACAAAGAGGTGAGACTTTAGATGACCCTAGAAGACCTAAGAATTACTCTGAAGAGCAATTCTTAAGAAGCAAAGAGGAGATGATCGAACTATTTTCTGATGTTCCTGAGGCCCTTATAAATACTGTAAGGATTGCCTCAAAATGTAACATAGATTTGGAATTAGGAAAGTTCTACCTACCTGATTTTGAAGTACCAAAAGAGCATTCCAGAGAAGAATACTTAAGAATAATCTCCAGAGAAGGACTCTATAAAAGAATAAATGATATTAAAGAATCTATTGATTCTTACGATCTTGATGAATCTGCATATGGCGAGAGATTAGATTACGAGTTAGATATGATTTGTAAGTTAGACTTCGCAGGATATTTTTTAATAGTTGCAGATTTTGTTAATTGGGCTCAAAAGAATGAAATTCCTGTAGGGCCTGGAAGAGGTTCTGGAGCTGGCTCTATTGTTGCTTACGCATTAGGTATTACAGCTATAGACCCTATTAGGTATGATTTATTATTCGAAAGGTTTCTTAATCCCGAAAGAGTCAGCAACCCCGATTTTGACATAGATTTTTGTATAGAAGGTCGCGATAAGGTGCTTGAATATGTTACGAAAAAATATGGAAAGGACTCCGTAGCTCAAATTAGCACAAGAGGTACTATGGCAGCTAGAGCAGTATTGCGAGATGTAGTAAGAGTTTTAGGAAAACCATATGGATTTGGAGACCGACTCGCAAAAGCAATACCTGATGTTTTAGGCATAAGTCTTAACGAAGCATATAAGGAGAAACAATTTAAAGAAACCATAGATGAATCTGACGAATCAAGAGAAGTCTTTGATATGGCACTAAAGTTAGAGGGCTTATCTAGAAGTGTTGGTACGCATGCCGCAGGTGTTGTTATCGCTCCCACAGCATTAACTGACTTTACTCCACTTTTTTTGGATTCAGATAAAGGAACAGTAGCCTCACAATTTGATATGGGTGATGTGGAGTCAGCAGGTTTGGTTAAATTTGATTTCTTAGGTTTAAAAACACTAACTATTATTGATCAATCTGTCAGAAGAATTAATGCCAAAGCGAAAAATAAAGATGAAGAGATTGATATAGAAAATCTTTCTTTAAAGGACGCTACAACCTTTGAACTCTTACAAAGAGGAGAAACAACGGGTATATTCCAACTTGAATCTAGAGGAATGAGGGATTATCTAAAGCAACTTATTCCTAATGATTTTGAAGATATTGTCAGCATGAATGCCTTGTATCGCCCAGGTGCGTTGGGTATGAATATGGTTGATTCTTACATAAATAGGAAGCATGGAAAAGAAGAAGTGACCTATGGACATGAAGCAGTAAAAAAGATTCTTAGCACTACCTATGGAGTAATTGTTTATCAAGAACAAGTGATGCAAATAGCACAAGAGTTGTCTGGTTTTTCATTAGGGCAGGCTGACATCTTAAGAAGAGCCATGGGAAAAAAGAAAAAAGAAGAGATGGAAAGTCTTCGATCAACATTTGTTGAAGGAGCAATAAAAAAAGATGTAAATGAGCGCTATGCAGCCAACCTTTTTGATCAGATAGAACAATTCGCTGGTTATGGCTTTAACAGATCTCACTCAGTAGGCTATGCCTTGATTGCTTATCAGACTGCGTGGCTTAAAGCGCACTATCCTGCTGAATTTATGGCATCAGTTTTATCTTGTGATTTAGGCAATACAGATAATATTCAACTTTTTGTAGATGATTGTAAAAACATAGGGTTAACCGTTCTTAGCCCTGATATCAACGAAAGCTCATATAGATTTGAAGATCTAAATTCTTCTACTATTTTATATGGGTTGGGAGCTATTAAAGGCATAGGTGAGTCACTAGTTCAGAAGATAGTATCAGAACAAAAAAATAAGAAGTTTGTCGATATGTATGACTTCTGTATGAGAGTTGGATTTAATAGGATAAATAAGAGAATACTCACGACTCTTATCGGTTCTGGAGCTATGGATTCACTTGGTAGTAGAGAGGATTTATTCAGAAGAATTGACTCATGTTTAAAAAATGCCGAACAAGCATCTGAACGAAATAAAAGTAATATAAAAGATTTGTTTGGTGAGGAAATAGTCTCACCATCTGAGGAGATAATTGATGAAAATATAGAGTTTGATGAAGTTTCCGCCGAATGGAATGCTCTGGGTTTTTATATGGATTCTCATCCTTTAGAAAATAAGAAAAAAGAAGTAAGGAATATGTGTGGATTCTTTATTTCTGAGCTGCAATCAGAAGCTCATAAGCAAAGGATTGCCGGATGTTTGATGCAATTTAACGTAAGGCAAGGAAAGAGAGGTAGATTTGCTTTTGCAACTCTGGATGATGGTTCAGCTAAGATTGAGATCTCTGTTTGGGCAGACGTTTTTGAAAAATATAGAAATCTACTGAAGAAAGGACAGGTCTTGGTTGTAGAGGGAATGGTAGAAAAGGATGATTATTCAGATTCAGTTAAGCATAAAATGATAGCTGAGAGAATTTTGACCTTTGACGAGGCTCGTCGTGAATACATAAAAAATATCAAAATAGATGTAGAAAATAATCATGAAGATACTCAGACAGTAGTCAAATATCTAAGAGAAATTGCAACTAGTAATGAAGGAAATTCAGTTCTAATTTCCTATAAAGGAAGCTCTGCTAAGGCGGATATAGCTCTCCCAAACCATTTCTCAGTTAAACTTGATGACTCTTCGGTGAAAGCCTTAGGTAAACGTTTTGGAGCAGAAAACGTAGAGTTCGTTTATCATACTCAAACTCACATAAACTGAATTTTAAAATGTTGAAGAGCTATTTAGATTTTGAACAACCTATAGCAGACCTAGAGCAACAGGTCTTGGACCTTAAGGATTCTGAGCTTAGTGACGAATCCATCCAAAAGGAAGTTATAAGACTGAATGAATCAATAATGAAAACGACAGAAAAAATTTATTCAAATCTTTCTCCCTGGCAGAATGTTCAAGTAGCTAGACATCCAGAGAGACCCCACTTTTTGGATTATATCGAAAGGATATCAGATGAATTTGACGAACTTCACGGCGATAGGCATTTTTCAGATGATAGAGCTGTTATAGGAGGTATAGGATCTATAGGTGAATATAAAGTTATGTTCATAGGTCATGAAAAGGGTAGATCTACCGAAGAAAAAATTCTCCATAATTTTGGCATGTCTCAACCGGAGGGCTATAGAAAAGCCTGTCGATTAATGCAACTTGCTGAAAGATTTTCTTTACCAGTTGTCACACTCGTAGACACTCCTGGGGCATATCCTGGAATAGATAGTGAGGAAAGAGGTCAAAGCGAAGCAATTGCATATAATTTAAGGATTATGTCATCTTTAAAGACGCCCATAATCGTAAACGTTGTTGGAGAAGGTGGTTCAGGAGGAGCTTTAGCACTCGGTGTTGGAGATCACATAACCATGCTTGAACACTCTACTTATTCTGTTGCTTCACCGGAAGCCTGCGCCAGCATCGTCTGGAGAGACTCAACGAAAGCAGATTTAGCAGCTGAGGCCATGAAACTAAATGCTGAAAGTATTCTTGATTTAGGTTTAATCGATGAGGTGATACCCGAACCTCTTGGTGGAGCTCATCGTAGTTTTGATCAAGCAGCATCAAACTTATCTAAAGTCTTAATCAAAAGTTTAGATCAACTTACGAAAACTCCTATAAATACCCTTGTTGAAAAGAGATATGAGAGATTGATGAGTTATGGTTCCATTTAATGACTCAGTTTAGTTTAGATAAAGGTTACTTAGAGAATTTTGAAAGGATCGGAGTGGCTTTTTCGGGAGGGTTAGACTCCTCTGTTTTGTTAAAATTTTTATCTGATTATCCAGAATATCAAAAGAAGCTCGTAGCTCTGCATGTTAATCATGGAGTTAATAAAGAATCAGATTATTGGGAGCAGTTTTGCAAAGAAAAAGCTACTGACTTGAATGTTGAGTTTAAGTCTTGGAGATTAGGCGAACTAAAAAAAACATCAGAACAAGCATTAAGGGAGAAAAGGTATGAAGCCTTTCAGGAATGGGCAAATCCAAATGATTTAATTATTAGTGGTCATCATTTAGATGATCAAACAGAAACTATATTATTTAGATTATTTAGAGGGACAGGCCTAAAGGGGCTTCAGGGGATAAACATCACTTCAAGGGTTGGTCCTTTAAATTTCTATAGACCCTTTCTTCAAAATAAGAAAGAAGATTTATTTGACTACGCTTCAAAACATAACATAGATTGGATTGAAGATTATTCAAATGGAGAATCACACTTTTCAAGAAATTTCATAAGAAATAATATAATTCCTGAAATTCAAAAAAGATGGCCCTACATTCACAAGTCCCTAAATAGAATATCAGTTAAAGCAACAAAAGCTCACCAAGTTCTTGAAGAGGTTGCTATTGAGGATTTAAATAGAATCAAATTTTCCAAAACCGTTCTAGACACGGAAAGATTAAAATCTTTATCCCTTCAAAGACAAGAAAACCTAGTTTTATATTGGTTGAATAATTTCAATAATATAAAACTTTCATCAGGTCTAGAAAATCAAATTTTTTCATTAATAACTAAGCCCCTTGAAGGCTCCTCCACATTAAATATTGATAAACATAGCTGTGCCTCTGATATTAAAATTATTATTTCCGAGAAAGAAATTAGGGTAATTGATAATAATCTTTTACAACCTTTGTCTGAAAATATGAATTTAGATTGGGACTTAAAGGGCATAATTAAAATTTCTACAGGAGAGCTTTCTGTTGAAGAATCATATGGTCGAGGTATAGATAAAAAATTTATAGGAAGCAATATAAAAATTAAGGCTAGGGTAGGGGGTGAGAGGTGTAAACCTTTTGGAAGATCTAAAAGTCAGAAAATAAAAAACCTATTTCAGGAATTTGATGTTCCAGATTGGAAGAGAGACTATATTCCTATAATCTATGTAGAGGAAAAAATAGCTGCTGTTGGCGATTTATGGGTTTGTGATGAGTTTCATGCCAATTCAGATGAGTATGGTATATCTATAAAATGGAATCATAATTTTTAAAAAGGAGAAGATGATGGATTTAGAAACAGTAAAATATGAAAAAAAAGTTTCTGTAGCGCTTATAACTTTCAATAGGCCTGAGGTTAGAAATGCATTTAATGCAAAAATGACAGAAGATATTCTAGACGCCTTAGTTGAGGCAAAGACTGATCACAGCATAAAGGCTATCGTTTTAACTGGTGAGGGATTGAGCTTTTCTGCGGGCGCGGATCTATCAGCAAGAGATAGTAAATGGTCTGATACTGAAGTTGCACTAGTTGAAGGTTACTTACCCAGTCTTAAAGAAATTATGGAAATGCCTAAACCTATTATTTCTGCAGTAAATGGAGCGGCTGCAGGAATAGGTAGTGCTTATGCGATGGCGTGTGATCTTACAGTTATGTCTAAGGAGGCCTATATTCTCCAAGCTTTTAGTAATATAGGACTAATTCCTGACGGAGGGGCAAACTGGTTCCTAACAAATACTGTGGGTTACAAGTTAGCTTATCAGATTGCAATAGAAGGAGAGAGAATTAACTCTGAAAGATGTTTGGCACTGGGTTTGGTAAATAAGGTCGTTGAAGCAGAAAATTTACTTGATGAGGCTTTGTCTTGGGCTGATAAATTAAGTCTTCGTTCGTCTCAATCATTAAGTTTAACAAAGAAGATAATGAGGCAATCTCTGGATAGCTCTTATGAAGATATTTACAATTTAGAAGCTAAAACTCAAAATACTTTGACTGGTTCAGAAGACAATATCGAGGGTATAACAGCTTTTATGGAAAAGAGGCAGCCAAACTTTAAGTAAATTAATCTTCTTTTTGGCCTTCTAACTCCACCCTTAATTCTTGGTGTTTCTCTTTTGTAAGTGGATAGAACCAGGTTAAGAAAAAAGCAGGAACAAAGAACGCTGCACATCCAAGACAATAATAAACTCTGAGGGCAAGCATTGCTTCATCCGAATTGTTTGTGCCCGGCATAAATCCGGAAAAATCAACCAATATAGCAGCGGCCCACACAGCAATCATGGCAGATACTTTGGCTATCATTCCATTTAAAGCAAAGAAAGTACCTGCTCGTCTTCCGCCTGTCTTTAACGAGTCTAAATCTACAACATCTGCAAGCATTGAAGCCGGAAGGAACTGAAGGCCTCCAAAACAAAAACCTTTCAAAAGAAATAATATATGAAATTCGTTAAAGTCTCCTCTCTCAAGAAAGAAACACATAAAGCTAACTGAGCCTGTTCCTATAAGAGTTATACAAAAGGCTTTATGCTTCCCTAAGGTCTTTCCTAGCCAGAGCCAAAAGGGTATTCCTATAAGACCTGCTATAAAGTATCTTGCATAAGAAGCTCCTACCGTTTCTATTCCAATGACATCCCTTACAAACCAAAGTGATAATGTATTTCTAAATGATTCCCCTGCGATTACCAAAAATATGATTAATAAGATTCTTACTAAGAGAGGGTTCTCTGCTGCATATTTTAACCCTTCAAACAATGGAATCTTTTTTTCAACTTCGGGCATAGGATCAGGTACTTTCCACAATGCCCAAGCTGCAAATAGAGGTAGTAAAAATATGATTCCTATCCCCATGCTTGCAAGAATATCGGTCATCTTTCCTGAAGTTGAAAAATCTTGAAATACAAAAATTGCAGCCAACATTCTCTTAACAGAATCCAGTAGACTTATACCTTGTCCAGAAACTTCTATAGCCAAAGGTATTAGTGCAGAAATCAATAAACCAATCAGTGTCCATCCTTCTCTTCCACCAACCACCCTGGACCTTTGATGGTAGTCCGGAGAAATTTCTGCCCCCCATGCACCATAAGGTATGCTGATAATTGTCGACCCTAAATACATGAGCATCATCCAAATGACGAAATAAGAAATTGAGACCTCAGTGCCGGGTATGAATAATTTATAAATTGCTAGCATCATTAATGGAACACCTAAAATTATCCATGGCTTTCTCCTGCCTATAGATGTTCGAGTGGAGTCACCTAGTTGTCCAAGAATAGGATCAGTAATAACATCAGTGAATCTTGCAATTAAAAGAAGATTTGCAATTATATAGAGTGGTATCCCCACAACCTCTGAGTAGAAAGGAATTAACCAAATGGCGATTGGGTAACCAATCATAGCTAATGGGGTTGCCAATCCTCCATAAGCAAAAATCGTATTACGATCTACCGTCGTTGTATTCATATAACTCCCCTAGAAATATCCTATTTCTGAGTTATATTATAGTTTAGATTTATTTAGACAATCTATTTAGACCGCTAATTACAGATAATAAACCAGCAATTACAGTATTTTGGTGCATACCAACGCCCCATGCGGATTGGCCTTCTAGTAACAATTCAGAGTAGGCAACTGCTTGAGCATCTGAACCCGAGCTTATTGCATGCTGATGGTAATCGGATATCTTAATATCGAGATTAAAACTTTTTTTGATGGCATCTATCATTGCATCGATAGGACCATTCCCTGAACCCTCTATAGCAACTTCCTTGGAGTTACAATTTAGAATTATTTTAATTTTATCTGATTGAGAACCATCTTTATTTGAACTTGAACTTATATGGTGTTCTACAAAACGATAATAGCCAGTGTCCTTAAGGTAAGTTCTTTGAAAATTGTCCCAAATATCTGAAGGAGAAATTTCTTTTCCTGTTTCGTCTGTAATTTCTTGAATAACTTGACTGAATTCAATTTGTAGCCTCCTAGGCATACTGAGACCATGATCTTTTTCCAAAAGATAAGCTACTCCACCTTTTCCTGACTGACTATTAATACGTATAACCGCCTCGTAGGATCTTCCTACATCTTTAGGGTCAATGGGAAGATAGGGTACTTCCCAGGTTTCATTATTTGTATTTCGCAGCTCAGTAAGACCTTTCTTGATTGCATCTTGATGAGATCCAGAAAAGGCTGTGAATACAAGATCACCTGCATAAGGATGTCTGGGGTGAACAGGTAATTGATTACAATATTCTGCTTCTCTCATAATTGGATTGATATTAGAGAAGTCTAAATGGGGGTCTATTCCTTGTGTAAGCATATTTAAGGCTAAAGTAACAAGATCGACATTTCCCGTTCTTTCACCATTTCCAAATAAGGTACCTTCTATCCTATCTGCACCTGCCATGACTCCTAGCTCTGTGGCTGCTACGGCAGTCCCTCTATCATTGTGAGGATGTAAACTAACTATTATATTTTCTCTATTTTCTAGATTCCTGCACATCCACTCTATTTGATCTGCGTAGATATTAGGTGAAGACATCTCAACCGTGGCAGGGAGATTTATAATAGTTTTCTTATCTTTATTCGGATTCCAAACCTCATTGACAGCATTACAAACTTCAACTGCGTAAGGCAGTTCAGTTCCTGTGAAACTTTCAGGACTATACTCAAAGGTCCAATCAGTTGCGTTATATTTTTCAGCATGCTCCTTGACCCACTTTGCACCATCAGTTGCTATTTTTTTTATACCATCTTCATCACTTCTGAAAACTACTTTTCTCTGCAGAGTAGAGGTTGAATTATATACATGTACTATGGCTTTACTGGCTCCTTGGAGTGCTTCAAAAGTTCTCTGGATAAGTTCAGGTCTTGCTTGAGTTAGTGCCTGTATAGTGACGTCACTTGGGATTAGATTATCTTCAATAATCTTTCTAACAAAATCAAAATCAGTCTGGGACGCAGATGGAAATCCAACTTCTATCTCTTTAAAACCTATATCTAACAGAAGCTTAAACATTCTTAGCTTTCTCTCTTCTCCCATAGGTTCTATTAAGGCTTGATTACCATCCCTTAAGTCTACGCTGCACCAAATAGGAGATTTTTCAATAGTCTTGGAAGGCCAACTCCTATCAGATAAATCTATAGGTTTGAAGCCACGATATTTGGAAGCAGAGTGATTAATTATTTTAGTCAATTTTTTTTCTCCAGAAAATTT
>MDSV01173233.1_pt1 | contig 14646 bp, 8 predicted proteins | sample 810851 | NCBI WGS metagenome assembly MDSV01 (sample SAMN05326640, study PRJNA326480) | marine metagenome | isolation source: seawater | place: Atlantic Ocean: North East | collected 2012 | reverse complement strand
CGTCGTGGAAGAGGTGGCTCGCGTGCAGGAGCGCCTTGCTCGGGATGCACCCGACGTTGAGGCAGGGGCCGCCGAGGGGGCCGCGCCCCTCGACGCACGTCACCTTGAGGCCGAGCTGCGCGCCCTTGATCGCGGCGACGTACCCGCCGGGGCCGCCGCCGATCACGACGACGTCTTGCTGCTCGCCGGCGGCGTACCAGCGCGCGCCCAGGGCGCGGAGGGGGGAGGCGAACCTCGCCGCGCGGCGGGTGGCCACCAGAGCGCTCATCGTCGGTTCGAGGGAGGCGAGAACACGCGCCTGCGAGTGTGAAGGCGAAGCAACAACGAGACGACGCGACGATCAATGCTCGCCGAAATGCGAAATCTCGGTGTTTCGCGTTTTTCGCCTCTCGCGTGGAGGAAAAGCCAAGACGTCGCTCTCGAGGCGGTCCGCTCTCGCCGCACTCACGCGGCCGCCGGGGCGTCGAAGGCTGCCGCGCGCCGACCTCCCCCGCTCCGTGCGTTCGTGGCCCGTCGGTGAAGACGCGAGGCGCCGAAAGGCATGCGGTCGAGCGACCCGGGTGGCTCTTCGGGCGACGCCTTCGGCCCCGACCGGGGAAGCAGAAGGCGGGTCACGCTGCGCGACGGCCCGTACCGCGCGCGCTCACTTGGCGGCGGCGCGCAGGTTGTGGTGAACCTGGCGGACCACGCCGCGCAGATCGCGTCGAGCTCCGTCGGCCCGAGGCGCAGGAGGCGCTGGAGCGACGCGAGGCGGCTCGAACGCGGCGCGGCAGGACGCGGCGCGCCCCGCGTCGAGACGCGCGGAGCCGTCTCTTCGTCGTACGGGGGTCCCGAAGTCCAGACGGAACACCTGCTTCGAGCGGCGGTGACTACGGACGTCGACGCTTTGTGGCAGGTCCGACCGCGTCGGCTTTTGGAGTACTCCCCCGGGGACCTCCACACCGTAGGTTGGTTCCCGTGGCTGTCGAAATACCACGTGTCCGTCACCGTGTTCGCGTCGCCCGAGCTGCACGCGCAGACGCTCGCGCTGGCGGCGTGGACCGCCGCGATTCACGTCACCGGGTTGGGCGTCGCCGACGCGAACCAAGGCAACTTTAAAGCCATCTTCGGGACGGCGTATTTGGGAAGTTTGGCGTCCATGGGCGTGATCATCGCCTTGGTGCTGGGCTTATTCATCAGCCTCGTCGTCCAGAGGTGGTGGGACGTGCGCGTGCAGTACGCCACGTTCCATCACGCCCTGCTCGAGCTCGCCGTCGCGTTCGCCGCGAGCGCGGATGGGGTCGCGGAGCCCTCCGCTTCGGGAGCCGCAGCCACACGCCGGGGTCCGCGGAAAAAAAAACGCGCCGCTCTCAGAAGAGACGCGACCCGCGAGCTTTTTCGGCTGCTCAACCTGGCGCACGTGCTGTTCCTGTCCCAGGCGGGCGAAAGGGAGCACGCGGTGACCGGCGCGAGGCGCTTGCGCCGCGCCGGCCGGCTCTTCTCGTTCCGCGGACGAACGAGAAGCACACGAGGACGCTCGTCGTCTCTCGCGACGGAGGACGCGTCGCGAGAGACGACGGACGGGGACCCACATGGGCAAACAGTCATCTCAGACGACTCGCGGTCCGCCGCCGACGACGCGCGAGATGACGCGGCCGAGATGACAGACGTCTCCGCGGATTCGGATTCCGTCGCGACGCCGAAACGGGAACCGACGACACCGTTCCGCACCACGGAGACTGTCCGACAGTCAGACGAGACGACGTCGTCTCCGGACCCCATCGCGAGGAGCATCTCGCGTCGGAGATGTCGCGACGGAAATCGCCCCCGCGCCCGGACCGATTCCGTCGCGTCCACGGCGGTGTTCGCGGACGACGCCAACATCCTCTCCAAGCACGTCACGCATCTGGACCGCGACGACTGCGTGGCGCTGGGACTCGTGACGGAAGAGGAGTGGGACGCGTTAAGTGCCGCGCGCGCCGCCGGCTTGCCGCGCTTCGTCGCCGTGCTGTGCTGGGCGCGCGGGCTGCTCGAGCGGAGCGCGGCGGCGTCGCTGTGCCCGGCGGAGACGAAACGCGCGGCGGCGGCGAAACTCGCCGACGCCAGGCAAGCCGCGGGTCGCGTCTCGACCTACCTCGCGTCTCAGCTCCCGTACACGTACGTCAACTTGGTGTCTCTCGTCGTGCACGTCTACCTCTTCGTGCTCGCGACGTGGTTCGGGTTCGTCCTGCACTCCGGCCTCACGTCGGCGGAGACGGAGGTGGAGGTGGTCCAAGCCGGCGCGGCGGAGCCGGGAGAGACGATCTCGTCGACCACCTCGACGACTTCGACGACTTCGACAAACGCGACTCCCGCGTTCTTCGTTCGCGTCGGCGAAAGCTCTTCCACGATGTCTTCGTTGTCTTCCGACGTCCTCGCCGTGACGTTCTGCTACGCGTTCCTGGCCTTCTCCAACGTGCTGTTCCAAGGTCTGCTGCACATCCACGCGCTGCTGGATAACCCGTTCGGCCACCACCCCGCCAAGTTCCCGCTGCGGCAGTTCGTGGCGCAGCTCGCCGGCCAAACCTCCGCTCTGCTGGCGGGCGCGCACGAGCCCCCGGAGTGTTCGCCGTCGGTTCGCGTGTTCCGAGCGCGGAGCGAAGGCGAGCGCGGCGGTGCGCGCGAGGGAACCGACGAGACCGAAGAAGAGACCGAGGAAGAAAGAGAAGAATTCCGGGCGTGATGAGACGCGCGCGGGAGTACCCGTCGAGCTTTTCGTCCTCGAGACCTTATGACAGCTCCAAACTCGCGAAAATGCATCATCCGCGCATCGACCGACATGACCTTCGTCCCGAAAAGTCCCGTCTTTTTCGGTCGTTCCGATCGCCAGAACCAGACGCGCTTCCTGTCCGCCCGCACGCACGTAAGATGTTGAGCGCGTTCGAGCTCGAGCGCCAGGCACGCATCGAGGATAACAAGAGACGGATGTCCGAGATGGGCATTAACACGCTCGCGACGAAACTCGACGCGGTCGCCGCGCCCGTCCCCAACCCCAAGGTGCGCCCTCGCCTGTAACAACGCGAATTGTCCCGTTTTCGCGCCTTTTTCCGAGACCCGCCCGAAAGAGGACGGCCCGCGCGGCTCCCAGGCGCGCGCGCGCGTCTCTCGAGCGGCCATCGAGCGATGCGTCGAGGCTTCGATCCCGGCCGAGTCGCGCGACGTGTCCGTGGCTTCTCGGGGACGAACGACGCGAACCGAAGCGAAACTCGCGCGCAATGCGCGCGCGACCCGCCGCGCGGTTTCCCGCCCGATCCCGCCGAGACGAAAAACAAAGATGGGAAACGCGCCCGTCGCCGCCATTCCCGAGCGAGCACGAAATAGTTTCCGCCGACTCACGCCGTCTCGATCGCCGTCCGCGTCCCCCCATAACTCACGCGCATAACTCACGCAGCGCAAGCCCCGCGTCCGGGTGGTCGTGCCCGAGAGCGAGCGCCGCCGCTCCGCCCGCGAGCGCGTCGCGATCAACTACGCAGAGAAGTACGGCCTGGACGACGCGGACGACGTGGCGGCGGCGCGGCGGCGCGGCGCCTCCTCCGCCGGGAGGAAGAGACCGAAACTGGCGTCGATGAGCGACGGCGACTTCGCGCGGCGTCGCTTCTCCGTGGGCGCGCGCGTGTACGACAGCGAGCTGGGCGTGACGTGCCACTGGTGCCGCCAGAAGACGGTGGAGACGCACGTCTTCTGCACCGCGGAGGCGTGCGGCAAGGGCCGAAGCGCGCCCCTCGCGTTTTGCGGGATGTGCCTGCGGAACAGACACGGCGAGGACGTCGACGCGGCGGCGGCGAGCGGGATTTGGCGGTGTCCCAGATGCCGCGGGTCGTGCGGCGACGGGTGCGTGACCTGCTGCAACTGCGGTCCGTGCCGCAAGGCGCACGGCCTGGCGCCGACGCACCAGGTGATCCAGCTCGCGCGCGGCGCGGGCTTCGACAACGTGCACGACTACCTCGTGCACGGCGCCACGGGTTTGACGCCGGCGGCGCTGCTCGCGCGCAAGAAGAGCTTCAACTGGGGGAAGTGGCTCACGAAGGGGTTCGAGCCGGCCGCGAAGACGGCTTCGAAGACGGCGGCGAGCACCACGCCGGGCGCCACCGCCGGCGGTGACGTCACGGCTGCTTGCGTTCGGGACCCGGCGAAGAAGAAGCCCGCTCCCGCGAAGAAGACGGTCGCCGCGAAAGCCGCGGTGGACGTCGCCGCCGAGCTCCGGAAGCGCCGCGCCGCCGCGCTCGCGGAGAAGGACGCCGAGAAGGACGCGCGCGCGCCCGCCGCGCCCGCGCCGGCGACGCCGTCGCCCACGAAGGGCGCCCGATCTCAGACTCGCGCGGAGCGACCCTGGTGTTTGGCGATCGGGGGGCGCCCAGCGTTGTCTCCCGCCGCGCGCGAGGCGCGAACGGGAGCCTCGCCGAACCTTTTGACTAAATACTCATATGCGGCGTCGGCGCCTGGCGCCCGCCGCGCCGCCTCTCGCGGGACGAGAGAGCTCTTTCCCGCCGCGCCCCGCGAGGCGCGCGCGGCGAGAGTCGTGTCGCGCCAGGGGGACATCCGCGCGATGTTCGCTGTGGGCGGAGGCGCGCGTGCGACGCGCGCGCGCGCCGCGGGAGCCGCGTGACCGAAACCGGCGAGAAGAAGGAGTACCGCGCGTATGACGTACTGCGTGTGTTTCGAAAAAGTCTGCGCAGACAAACGAGACGACGCGAACGACGAGGAGGCGACTACGACGCGCGCGTGAAGTGTGTGATGAAGCAGACGACACACGTGAGCTCCCTCCGTCGAAGCCGCGCGCGCGAAGAACACTCCCCGCGCCGTCGCGCGTTTGTTGTTCGCTCGGAGATTTTCGCGAAACTCTCACTTCACTTTTTGGCGTTGGCGACGAACGCCTCCACCTTGGCGGCGTCCTTCGCCACGCCCGAGTCGTCCGTCACGCCGCTGGCGACGTCCACGCCGGTGGGCGCGCAGACGGCCACGGCTTCGGCAACGTTGGTCGGGTCGAGCCCGCCCGCCAGAAGCCACCCCTTCCTGGAGACGCCTTTGGGCGGTTTCACGTTTCGCCAATCGTACGTCTCGCCCGAGCCGGCGACGACGCCGTCCACCAGACACCAGTCCACGACTCGGCGCGGGCCTTTCACCCAGTCCACCGCGGCGGTCACCGGGTTGGCGCCCATCGCGTCGCTCCGCTGCTTCATCAGCGTCTCTTCGTCCCCGGGGAGCGCCGTCACGATGTTCCCGTCCGCGTCCGCGCTCACCACCCAGATGGCCTTGATGGACATCGGCAGGTCTTTCAGCGCGGCGCGCGCGCCGTCGCCGTGCAACTGCGCGTGGTCGATCCCGACCGCCTCGCACGCGCTCGTGATGTCATCCACGGACTCATCCACGAAGACGCCGACGGGGATCGCGCCGCCCGCCTTCGCCTTCGCGGCGATCTCCTTCGCGAGCGCGAAGTCGATGCTCCGCTTGCTCTTGGGCCACAGGATCATGCCCACGAAGTCCGCGCCTCGCTCCACCGCCAGCGCGCAGTCCTCCACGGAGGTGACCCCGCACACCTTCACCAAGGTGGTTTGGCCGGCCGCGGCGCCGACGAGCGCGCGCGCGGGGCGCGCGGCGGCGCGGCGCGCTCGGAGCGCGCGGCCGACTCGCGGCGCGGCGATGATGTGCGACGCGGTGGCGGCGGACATCGTGGACGTTTTCCCGATGATTGCTGAGCGCGCGCGTGGAACCAATGCTTCCGCGCGCGCCGATCGGTTCCGCGACGAACGCGCGAACGCGCCTGCTGCGCTGGCGACGATATCCGAGATCTCGAGCGGTTTCGAGGTCCGCCGCGTCCGATGAAACGGACGACCGCGTCGGTTTCGAGACGAGCCGATCGATTCCGATCGATCACTCGCGATGAACGAAACCCGACCCTCCCAGCGATGGCCACGTCGATGGTTATCCAGTCAGAGGTGCTTTTTCTCGCGCGTCCGTGACCAATCGCAGAGGGCTCGGACGCCCCGCAGCCACTCCCCCGAGCACCTCCACACGTCACGATGTCCTTCGCCGTCTCCGCCTCCGCCACCCGTGTCGTCGCCTCCGCGCGCGCGCCCGTGAAGGCCCGCAACGCCACCGTCGCGGCGTTCGCCGCGCCGGTCGCGTCCAAGGCGTCCGCCGCGAAGCTCGCGGCTCGCCACGCCACCGCCGGCGTCGCGCTCCGCGCGACAGGCGCCTCCACCGCGGCGCGCGCGGGCCGCAACATGCGCGTGCTCGCCGGCCGCTTCGAGGCCGAGCGCACGTACATCATGATCAAGCCCGACGGCGTCCAGCGCGGCTACGTGCGTCACCACGCGCGCCTCTCCTCCGCGATCGCGACGGCTGGCTTTTCGCCCGCCGTTCGTTTCTCACCGAGACGCGCCACCGAACGAACGCCAGTCTTCCGCGCCGCGAAAACGCACGCGCGTTTTCGTCGCGAACGCGCGCGCTGGGCGTGACAGACGAGACGAGACGGAGAGCGTTTTTTTTCTCTCTTCGCGCGCCCGCGAGGCGCGAGCGCCGCCCGTCGGCGCCTCGCCGCTGACCGCGCGCGACCCTTTCCATTTTCTCATACGAATCGATCCTCCGAAAACCTCCCCTCGCCTCACACGCAGGTTGGCGACATCGTGTCCCGCTTCGAGAAGAAGGGCTTCGTGCTGAAGGGCATGAAGATGTTCCAGTGCCCGAAGGAAGTGGCGGAGGAGCACTACGAGGACCTCTCGGAGAAGCCCTTCTTCGGCGACCTGGTGGACTACATCGTGTCCGGCCCCGTTATGTGCATGGTCTGGGAAGGCCCCGGCGCCGTCAAGGCGTGCCGTCTGATGATCGGCGAGACCAGCCCGCTGGTCTCAAACCCAGGCACCATCCGCGGCGACCTCGCCGTCGAGGTGGGCCGCAACGTGATCCACGGCTCGGACTCGGTCGAGTCCGCCGAGCGCGAGATCAAGCTCTGGTTCGGCGGCGAGGAGAACCTCATCGACTGGGAACCCACCAACATGCCCTGGGTGCGCGAGGGGTAAACGTCCCAGGCGTTCGATATCACAGGTGTGGATGGTGTTTATGTCCATGAAAATCCGCCGACGACCGATTTTCACCGACGTCCCTGATCGGTGAAGCTGTCGGATTGAAACGGCGAATGTTGAAAGTAAAAAGTAATTTTTCACAGGCAATCCGCGGGCCGCAGGGCAACCTTTCCTATCGAAAATGTGAGCTTGACAGTTGTCACGAGATAAATCAAGCCACTCTTCTCGTTGCCACTATGTTAGGTTTTATCACGGTACTTGCTGGTCGTCGAACCCGCTCGACGACGCGTCGTCGAGAAAAAGTTTCGTCTTCTCGTGTAACTCCGTCACGCGCGAGGCGCGCCGCGATGAAGACCGTCTCGCTTTTCTCCGGGATAGGCGGCCTGGACCTCGGCCTGGAGGATGCCGGGCACGAGATCATCCTCCAGGTGGAGAGCGACCCGCACTGCATACAGGCGCGTCCGGCCCGTCCGCCGCGCGACCGTCGTGGCTTTCCCCGCCCTCGGAACAAAACATCTTCGCGCTCGCGTCTGACGCCTCCCTCCTCCGCCCTTCGCGCGCGACTCCCGCGCACGCGCCACAGGTGCTCCAGCACCACTTCCCCGGCCGGGCGCTGCGTCGTGACGTCGCCGAGCTCACCGAGCTTCCCCCCGAGACGGAGCTCCTCGCCGCGGGGTTCCCGTGTCCGGTGCGTCCAGACGCGTCTTCTCGGAACGCCGAGAAAAACGCGCGCGTTCCTCGGAGACGGCGCCGTGTCCGACGAAAAAGGCGTCGCTTTTTCTGTTTTTTCGCTCACGCTCGTTTCCGTACTCGGCAGGATGTCTCCACGATCAACGTCGCGCGTCCCGGCTTGCGCTTCGGCACGCAAACCGGCCTCTGCGCGCACGTGTTCCGCCTTTTGCGCGCCTCCCGCGCGCCTTGGGTGGTCCTGGAGAACGTCCCGGGCCTACTCAACTGGCACATGCGCGACGACCCGCCGCAGCCGCCCGCGATCAGCCACGTCGTGTCGGAGCTCGAGCGGCTCGGGTACCGCTGGGCGCACCGCGTCGTGGGCTTGACCGGCTTCGGGATCCCGCAAAGAAGAAGACGGGTCTTCGTGGTGGCCAGCACGCACGGCGACCCGAGGGACGTGCTCCTCGCGCCGCAGGCGGTGTGCTTGGGGCAGTGCGTCGAGATGCACAGACGAGAGGCGAGCGACGCGGACGTTCGCGGAATCGTCGGCGGATTCGAAACGGACGACGCGTCGCGTCGCGACGACGAAGCCGCGGGCGTCGCGCGTGACGGAGGCGAACGCGCGTGCATCGAGTGCGCGCTGGACGCGGTGGCGTCCCCCGCGGCGGCGGCGAAAAGCGGAGGCGGCGGCTTCGCCCGCGCGTCGGCTTGCGCGCACGGCGCGCGCGAGTGCTACGAGTGCTTCCGGACGCCCCCTCTCGTGACTCCCAGACGGGTCGTTGCCTCGCTCGACCTCGCGGAGAAGCGACACGGCCCGATGCTGAACGAGCTCTTCACGCTCACCACGGCGAACGGGCGGCGGATGTGCCTCGTCGAGCGCGGGCGCGACGGCGCGAGCCGGCGGGGCGCGCTGCATATCGAGGACGCCGAGCGGCTGATGGGCCTGCCCGCGGGTTGGACCGAACCCGCGTACCCGCTGAACGTGCCCGGCAAACCCAAGAGGAACATCGACTACAACTACGCCGCGCTTTTGGCCCGCAACGGGCGCGCGGGCGACAAGACGCGCGCGGACCCGCGAGACGACCAGACTCGCGAGTCGCGGGAAAACGGTCGTCTTCTCGAGAGGGACCGTCGAGGAAACTTGGACGACGCCAGAGCCGAAGAAAACGCGCGTCGCGCGTTCGCGCAGCAGATGAACGAGTTCTCCGCGGCCACGTTCAAGCGATTCGAGAAGCTCGGCCTTGCCGTCGCCGTGCCCCAGGCGCGATGGCTGGGGGAGAGGCTGATGCGTCCGTACGACCTGAAGTTCGCGCGCGCGGGCGACGGCGTCAAGTTCACCGTCGCCGCGCCCGGCGGCCCCGACGCCGCCGCCGGCGGCGTGGTCGACCGCCGGGACCGACGCGTCCGCCGCGAGCGGAGCGGGTCGGAGGAGGGAAAGCCTTTCGTCGACAAAAGGCTTTCGAATGAAACCGAAACCGACGCGATCGTTCGTGGCGCGCGGATGGTGGACGACGCGCGTTTGGAAGCGGCGGCGGCGGCGAGCGGTTGGCCTGACGCCGCGTACAACGTCCGTCCGCACTTTTCGTGGCGCGCGCGCTTCGCGCTTCCGGAGTGCGGGGACGCGCCCGTGATCCGCGGGTTCGTGCCCCTCGGCGAGTTCCTGCGCAGAAGCGCGGACGACTGGCCGGAGGTTTCGCGCGAACAGGCGCTCGGCTACGTCGAGCGACTGCGGCTGGCGCACATGCACGTCGAGCCCTTCGTCGCCCGCGCCCTCGGAGAGAAGCCGAACGCGCGAAACGCCGACGCGCCGACGCGCGGCGCGGGAGCGGCGGGCGGTGACGTCCCCGGGGACGGGTCTCCCCCGGGCGGGCCTCCCAATGTCAGCGACGAGGGCGCCGTCCCCGAGGACGGCGTCCCCGCCGGCCGCGTCGTGTGGGCGCCCTGGCTGCTCGGCCGCGGGCCGCCGGCGCGCCGGGCGCGCGTGTTTTGGCCGGCGCTGGCGCTGCACGCGCACGACGACCGCGACCAGATCCCGCCGGACGCGTTCGACGCGCTGGCCAAGGCGCGGCAAGCAGATGCCGCTTCGCGCGACCTGGAAATCAGCTCGGACACGCACGTTCTGGTGGTGTACTTCGGGGACAAGACGTACGAGTGGTGCGCTTCGGATTCGCTCCTGAACTTTCTCGAGCACAGGGACGAGTTCGCGGAGCAGCCGCTCCTGCGGAACCGCAAGCGCTTCCTCGAAGGCGTGCGTCTCGCCGGCGAGTGGGTGGACGAGCAGAGGCGACTCGGGCTGGCCCCTTCGATGCTGCGCGCGCGAGAGGCGCGCGCGCGCGCGGAGGAGCGCCTGCGCCGAGCCGTGGGCGCCGCGAGCGGGGACGGGTCGGGGTTAGCGACCCCGGCGTCGTGCGGCGCGTGCGGCGTCTGCAAGCGCAACGCCGCCGAGACGGGCGCCGTTTCTTTTTCGCCGAGGCACCTGAGCCGGAAGTGCGCGAACCGAAAGGCCACCACCGTGAACCCCAGTCACGACACAGCATCGGTGTGCCCGCAGATCGGTGTCATTCTTGAGGCGCGCGTGGGGCACGTGGGCGCGTGCCTGACGCTCCTGCGCGAGCGCGCGGTGGGCCGCCGGGTGCGCGTGCACTGGCCCGCCGAAGCGGCGCGAGGGCCCTTCGCGGGTACCGTGGCGTCCTTCGACGCCGAGTCCCTGACGCACTCGATCGCGTACGACGACGGCGACGTCGAGCCGGCGTGCCGACTGTGGAAGGAGACCGTACACCTGGGCGTCCCGGAGGACGCCCGCGCGGAGGCGGAGGCGGCGGCGGAGAAGCGAAGCGGCGACGAGGGCGCTTTCGGCGGGGACGAGGGGGCGCGAGGCGAGAAAAAAAAAGCGCGGACGCGAGACGAGGCTCCGCCGGCGCCGTTTTTCGGCGCCGGCGGAACGGATTCGCCTCGCGGAGGACACACGTCGCTTCCGTCGGCTTCGGCGTCTCGCGGGAAGAGGAAGCGCGATCGACCCCCGGACGGGTCCGGGAACGTTCGCGACGCGCTCGATTCACGCGCGTCTCGCGCCGCCGAGCGAGCGACGAGTCGGCGAAACATCGCCGGCGAAGCCGCACGCGCGCGCGAACCGGAACGGCCGAGGCGCGGGCCGGGGCGCCCGCCCGCGTCCGGGCGCGGGCGCGGGACGCGCAGAGGCGACGGCGCGCGCGGAGGGGCAGAGGCATGCGCCGTGGGGTGAAGACAGACAAAAAAACGCGAGAGACGATGTGCGCGCGCGTCGCGAGACGGCTTCGAAAGAGAGACGGACAGCTCCGAACTTTTGGATTTTCTTTTGTGAGCCCTTTTAAGAAGGCGCCCACTCCGTCCCTTCCCCCTCGCGCGACACAAACCTCTCCGGCCCGGGCTTTCGGGTTTCCGCCCGCGCAGCGAGCACCTCCGCCACCTCGCTCGCGATGTGGTGCGCCCACGCCGCGTACCCCCACTCGTTCGGGTGCACGCCGTCCTCCGCGGTGAGCCGCGCGCCGGCGCCGAACACCGCCCCCATGAATTCCGCGGAGGGCTTGGTCACGAACACCGTGCGACCGGTGGCGCTCCTTTTCCTGCCCCGCGAATCCTCCGCGGCGACTTTGCGCTTCTGCGCGTCCCAGGCGTCGCCGGCGGCGACCGCCGCGAGGGACAGGGGCGGCGGGAACGCCGTCACCAGCTGCATGGGCATGCCGGGCAGGACGACGACCGGTACGCGAGCGGCGAGGCGCGCGCCGTCGTCGGCACGTTCTTCGTCGGGTATCCAGTCTTCGTTTTCGTCGCAAGAGTCCGCGAAGGCGGCGCGCGCGTCGCGCACCGCCGCGCGGAGTTCCCGGCGAAACGCCTCGGGCGTCCGGCCGCTGAACGCGTGCTTGAAGTCGTTCACGCCGCACAGGATGAGCACCACGTCCGGCGCGGCCGCGGCGTCTCGTTTTTTAGTGGAAAACGTTTCGTCTCGAAACGCGCGGCGCGCCGCGGGCACCACTTCTCGGCGAATCGCGCCGACGTCTGCGGCTTTCTTCCCGAACGCGCGCCAAACCACGCGACGCCCCGTGACGTCCGCCAACCGCTCGGCAAAGGCGCGAGGCAACACCGGCCCGAACCCGCGCGCGGCGCGCGACGCGCCCACGCCGGTGACGAGCGAGTCGCCGAGGACGTACACGAGCAGATCGTCGTGATTTCGGCGACAACCGCCGAGGCGGCGGTCGCCGTCGTCGTCGTCGGAGGCGGACGCGTCCGCGCCGTCAGTCTTCGAGCCGTGTCGAACGACGCCCGCGTCTCGATCGTGCCTTCGCGTTTCTCGCGTTTCGTGGACCCCGCGATTCGATCGCGACGCGTGAGACGACCGAGACGACCGAGACGACCGGTCCTCCTCGTCGTCCGATCGACTGGAAGACAAACACGCGACTTCCCCCAGGAGCGAGGACATCGGCCGGGCGTCGCCCCCACGGCCGGTGTCCCACATCGCCGCCCAGCGTTTGGCGCTCTGCCCCACCGCGCCACCCTCGCGCCCCTCCGCGACGGCGTGGACGACGGTCCGGGGAATCGCCACCCCGCGCGTCGGGCCCGTCGCGTCCGGCAGAGACTCGTACCACGCGTGGCACGCGAACGCCTGCGCGCCCGCGAGCGCCCCGACCCCGAGCGAGCCCGCGGCGGTCCACCGCGCCGCGCGGCGAAAGGCCATCGGGACGGGCGGCTGCGGGCCGTGAGGACGCGCGCGGCGGCGTTAGGTCGCCGCCGCGCGCGTCCGCCCCCGGGGGTATCGAACCCCTCGCGGTCGGATGTGTGTGTGCTCGTTCGTTTCGCACGACGAAAAGGAAGCTTTCTCAGGGGAGCAGCAGGTGCGGGCAGCGGCACCCGCGGAAGACTCGACCTCTGACTTTTCAGTCGCGGAAAATTGACCTAAAATCGCGAAACGGCCGCGGGGTGCACGGTCTGTGACTGGTCGACGCGCGAGACAAACACCGAAGACATTTTCGTGACTGGCTGACCCGTCTGAAGAAATTGCGGTCGTTTCCGCCTCGCATTGCACCGCGTTGCGAGGCGCGCTCAATTCCGCGCGCGCGGCTGGAGGCAAGAGCTCGCGCCGCGGCGACCGGGTGGGCCGCGTCCGTTCGCTTTCGAGAGGGGTCGCCGAGGGCCCGCACCCCACGGATCGCGCCGGGTCCGCAGCGCGCGGCGCGGACGGCGCGATGAAATCCAAGGCGAAGCCCAAGCCGGGGGGCAAGGCGCCACAGATGGCCTTCCGAGGGTACTGGGACGCCACGGAGGAGCAGGCGCTGCGCGACGCCGTGCAGAAGCACGGCATAGGTGCCTGGGAGAAGATGCGACATGACGTGGACTTCAAAGTTCTCAAGTGCGTGGCCGGTCGAACGCGCGCGCGCGCGCCCCGCGACGCCGCGCTCGAACGCCGCGCGTTTCCCTCCATCCATTCACGCCGCCGACGCGAGCAGGCTCGAACGCGCGCGAACGCGGATAATTAGAGATTCTCGAGTCGTGCGCGCTCGACGACCGACGCGCGAGGAGTTTTTCGACGTTTTTTCGCGAGGCGAATGCGCGCCCGGGGGAGCGCGCGGGCGCGCCGCGGAGACGCGCCGAGGCGCCTGAACGAGCACACCGCGAGACAGCGACGCGTACACCCCGCTCACCGCTTTCCCACTCCCGACCCGCACCGCCACAGGGGCCGCACGGGCGTCCAGCTGAAGGACAAATGGCGCAATCTGATAAAGTTCCAGCACCTGCGTCGCGGTGAGGCGGAGAGCGCGCCGTACAAGGGCGGCGCGAGAGGCGCCGCGCCCGCGAGCGCGGGCAAGCGCAAGAAGGGCGAGGACGACAGGTACGCATCCCGCGATGCACGCGCGACCGAGCATCACGCGTGGGGGGGACGTTCAGGCGTGGCTGGAGAACGCCGCGCGGCCGCGGGCGCGCGCGGGGGCCACGTCAATTCCCTCGTTCGGCCACGCACCGCCGCCGCGGGCGAAACGCGCGCTTTTTCCTCGCGCGCGCGTTCGCGAAAACCGTTCGCGGTTTTTGAAGACTGGCGTCGCGCCTGTTTCGCGTGTTTTTCTCGGAACGCGTTTTTTCTTTTTTTTCCGACGCTCGGCGCGCGCGCGCCGAGCCGCGCGCGCGCGCGCGACCCCACCACCCGGAACCCGCGAGACGGAAGGACTCGAGACTCACCTCGATCGTCCCTCGTTCGATCGTCCGCTTCACCGAAAAACGCAGCGGCGACGCGTCCGCGGGAAAGAAAGAAAGGAAGGGCGCCGCCGCGCGCGGGGATCCCGAGCGTTCCTGCGGGGCGGCGGCGTCCTCCGGCGACGCGGCGGGCGGGCGGTCGAGCCCGGCGTTGCCTCCCGGCCTAGACGCGCCGAAGAAGCGGTTCAAGACGGCGATGCACTATCGGAAGCTGAAAGGCACGCGGGGCGACGACGAAGACGTCGCGGACGACGTCGCGGATGGCGTCGCGCCGTTGGCGCGATGGAAGGGTCCCGCGACGGGCCCGCTGGACGCCGAGACGGAGACGGCGCTGGAGCTCGTCGCGCAGCGGGACGGCGAGCGCGTCGCGACGCTCCGCTCGCGCAGGGCCGCGGCGGCGAAGGAAGTGAGCGACGCCGAGCGCGCGCTGATGAGCGTGAAAACCGCGGTGGAGGATGCGGAGGCGATCTACAACGACGTGCGCGCGGACATCGCCGCTGGCCATCACCACGAGGGCGCGCACCACGACGACGACGAGGCGCACGCCGAGGACGACTGGGACAAGTACCTGCACTTCGGCGAGGGGCACCACGCGGGAGAGGAGGCGAGCGCTGCCGACAAAGAAGCGGGCGCCGACAAGAAGCCGCCGGCGACGCCTCGCGACCCCGAAGCCGCCGCCGCCGCCGCCGCCGCCGCCGCCGCCGCCGCCGCG
>MDSV01040848.1_pt1 | contig 14648 bp, 10 predicted proteins | sample 810851 | NCBI WGS metagenome assembly MDSV01 (sample SAMN05326640, study PRJNA326480) | marine metagenome | isolation source: seawater | place: Atlantic Ocean: North East | collected 2012 | reverse complement strand
TTCTCGGTTATCGCCCTGGATTTCGATACGGCCTTCTTTGACTGTGCCTCCAACGCCGCAGGCTTTTTGCATCTTCTTGGCAAGGTCCCGTTTTTCGGGCTGTCCAATTCCAGTAAAGTTTTTGACCACGGTGACGGCCTTTCCACCGCGGTGCGCAGTCTGACGGATGATGTCCACACGTCCGCGATTCGTGTTCTTCTGTCCCCGCTTGGATGTCTTCGCTGGCTCGCTTTGCGAGTTCTCCGAAGACACCGTTTGAGATTCGCTGTTGGGGCCAGCTGGCAGTTTTCCCAACGCCGGCATGTTATCAAACGGGCTGTGTGTTAACCCTTCGCCCCCGGTTGTTGATTTGCGTTTTTTTTTGCGGCTCATGGCTTCGGTTTAGGCAAACAGAACGCAAAATACACGCATACTCGGATATTTCTCGGTTCTCTGATAGTATCCGGTCCAGGTTCGGCTTCGCTCAAAACTGGAGCAGAGCGATTAGCTGTTATTGGGTTCTTATCGGGGCGCAGCGTTCGCCTGCGAGATAGCGGTTAAGTAGGTCTAGCATGGAGGCGACTCTCTCAGGCTCCTCCTGATAGCGGTTGTTCTTTTGGCCGGGATCATCTTTCAGATGGAACAAGAGACCCGGGGTGTCCTTCGGATAGCTGGAAAGCCCAAAGCGCTGCAGGTAGGCTGCAGGCTCTTTGCGAGTGGCTCCGCTTGCGGTATTGATGAGAACCCAGTCGCCTTGTCGAAGTGCATACTCTCCTTTGTTCGTGTTCTGCACTGTCGCAACCCGGAGAGGGGCTTCGAGGTTTTCGCCTTTGATTACCGGAAGAAGACTATAGCTGTCGACGGCCTCGTCGTTTTTGAGTCTGCGTCCAATGATTTCGGCAAAGGTCGCTGCGAAATCGACTTGGCTGACCACTTCATCGGAGTGGGATCCAGCTTTGATTTGGCCGGGCCATCTGATGATGAAGGGGACACGGTGGCCCCCCTCGTAAAGATCTCGTTTGACGCCTCGGTATCTACCTGAACTCCAGTGGTTGAATTTTTCAAGCCGGTCGAAGGCCAGGTTTTCCGCTCCGTTATCCGCGGTAAAAATGACAATGGTGTTCTCAGTGAATCCCTTTTGTTCAAGAGCGTTCAAGATCTTACCGACCATGGCGTCTGTTTCGACCACGAAGTCTCCGTAGAATCCTGCCTCCGATTTGCCGTGGAATGCCTTGTTGGGGACGATCGGGTAATGGGGTGAATTAAAGGCGAGATATGCAAAGAAGGGATGGCCGCCTTTTTGTTCACCAATCCACTCAACAGTTTCCTTGCTGACGGTCGGGAGGATCGCGTAAGGATTCCAGGTTTCGGCCATTGGCCCCGGACGAAAAGAGCCTCCACCGGCGAGCGGTCGTGATTTGATGACCTGCTTGGAGGGAATAGTTTGAAAGCGATCGTTGTCGATCCAGCAGTAGGGGGGAAAGTTGATTGTGCCATCTCCGAAGTAGCGGTCGAAGCCTTGATCCAGCGGTCCCCCGGGAAACGATTGGGTCCAATCATATGAGGTAGCTTTGCCCCTTTCCTTTTGCGGAATATGGGGTTTGCGAATGGCGTCCCAGTCCCAGCCGAGATGCCACTTGCCGAAGCAGCCGGTTTTGTATCCATGTAGCTTGAGCATTTTAGCGATGGTGAAGTCGCCGGGCTCAAAGACAGATTCTCCAAAAGCCCCCACAATCCCATGGAAGCGCCGCCAGTGGTGTTGGCCAGTCAAGAGTGCGAATCTGCTTGGAGTGCAGATACCCGATGAGCTGTGGCCGTCGGTGAAGGTCATACCTCCGTTGGCCAGGCGATCGATATTCGGAGTTTGAATTTTTGCGTCTGGATCCCCGTAAGAAACGTCGCGCACTCCCATGTCGTCAGCATAGAGAATGACAATATTAGGGAGAACTCGGGCTGTTACCTCTGAGATTGTAAGCCAGAGAAGGAAGAAGATGAGGTGCCGGTGATGGGGTAAGGCGGTGGGAATGCTCATTGAGAAGATTGGGCGAAGCAGAGTTGGAGCGGCGTGGAGTCTTTTAATTCCCGGGGTCGTTCTTTCCAAACAAACGATCGGATAAAGGTTCGTAATTCGTTGATTCGGCCTAGGCACCCTATGACAGTGCTTTTCCCCTCTCTAAATATCGGTCTAATCAATGTTTCTATCAAGACTATCGATTCACTGAAATGGGCCTCTAATGATAGCTAAAGTAGATCGTGACATGTTTGCCAGAGCGAATTCAGAAGGCCGCGCTCGTCGCTTCGTTAACGGCAATGTTCATGCCGAAGTTTTTTGAGCGACAAAATCTCTCTTGAGCGACAAAATCTCTCTCAGAATGAGTGACGGCACTCGTAAATATTGGGGTGACCCTGAGAAGCGAGTATCACCGGATCGCCCATCACGCGTGAGCCCTTTGTTTGCTAATCCGGAGATGATTCGTGGGGATTGGTACGCTCTTGGAAGAAGCCGGCAGCTTAAGTCGGGTGCGGTATTACCTTTTTATGTGGGAAGCAAAAAATTGGTGCTTTGGCGCAATGCGGATGGGCGAATCAATGCCCAAGAGCCAGCCTGTCCCCATACGGGAGCTGACCTTTCCCAAGGCCAGGTGGTAGACGATAGCCTTCGGTGTGCCTTTCACCACTGGCGGTTTGATGGAGGCGGTCGTTGCGTTGATGCTCCAACTTGCGAGGTTCCTCCCGAGCGGCGCCTCAGGTGTTACCCTACGGAAGAGAGATGGGGACTTATATGGGTTTTTCTGGGCAGGGCCTTTCGCCCGCTTCCCGATTCCCACGAATCGTTGTCGAAGGTGATTCTAACCCCGTCACAAACTCTGCGTGCCCATCCACATCTGGTCATCGGAAACGGATTCGATGTCAGTCACCTGGGTCCTGTTCATCGGATGGAGCTCTCAGGAGAGATGAGTTGCAAACAAGCTCATAAGCACGGACTGAGCCTTAGATATGAAGCCCAGTTTACCCAGAGGTATAAGCGATTGCTGACAGGCTCAACCCGGGAAGGTCTTTCGGTTACGTTCATGTCAGATGGCGGTAGCTTCGCCCTCCTGACTGTGACAAAACCGTTTTTGTTTCAGACCGTATTTACTGCTCGCCCGAGTAGCAGTGGAGGGGCCGTCACGCAACTAGCGTTCCTCCTGCCTCGACGCCGGCCTGACCAGTGGGGCCGCGCAATGCTCGCCCTCGCATTCCTTCTGGCTGACGATAAGAAGATTCTTGATGGAATAGATTTCAGGCCTGGCTGGGTCCCGAGCGATGAAGTCATGAGAAAGTTTTGCCGCGTGGTTAATGATGAGTAAGCGATCAAATCCAGCAGGAACAAACATCGAGCAGATCAATGTTAGGGCAAAACGTTTCGATTAAGATGAATGGTCTCCAGCTGATATAACGCAGGGGAGTAGCGATCAATCATGAGTAAGGAGCGCATCGGCTGAGAATAAAATCATTCATCATGGATACTATTAAGGGCTATTGGTACATCGCAGCCGCAGGTTCCGAGCTGAAGGCCAAACCTATCAACAGAAAGGTCGAGGGGGAGTCATTGGTTCTCTGGCGAGATCAGGCGGGGAACCCCCACGCTCTCCGGGATCGGTGTGCGCATCGCGGAATGGCCCTCTCTGCCGGGAAAGTAGTCAATGACTGCGTCCAATGCCCCTACCACGGGTATACCTATGACGGCCAGGGGCGTCTGAAGGAGATTCCATCTCTCTGTAGCGGAGAACGCCTCCCGAGAGTGCGAACCATGAAATCCCTGCCTGTCATCGAGCAGCAGGAACAGCTCTGGGTCTGGATCGGGGAGCAGGAGCCAACCCGCAAGCCATTTGAGTTTCCCCACTATGGAGAAGAAGGGTGGACCACATTTTTCATGCAGACGCGGTTTCATGCCCCGGTTGATATGTGCCTCGAAAATTTCCTCGATGTTCCCCATACGATTTTCGTCCATCCGGGCCTCTTCCGGAATGATGATCAGGATACGGTGCAGACGCGGGTGACGCGGTCAGGCGAATCAGTTGTCGTCACCTTTCTTGATGAAAAACCGATGGAGGGGATCGGCCCCCGTCTGGTCTTCCCCAAGGGGGTGAAACAGAAACATACGGATCGGTTCATTCTCCCCTCGATTTCCCGGGTAGATTATGAATACGGAAGCGATCACCAATTCCTGATTGTCTCCCAATGCACCCAACGGGAAGAGTTTGTTGTCGATGTCACAACCGCAATCACCTGGAAGCTTCCTTTGCCCACCCTGATTACGAAGCCCTTCTTAAAGTGGTATTGCCGAAAGGTGATACAGCAGGATGTCGACATCTTGGAGATCCAAGGGGCGCAGATGAAGGAGTTTGGACGGCACTTCACCCATACCAAGGTCGATCTTCTGGGACGCCATATCCATGCACTACGACGAAACGCGGCGCAGGGATCCCGTAAACTTAAGGATATATCTCAGGAGGTCTCGATAAGGATATGACGATGAACAGGAAGCTTAACGGCGCGATTGTCCCCCGGCGCAAGGTCACCAAATGCCAGAAGAATGCTCTCTTCGATTTATGGGAGAGCTACTATCAGAACGTGGATCGGGCGATGTTTGAAGAAGACCTCGCGGAGAAGGACTGGATTCTGACCCTGTCGGATGAGGAAGGAATAATTCGTGGATTTACCACGATGAAGTTTTATGAACTGGAGATTCGAGGGAAGGCTATTCGTGCGATTTTCAATGGAAGCACGATCATCGCCCGGGACTACTGGGGAGAGCAGGAGCTTGTCCATACCTGGTGCCGCTTCATGGCAGAGCTGAAACGGAACGAGCCAGAGATTGCGCTCTACTGGTATCTGATCGTGAGCGGATTTCGCACCTACATGTTCCTGCCACTCTTTTTCAGGATTTTTTATCCAAATCACGCGACCGCTACTCCCGCTCTCGAGCAGGAAATCATTGACACCCTTGGCGAAATGAAATTCCCCGAGGAATACCGGGAGGGCATCATTCGTGTGCAGGACCCTCGTGAATGCCTCGATCCGGATCTGGCTGTCCCGACCACGCATAAGTTACGAAACCCCCATATTCGCTTCTTTGTCGAGCGGAACAAAGAGTATCTCCGGGGAGATGAAATGGTCTGCCTTACCGAATTTACCATCGAAAATACCAAGCGGACCGCTAATCAAATTGCAGAAGAGATTCTTGGATCTCTTAAGACAGCGAAGACCATAACAAAGGAGGTGGTAGCATCGTAATGCAAGTGCTGGCAGGCAATGTGTTGTGGATGCTCTCGAGCATGTCTGCGTCTCGGCGTTTCAGGCGAGCCAGTCGGAGTGCGCGGCGCGCTCAAGAACAGATTTTAGCGTCCTTCCTCAGGAATAATGCGGGGTCAGCTTACGGGCTGAAGTATAACTACGGATCGATTGCTTCGGTCGAGGAATTCCAGAAGCGTGTCCCTCTCGTCACGTATGAAGAACTTGAACCTTGGGTCCGCCGGATCATGGCGGGAGAGCATGGAGTCCTGACCTCTGAGCCGGTTTTGATGCTTGAAAAAACGAGCGGTTCCTCGGGGCCTGCCAAATACATTCCCTACACGGCATCGCTCAGAAGAGAGTTTCAAAATGCGGTTGGGGCCTGGATCTATGACCTCTACAGAAACCACAAAGGGCTTTTTGGGGGGAGGCAATACTGGTCGATCAGCCCTGCCATGCATGACGAGAAGGTCACCCCGGGGGGGCTTCCGGTTGGATTCGAAGAGGACGCGGACTACCTCAGTCCCTTTGCTCAGAAGGTGGTTAGGTCGGTGATGGCGGTTCCGTCTTCGGTCGCAGGGGCCGCCGATATGGAGGCTTGTCGTAAGCAGACAATGAATGCGCTTGTGCAGTGTCGGGATCTCCGAGTGCTATCCATCTGGAATCCGAGTTTCCTGACGACGCTCATGAGGCACCTTCCTGCAGGCAGAACCCCCGCGGAACTCTGGCCGAAGTTATCGCTGATCAGTTGCTGGACGGATGGTGCCGCCTCCCGTTTTCTGCCTGAATTGGAGAGCCTTTTTCCGGGCGTCGCTGTTCAGGGGAAGGGGCTTCTTGCAACCGAGGGGGTTGTTTCTGTTCCCCTTGCCGCTTCCCCCGCACCCGCCCCCGCAATCACCTCCCACTTCCTCGAATTCATCGAGGACGGTGGGAGAGCCCGACTGGTAGATGAGCTCGAGGTAGGGAAGAGCTATACGGTGGTTCAAACTACTGGTGGGGGCTTTGCCCGCTACTGTCTTGATGATCAGGTTGAGGTTGTCGCTCCTGGTGCGATTCGTTTCGTGGGAAGGAATGGTCAGGTCAGTGATCTTTGTGGGGAAAAGCTGAGCGAAGCCTTCGTGGGCGATACCTTCGAAAAAATGGGGCTCCGCGGATTTGTGATGCTCGCGCCGCATTGGGGTAAGCCTCCCCGGTATAACCTTTTCCTTGAAGCTGATCATTTTGAGGAAATCGCAGCGGAGGTTGAAGGTCATCTATGTCAATCCTTCCACTACAACTACTGTCGGCAGCTGGGTCAGCTCGGTCCAGTAAGGGGAATCCGTGTGACGGAGGGAGAGCGACGGTATCTCGCAGGCTGTGAAGCGCTCGGTCAAAAGGCGGGGGATGTTAAACCCGCACACCTTCGACAGGAACTGGAATGGTTTGAAAGACTGGGGGGGAGTTATGCAGGCTAAGGCAAAAGGCTGCCGGGTCAGGTTTGAACCGGCAAAAGAGAGCGATGATGAGGCGCTACGGGCACTTCTTCACAAAACTCCCATGGGCGGATCAATCTCCGTGGCGTTCCTCCGTGAACCGGGCTATTTCTCGGCCACCCGGATCCAAGGCCCGTTTACTCAGGTTTTGATCGCTAAAGCCGGAGAAGAAATTGTTGGCGCGGCTACCCGAGCAATCCGCCCTACTTTTCTCAACGGGAAGATGATTGACGGGGGATACCTGAGCGACCTGAGAGTTGTTCCAGAGTTCCGGAGGGGGATGACTCTCGCAAGAGGATATCGGTATCTTCGGGATCTTCACCGGGATGGTCGAACCGCGATCTATACCACCGTAATTGTAGAAGATAATAAGACCGCGCTCAGGACTGTGGGAGCCAACCGCGCAGATATGCCGACCTACCGTGATCAGGGACGAATCCTTACACCCATGATCTCTCTCCAGAAGAGACTTCCGGAAATACCCGCTGAGATTCGTTCCGCTACTCCCGAGGACTCTCCGGCAATAGTCGCGAAGCTGAATGAGAAAAAGATGCAGTTTCAGCCTGCCTATAGCGAGAGGGATCTCCTTGATGGCCGTTTTCTGAACCTTCAGGTGAGGGACTTCCGACTGCTTTACCGGGAAGGGAAACTGAGCGGGGTCATGGCGGCCTGGGATCAGAGGTCATTCCGGCAGACGGTCGTTAAAAGCTATTCTGGAGCTCTCGGGGCATTGCGGCCTCTGGTCAACCTCTTCCGAACGCCAGCCCTCCCTGCTACGGATAAGCCGTTGCGTTTCTTTTATATCGCCTTTTTCGCATCTGACACGAACGACGACTATCGCGCGCTTCTCCGTTCGATTTATAACGAATCAATAGGCGGTCCTCATACCCATATGATTGCGGGACTTCATGAGAGAGATCCTCGTTTGCCAGTCTTATACGAATATCCTCAAACGCATTTTGCGGGACGGCTCTTTTCGGTCACTTTTGATGGGCCGATTGAGATCGATGACCGTGTTCCCTACGTAGAAGCTGCCCTGCTATGACCCTTCGCGCGATACGACTCTGGCTTGGAGGGCTGCTTCTGGTTGCTCTCGCAACTACAACGGTGTTCTATTTCCGCCAGAATGCGGGCTTGCAGGTTGGAGGAGCAATCTCGTTTCCAAAAATGGCTTGGCTTGCCTACGCGCTCGTAGCTTGGTTTCTCCTGCCATTCTTTCTTTGGCGGGACCAACGGATTGATAAACCGGTTCGAAAGCTATTTGGGCTGTTCTGGTTCTTCATGATGGCACGAGGCCTTATCGAAGTAATCCTCATCTATGCATTTGGCCACTGGCACCCGTGGTATGGGATTGCCCATGACCTCGCTGCCTTTCTTCTGGTAGCCGGGTTACGGCGCGGTGTATGCCCGTCGAATCCTGTTTCCCGGAGAGCCCTCCGGTTCACGGGGGCGCTTCTTGTGGGTCTCATCGCAGAGACTTGTTTTGCTGGAATGTTCCTTCAGACCGGAGTGCATGAGTCCTCCACCTACTTCGCCTCCAGTTCTGCACAGTGGAATTTTGTCAATACCACCACGATCCTCGTTCTAGCTTTCGTTCTCCCTGACTTTCTGGCGACTCTCGTGAGGTTATGGTTTCCAGGAACTTCCAGAGATACCTCAAAAACTTTTAGTCGGTGCCGTTCTGTCGCCTCGATAGGGGTAAGTGTGATCACCATCGCAGCCTTGGGGCTATGGTCCTTTATGATGGACCTCGAAAGACGGGGCTCTCATTTCCAAGAGACGGGCTCCCAGATCATTGACTCTCTCAAGATTTTCGCGAAGGATTTTCGCAGAAACGATGCCGGCAGAATGAATGATTTCATTCTGGGAGGAGAAGCCGGCTGGATCCTCGCGGAGCATGAACACGAACACGAGGTCGAGGTGCTCAGGTGGATTCCAAGTGAGACCGATTCGAAGCTGAATGACTTCTTCGTCGAGCTTAGAAAGCAGCGACCGACCCTTCTGGATGTGGTCTTCAAGCTGCATTTGCTTGATGAAATTGTTTCTGAGAATGAAGCGCGTGGGACCTTCCGCTTCGAGATTACCACGGCGAGTCAGACTGATTACGGGTTGATACAATCTCTGTTTCAGCGAGGAAAGGATGGCCGTTGGAGAATCGCGTCGGGCAAGCTCATTAAGGGCTGGACCGTGAGTGGCCCTACAAATCATTTTGTCGATGAGGCCCGGGAGAGGGGAGTCGACTTTGTGCTTGAGGTCGATCCACGTTTCGATGGTGACCGTGGCTGTAAAGGTCACGAATGCCCGGGGCCATATAAACTCACTTTTGAAACGATGCGCCATGCTTATGCGGGTGCTGCTACCGCCGACTTTGATAATGACGGGTACGATGACGTCTTCCTTTGCAACGGCAGACAACCGGTTCTTTACCGAAATCAGGGAGATGGAACCTTTATTGACCAGACAAGGTCCGCAGGGCTGGGCAATTTATGGCATATCAACGTTGCCTGCTTCTCGGACATCGATAACGATGGTGACCAAGACCTTTTCCTCGGCGCCTTCTTTGGCCCCAATCATCTCCTACTCAATAACGGAGATGGAACCTTCCAAGATGCTACCAAATTGTCAGGAATCAAAAGCCACGACTACGTGACGTCTCTTTCGTTCTTTGATTACGATACCGATGGAGATCTCGACCTGTATCTTGGACGTTTTGTAAACGCTGAGACATCCTTTCCGGATTCCTTTCTCTACACGCGGAACGGCGAGCCAAACATTCTTTACCGTAACAACGGGAATAATACATTTACCGATGTAACCGAAGAGTCTGGCTTGGGAGATATCGGACTGACTCTTGCGATAGGGGCTGCGGATTACGACGAAGATGGAGATCAGGACATCTATGTTGCCAACGACTTCGGCCGGAACGCCCTCTACCAGAATCAGGGCAATGGCACCTTTCAAGATGTAGCGAAAGAAACTGGTGCTCTGGGAATTGGAGGTAGCATGAGCACAAGTTGGGGCGATTATGACAATGACGGACGACTAGACCTTTACGTTGGTGCCGTGCGCTCAAACCAGCGCTGGTTCGTCCAGCCGATCACCGCCAAAAGAGTTGTATGGAAATTCATTCGGGAAGGAAAGATTGGTAATGATAATCCTATCCTTACTGATTTGCAGAACTATATGGGGGACGACTGGCCCAACATTGGAAATGTCGCAATGGCTGGAAATGCCCTCTTTAGACAGAACGAGGACCATACTTTTACGAATGTGTCGGAGGAAGCGGAAAGCCGGCCAGCCGGGTGGTATTGGAGTTCTGGTTTCCTCGATATCGATAATGATGGAGATCTTGACATCTATGCGACAGACGGATGGATCACGGGCAAAGATCCCCACGACTTGTGAGCGGCATTCAACTCCGGTGCGGTCGCATCGGACAGGCCGTTCGCAAAGGGATATCTCTACAGCGACGCATTCATCGGAGAACGGTCGTTCAACGGAAACGAACGAAATCGTCTTCTGGTCAACCTTGGTAATGGCAAGTTCGTTGAAGGCGCCACAGCTTATGGAGTGGATAGCCTGGGGGATGGACGCGGAATGGCCAAGGCGGACTTTGACCGCGATGGCGATGTGGACCTCATAATCACCAACTACAAAGACAGGGCCCACTACTATGTAAACAAGGTCGCGAAGGGGCACTGGCTACAGATTCGTCTACGGGGACGGCAGAGCAACAGGGATGGAGTCGGATCGACCATTCGCATCAGCGCCGGAGATGACCGGCAGATGAGGGTTGTATCGGCTGGAGATGGCTACGCTTCGCAGTTTTCCCGGGTAGCCCATTTCGGGCTCGGAGAGAACGAAGTGATCGAGGAGTTAGAGGTGTTGTGGCCTAATGGTAAAAAGCAAATCTTCGAAGGAATTCTGGCTGATCAGATGATCGAAATAGATGAGGATATAACCAAAGTAAGGGTGATCAAGGCACGGAAAGCAACATCTAGCCCTTCCGATCGCTAAGCGATTCCCACGTTTAATTTGTGGGTCTATTTCAGAGGACGGTTGATCGGGACGACGGTGTTTTAGGCAGGGGCCTTGCTTGTGTCACTGATGACGAAAAGAACACATAGCGTGTAAGCGGAGGACCAAACACTATTATGGATGCTTTCAATTCTGTCGGAACGTAAGTAGACTACTTCAATACTTATGAGTTCTCAAGTGCCCCCTCCACTGGTCCCATTTCAGCACCCTAGCTATTTGGTTCGTCGAAAGGTGTTCAAGCTGGTCGGCGGGGCGTTTCACGTTTTCGATCCGGCGGGCAACGTAGTGTTATACTCCAAGCAAAAGGCTTTTAAGCTAAGGGAGGACATCCGGATATACACGGGCGAAGACATGGGCACAGAGGTCTTGACGATTCGGACTGACAAAATCATCGACCTAGGGGCCACCTATCATGTGCATGATTCCCAGCAAGGAGGAGTGCGGGTGGGGAGCCTTAAAAGGAAGGGGTTAAAATCGATGCTGCGGGATGAATGGATCATTCTGGATCCATCGGGGCAGGAGGTCGGTATCATTCAGGAAGACAGTGTTGCTTTGGCTCTGCTGCGACGACTCATGGTGGGCTGGTTATTGCCCCAGAAATATAACGGGACTATAGGGAATAATCCCGTTTCTTTATTTACTCGAAACTTTAATCCAACCGTCAGTAAGGTCAGTCTGGAATTTAGTATGGATACCCATGGTCAGCTCGACCGACGCCTGGGGATCGCGGCCGCGATCATGCTGTTGGCAATCGAGGGAAAACAGGGTTGAGATTGGTTGTCCTTAACAGCAGCAAATAGGCGAGCAGGTTTGGTGGCGCCTCTTGTGACACCCGCCGGAACGATGGGAGGTTTCGGGTCTTGCCCGGGCAGCTGGTCTGCAGACAGTGTTGCGCATGATATCAGCGAAATAATGGTCCGATAGTTTGTGGGATTTCTCCTTTTAGTGCTCAGAGTAATCCTGAGATTATTTTTTACTGAAGAGATCGTCACCAAGCAGTGACATTCGCCTCATTTTCGATTGGCTTTTAGTTCGCAAGTGATAGCGCATATCTAATGAGCTCTGGAGTCCACCCGCCGCCTTTGCAAAAGACTTCTCACCGCGGCCTTTTGTTCAAGATTTGCCTTCCAGTTCTTGGAGTTCCGTTGGCGATCGGGCTGACCTTGTTCCTCATTTATGGCACCCACACCAAGCATAAGAGTAGAAGCACCATCTGGTGGACCGAGCGAGGTCGGAATCTTATCCCTCCCACCGCCACCGAGATTATTCTACGGCAAGATTTTCTCGATCACTATGCGATCTATAGGGTCTCTGAGAAAGACCTTAATCTATTCCTCGATAAACGCTTCGCCTACTCAGGAACGACGCTTGACTCATTCAATGAGAGGCGGCCGGTGGACTCTGCGTGGATTGGAAAGACGACCGGACCAATGGGCTGGAAAGTTCCGCCTGATACCGTTTTTTACAGCTATGCGGCAAGTAATGGAGGGACTCATAACTACTATCACGACACCGCAACAGGGCTCACTTATCAAGAGTCAGCCTACTGGTAGGTCTTAATCATGCGGCCTCCGATTTAGTTGTGCCCATTCCGGTGTCAGGAGGAATGGCGCGAGTGTATAAGGGCTGTGAACGCCGGGTTGAACGGAGCGAGAACGATCGAATCTCACAAGACTAACGGCCCACAGGTTGGCCCTGTAGGAGTAAACTTCTGTGATGCGTCGAAAGATCGGCATCCAAGGAGTGAAGACACTGGTGAGTAAAGAGCAGCACCGGAGCTCGCCCTTGCTCTTGGCGGGCAGAGGACTTCTAGGGATTCTCTGGGATAAGGTTCGATTGGCATCCACGGACTATTTGTGGTGCACCCTTATCAAGCGGTGCGCTGAGTGTCGTGGAGCTCGTTGATGGAATGGATTAAGTTCTCGGAGCTCAATCCTCTGATGGCGCTTAAGATGGCCCCCACTCGACAGAATGAATGGCTCCGGGTCAAGTTAGGTAGGGGTTCTGGATCGATCTTCCTATAACGCTTCGATGCTTGCTTTAGCAGGTCATCGGTTCCTGTTCGCTAGTAGGCAAAAGGTTTTTTCAGCGTGGCTGATACATTCGTGGGAGGATTTCCGCATGGAATATTGGGAGACGAATCAAGCTCACCAGATCAGGTTGTGCCGCGACCGGCTAAGTTCCCGTCAGAATCCAATAACAACGCTATGACCGGATTACAAAGAAGGCCCTCGTTTGCAATGGCAGATTGAAATGCAGTCGAGGTACTATGGTGAAATGAGATTTCCGCTCCTTCTTTGGGTGGTTGGCCTGCTGGCGGCTTATGGCGAAAAATGCCTCGGAGGCTCCTTCGAGGACGTAGCCCCACAAGCTGGCCTTACTCATGAGCACTATCCTTCGGGCCGAGCGCCCTTGATGGGCATCCAAGCCTTTATGGCGGGGGGAGCCGCGGCCGTCGATTATGATAACGATGGCTGGACCGATTTATACTTCACCCGGCTCGATCAGTCAGACCTCCTCTATCGAAACGTGGGAGACGGCACCTTCGAGGATGTGACCACACGCGCATTCGGCCACGGGCATCTCGCCAGCATTCATACTAACGGATGTGCGTGGGCGGATATCGATAACGATGGAGATCAAGACCTGTATGTCACTAGTTTACAATCAAACCGGTATTACCTGTTTATCAATGATGGACAGGGGTCCTTTTCCGAGGAGGCTCAAGTTCGCGGGGCGTCTCTTATGGGCTCCGATCTTCACTATGGGTTTAGTGCCAGCTTCGGCGACTACGATAACGACGGTTTTTTAGACATCCACGTGAACGAGTGGCGCACCGCCGAACAAAATTTGACTCGAAGCCCTTCAAATACAAAATTGTTGCGCAACCGAGGAGCGTTGGCCCCGGGCCATTTTGATGATGTGACGGCCGCAGCTGGCGTTCTCATGGAGCTTCCAATGGGGGGGTCGATGGCCTTCTCCTCCCGCTTTCTGGACTTGGATTTCGATGGGTGGCCAGAATTACTCGCCGTCTCCGATGGGGGCACGAGTCGCCTATTTTGGAATAATCGCGATGGCACCTTTACGGATGGCACTCGCGAAGCAGGTGTAGGCACTGATCAGTATGGGATGGGAATGGCAGTGGGCGATTTCGATGCAGACGGCGATTTCGATTGGTTTATCACCTCGATTCACGGGCATAACGGAGGCGATGGAAACCGACTTTTCCGTTATGACGGTAACCGGCGATTCACGGACGTTACCGACCAGAGCAGAGTTCGGATTGGAGGATGGGGGTGGGGATGCAGCTTTCTTGACTATAACAATGATGGTGATCTCGACCTCATGATGGTGAACGGAATGAACGGAGTGGCGGATGACATGTCCCTCTTATGGCGGAATACGGGTGGAGGGGTGATGTCCCAGGTAAACTTCTTTGAGGGAATAACGGACAATAGAATTGCAACCGGCACTTTAACGCTCGATTACGACAATGACGGTGATGTGGACCTTCTCGTAGTAAACAATGGCCACAAGCCAATACTCTATCGGAACAATAGCAGCACGAGGATGGACTGGTTGCAGGTCAAGGCAGTCGGCACGCGCTCAAATCGTGATGGAGTGGGAGCAATAGTCCGTCTTTATACCAGCGACTCCGACGTGCCGCTCTCGCGGTTCGTTGATGGCGGAAGCAACTTCCTTGGCCAAAATGAACGGAGAGTTCATTTCGGACTGGGAGAGTTAACTCGCAGCATCGATAAGTTAGAGGTTACGTGGCCGTCGGGGCGGATCCAGAGGCTTTACGATATACTTCCCAATCAGGTTCTTACGGTCACTGAGCCTCTTCCCCGGCAACTCAGCCTGACACGATTGTCCATGCTC
>MDSV01194843.1_pt1 | contig 14650 bp, 20 predicted proteins | sample 810851 | NCBI WGS metagenome assembly MDSV01 (sample SAMN05326640, study PRJNA326480) | marine metagenome | isolation source: seawater | place: Atlantic Ocean: North East | collected 2012 | reverse complement strand
TAGATTTTTCAGCAACAGCATCCTCATAATCGCCAAATAATTTTATTCTTTCTTTCAAAAATTCATCCAGCCATTTTTGTGAGTCTTTTCTGGTAGTAGGAAACCAAAAATTTTTGGTATCACCAGGATGATCCTTAAAATTAGTTTCAATAAATTTTTTAAGCAAAGATGTATTTTTAGTTTCTTTGATTTTTGAAATTTCAGGAATCTTTATATCTTTGGTTAATTTTTTTCTATTATCTTCATCGAAACTCCATTTCTCTCCTTTGGGTTTCCCATTTTTATTCATTAATAAATTTGTTTTAGTTCTCACAATTTTATAAAAATTAGCCATAAATGGTCTTTTATTTTTTGAAAGATAATTTTTAAATTCATTTCTATTAATTAGAAACATCGGGGTTTTAATTTGATTAATCTTTATTGATTTTTTTTTGCAAAAATACAAAATCTTCTTTTCAAAAAATTTATCTTCTATCTCAAAAAAACTTATCTCCGTAATTTTTTTTTCTTTAATTGTTTTTTCAAGTTTTTTTTCATAGGAAATTTTAAAATCTTTATTTAAGTCTTTATAAATTAAATTAAAATTTTTAGATTTAAGTTCATCACGAAATGACCTCATTGAAGATAAAAATAACAAAATTTTATTTTTATGATGCTTTTCGAAAGTACAGAGATCATAATCTTCTGCCATATAAAAAATATGATCTTTAAAATCATTGAGGTATTTTGGGGCGAATAACTGATTACCAAGTATTAAAAAAAGCTTCATATTATGATAAAGTACACATTTTAAAGAGTTATTACACGCGTCATTATTTGCGTTTAAATAATGGTTAATAATGTTATTTTCATTCATGAAAAAAGTTATTTTAGGAGCAACAGGATCAATAGGGTCTTCGTTAGCCAAAAGTTTAGTTAGCAGCGGAGATGAAGTCCATCTGGTAGGTAGAGAAGAAGCTAGTCTATCAAGTTTAGCAAAAGAATTGAATTCATCATTTACTACTTGTGATATGCTTGAAGAGAATTTTTCAGACAAAATTTTAAGTGATCTTGGAGGAACACCAATCAATGGTTTAGCTTATTGCGTAGGTTCAATAGATTTAAAACCCTTAAAATTAATTAAGAAAAGTGATTTTATGCAGTCATTTAATTTGAATTTAGTTTCAGCTGCAGAAATAATAAAGGCTTTGGCTGACAATTTAAAACAGAATAAAGGTTCAATTGTATTATTTTCTACAGTAGCAGTTAAACAAGGCTTTCCTAATCACGCAATCGTGTCTTCTGCAAAAGGAGCTGTTGAAGGTTTAACACTTGCATTGGCTGCTGAGTTTGCGCCTAATATTAGAGTTAATTGTATTGCACCTAGTTTAACAAAATCAAAAATTTCAGAATTTTTACTAAAGAATGAAAAAATAGCTGAGAGCATTGCTAAAGTTCATCCTCTAAAAAGAATTGGTGAAGGAACCGATTCTTCTTCTGTTGCTAAGTTTTTATTAAGTGGAGAGAGTTCTTGGATAACTGGTCAAATATTTGGTGTTGACGGTGGAAGATCAACTGTCGCATAACAATATAGAGAAAAAAACCTTATAATTATCACATGAAAAAAATTTTAATTTTTTTATTTATTTTAAGTTTAAATAATCTACTATTTGCTGCTGGTGGTGATGGTGGCAGTAGTGGTGGTAGCGATTCTTCTTCAACTTTGCTATATGATCAAGCTGTAAAATTGGTAAAAAGAGCTGGAAAATTAGAAAAAAAAGAGAATGATGAGAAGGCAAAGAAACTATACAGCCAAGCATTTAAAAAATTAAAAACTGCATATGAATCTGATAAAAAAAATCCAGACATATTAAATTATATGGGTTTTACATCCAGAAAGAGTGGCAAATTTAAAGAAGCAGAAACTTATTATCTTAAAGGTTTAGACTTAGATCCAAAACACAATGGCATTAATGAGTATTTAGGAGAACTGTATGTTCAAACCAATAGAATAGATAAAGCAAACGAAAGACTAGCAGTTTTAAAGAATTGTAATTGTGAAGAATATCAAGATTTAGAATTAATTATCAAAACTAGAGGAACAAAAATCTATTAAGAAATATCTAGAGCGTACTTTTTAAGTTTTTCAATTGGTATTAATTCTAAAGTTTTAATATTAGTTTTCTTTAAATAAATTGAACAAGCCACATTTTCTTCAATAGCTTTTGCATACCAAGTAGCGCAAAGACACCAAGAATCTCCGTCTTTTAGTCCAGGAAATCCAAATTCAGGATGGGGTGTTATTAAGTCGTTTCCAACTTTTTTTGACCATTGTAAAAATTTTTCAGTTACCTTTGCACATACCGTGTGAACACCTTGATCAGCTAGATCAGTATTACAGCAGCCGTCTCTATACCACCCAGTTATAGGGTCATTAGAACACGACTCAATAGGCTCACCAAAAACATTTTTTTGAACATTGTTACTCATTTTGAAAAAACATTAGCTATTTTATCATCAATCTCAGCGTTAAAAGAAAAAGATCTTCTCTCGCCTTTAGATAAAAAAGGATAAACTGTATGCATTAAATAATTTGGAAAAAGTAGGACATCTCCAACTTTTGGAATATGATTAAAAATACTTTCATTTAAGAACATTTTATTACCATTAATAAAGTCTATACTTCCGTGGGTCTTTATTTTTTTTTCTCCTTTTTTAGTTAATTTAGGAATCTTTAAATATCCTACACCTGAAATATGACCATTATGAAAATGAACTGGATTATAATCATTTGAAAATTGTCTGACTACCCAAAAATTTTTAATTTTAATTTTTTTAGGTTTTTTACCCACACTCTTTTTTATAAAATCTTTAATACTTTTTTCAATAATTCTTTTTAAATTCTTATTCACAAAAGATTTTGGTAAATAAATTTCTTGCTTCACTTGTCCTACCAATTTTTTTGAATAGTCATATTTTTTATTTAGATGTTTTTTAGAGGTAATTTTGTCTACTTCTAAATTAATTTTATTTATTAAGAAATTGGAGAATTTAAGTTTAGCTATTTTTGGACCAAATGGACTTAAAACTTTCATATTATAGTTTTGTAGGATTTGGTTGGCCTTTATAAACCTTTTCAGGATCAAATTTTTTTTCTTTTTCCTTAAATATTATTTCTATCTGCCTAGTATCTTTTATGGGTCCTAGAGGTATAGATCTATAAAAACAAGATTCATAACCTACGTGGCAACTTGCACCCTCACCAATATCAACTTTCATCCATAAGGCATCTTGATCATCATCAATTCTAATCTCCAAAACTTTTTGAACAAAACCGCTTGTCTTGCCTTTGTGCCACAAAGAGTTTCTAGATCTACTCCAGTAGTGAGCTTCCTTTGTTTCGATTGTTTTTTTTAAAGCCTCATCGTTCATATAACCGTGCATAAGCACATTGCCAGATTTATAATCAGTAGTTGTGACTGGTATAAAACCGTTGGTATCAAATTTTGGAGATAGAAATTTACCTTCTTCTACCTCTAATATATTTTCTCTCTTTTTAAACATGGGCGTAAAATAGTGAAAAAAAGACAAAATAGCAATTTGCATTAATCAGCTATGTCCTATAAATATATCCACATTATGAAATTGGTTAAAGATGTAGATAAAATACAAGGAAAAAATCAAGAAGTCACAGATAAACAGGCTGAAGAAGCAGTTAAAACTATATTAACTTGGATTGGAGAAGATCCTACTAGAGAAGGTCTCTTAGAAACACCAAAAAGAGTCGTGAAAGCTTTCAAAGAATATTATCAAGGATATCATCAGGATGCCAATAAAGAATTATTAAAAACTTTTGGAGATGTTGAAGGTTATGACGATATGGTTGTAGAGAAAGACATCAGGCTAGAAAGTCATTGTGAACATCATATGGCACCAATTATAGGTGTCGCTCATGTTGCGTACATTCCAAATAAAAAAGTGGTTGGACTTAGTAAATTAGCAAGAACTGTTGATATTTTTTCGAAAAGATTACAAACACAAGAAAGACTTACTATGCAGATAGCCAATACTTTAATGAAAGCTTTAGATGCTAAAGGAGTAGCTGTTACAATTGACGCCGCCCACCAATGCATGACAGTCAGAGGTATTAAAAAACAAAAAGCTACTACTGTCACAAATTATTTCTTAGGTTCTTTTAAGGAAGACTTAAGTTTTCAAAATAGATATTTAAGATATATTGCGAAATAACATGTCTGAAAAATTTAAAGCTTTAGTTATAGATAATCAAAAAGAAATATTTACAAGAGACATTAAAGAAATTAATTTAACTGATCTAAAAGACGGTAATGTTTTAGTTAAAGTAGATTATTCAAGTTTAAATTATAAAGATGCAATGATCCTTAAAGATGGAGGAAGAATTGTGAGAAAATTTCCATTTGTCCCAGGAATAGATTTTTCAGGAACAGTAGTTAAAAGTGAAGATAGCAAATTCAAAAAAGATGACAGAATTATTTTGACTGGCTTTAGAGTTGGAGAGGCATTTTTTGGTGGATTTTCACAATATGCAAAAGTAGATTCAAATTTTTTAATCAAAGCGCCAGAAGGATTAACCAATCATCAGTCAATGATGTTAGGAACAGCAGGCTTTACTGCTTTGCTTTGCTCATTTGCTGTAAAAGCAAAAGAAGAATTGTTGTTAGGAGAAAAAGTAAAAGATGTTTTAGTCACAGGTGCAACAGGAGGAGTTGGTAGTATAGCCACTATGGTTTTGTCAAAAATGGGATATGATGTTCATGCTGTTACAGGAAAAAAAGAAAAAGCCGATTACTTAAAAGGATTAGGAGCGAAAAATATTATTGATAGAAAAGAATTTGAAGGTGAAAGTAAATTATTAGAAAAAGGGATTTGGGACGGAGTCGTAGATACAGTAGGAGGATCAGCACTTACTAAAATATTAGCTCAAACAAAGCCTGGAGGAATTGTTGCTGCATGTGGGAACGCTGGAGGAATTAAAATTAACACAACAGTAATGCCTTTTATAATTAGAGGAGTAAAATTATGGGGAATTGATTCTTCAGGATCATCAATTAAAAGGAGAGAATTTATTTGGAATGAAGGTATAAAATTAATTGATTTTGACAAATTAAATAGTTTTACAAAAGAGCTTTCGTTTAACGATTTATTAGATACATATCCGAAGCTTCTTCAAGGTGAATTCTTTGGGAGAGCTGTAGTAAATCCTAATAAATAAGCTATATTAAACTCATAAACATGAACTGGGATAAATTAAAAATTTTTCATGCTGTTGCTGAGGCAAGTAGTTTTACCAAAGCCTCTGCAATATTAAATTTAAGCCAATCAGCTATTAGTAGGCAAATTCAGTCTTTAGAGCATGATTTAAAAATCAAATTATTTGAGAGGCATGCTAGAGGTTTAGTTTTAACTGACAATGGGAAATATCTGTTTAAAACAGCTCACGAAGTGATCTCAAAATTGAAAGACGTAGAGTCTAATTTTAGTGATGATAAAAATAAATTGAACGGAAAACTAACTGTAACTACCGTTGTCAGTTTTGGAACTACCTGGTTAACTCCTAGAATTCAAGAATTTATGACTCTTCATCCAAATATTGAAGTAGAGCTAATTTTTGATGATAAAGAATTAGATTTAAGTACTCGTCAAGCAGATATAGGCATATGGATGAGACGACCAAAACAACTTAATTACATTCAAAAAAAATTTATAAATTTTCGTTATCATTTGTACGGGTCAAGTTCTTATTTAGAAAAACATGGTTATCCTAAAAATATAAGCGATCTTCAACAACATAAATTTATTTCCTATGGTCGAGGAGCTCCTTCACCTGTTTTTAATCCGGATTGGTCATTAAAACTTGGTGCTAAAGATAGTAAAAAAAGAAAACCAATAATGAAAGTAAACAGTGTTTATGGATTGTTGTTAGCTGCTCAGAGTGGAGTTGGATTAGCAGCTTTACCAGATTATATAGCTCACAATGTTTCAAATTTAATAAAAGTCCTTCCCACAGTTGAAGGACCAGAAACAGAAACTCATTTTGTTTACCCTAGCTCTCTTAAAAATGTTGCTCGAGTTACAGCGTTTAGAAATTTTATTTTTAGCAAAGTAGGTGAATGGCAATTTTAAATTTTATACTTCCTTTTATAGTTTTGATTACCCTGGTAGTTTTTATCCATGAGTACGGACATTATTATTTTGCCAAAAAATTCGGTGTTAAAGTAACAGATTTCTCAATCGGGTTTGGCAGAGAGATATTTGGATTTAATGACAAATCAGGTACAAGGTGGAAATTTTGCATGATACCACTAGGGGGGTACGTTAAATTTTTTGGTGATAGAAATGTATTTAGTGAAGCTGAACAAAAAGAATTATTAAAAAAATATAATACAGATGATCAAAAGAAACTTTTTGTTACAAAACCTTTATATCAGAGGTCAATAGTAGTTGCAGCAGGGCCATTCGCTAATTTCGTTTTAGCTATTTTAATTTTTTCTTTAATTTATATATTTTCTGGTAAAGATTTTACTCCTGCCAAAATTAATGAGGTTCAAAATAATAGTCCAGCTTATGTCGAAGGTGTAAAAAAAGATGATTTAATTATTTCTATAGACGAAAAGAAAGTAAAAAGTATTCTTGAAGTCTCTGCTTTTATTAACACTTCTACGAAAGAAAAAATTAATTTGAAAGTTTTAAGAAATAATGAAGAAATAAATTTTAAAATAAAGCCAAACATTACAAAATCTCAAGATTCACTTGGAAACAATATCAATAAAAAAATTATTGGTATTAAAATTGTTGCTCCTAACAATGAGTTTAATAAAGAAAAATTAGGCCCGGCAAAAGCTATATACTATGCAATTCAAGAAACGTGGTTTGTAACCACAAGCTCATTGAAGTTTATTTTATCAATATTTAAAGGCAGCGGGGATACTTCAAATCTAGGAGGCCCAATTAAGATAGCAAAAATAACTGGTCAAGTAGCTCAGCACGGTTTGGTGGCTTTTTTGAGCATAACAGCTTACATTTCAATAAGTTTAGGTTTAATTAACCTTTTTCCAATTCCTATGCTAGATGGTGGACATCTTATGTTTTATAGTTTTGAAAAAATATTAGGTCGGCCACTAAAAGAAAAAACTCAGGAGGGATTTTTCCGAATCGGTCTTTTTTTGATAATTTTCTTAATGGTTTTTACTACTGTGAACGATATTAAAGATTTAAGCTTATTTTAAGCCATTTTTTAGCATCAAAAAAGTCAATAAAATCAACATTAATTTTAACACAATATATTGTATTAACAATTTTATAAAATACTATAAAAAAATGTTGATTTTACTTACTAATTGTAGAAATTCAAAAATATATAGCAAAATGGCATAAAACAAAAAGGGGCATAAATGAACAAAAAACAATTAGTTGCAAAAATATCGTCCACATTGGGTCAAAGTAAAGCAGATGCTGAGAGAACTTTTGACTCAATCACGACAATTATTTTAGATGCTTTAAAAGGCGATGAAACAGTAAAAATTGCTGGTTTTGGTACCTATAAAGTTGCAAAGAGGAAAGCAAGAGTAGGAAGAAATCCAAGAACAGGAGAGTCTATTCAAATTTCAGCTTCTCAAAAAGTTAAGTTTTTACCTGCTAAAAGCTTGAAAGAAATGTTTAATAAATAAGCATTATTGTTTAGTAGCTCCCTTTTTTTGGGAGCTATTAAAATTCCACATATCTCAAATACGACTTCAACATTGCATTTTCATCATATCTAATCTCAATTCATATCAATTCTAACATGTGTTTAATTGACTATAACAATTTTTAACAAAGGAGTTATATGAAAAAACATCTATTAAAATTAATATTAAGTATCACTGTTTTTTGTAGTTTTTCAGAAATAGCATTTGCTGAAACAACTATGTCTGCAGAAGGTCAGTACATTTTCAATTCTTTAGCTTTTTACATTGGAGGAGTTCTAGTTGCGTTCATGGCAGCTGGTTTCTGTATGTTAGAAAGCGGCTTAGTTACAACTAAAAGTGTGTCATCAATTGGAGCAAAAAATATAGGAAAATTTGCTATTTGTTCGATAATTTTCTTTTTATTTGGTTATAATATGGCGTACGGTATCCCAGAAGGTGGTTATTTTGGATCATTCTCAACTTGGAGTGCTGGTTCAGAAATTGGCACCGGATATTCAGATAGTTCTGATTGGTTCTTTCAAACCATGTTTGTTTGTGCGACTGTTTCTATAGTTTCTGGAGCAGTAGCAGAGAGAATTAAAATTTGGCCTTTCTTTGCTTTCGCAGTGATTATGTCAGGTTTTATTTATCCAATTTCAATGGGTTGGCAATGGGGAGGTGGCTGGTTAAGTGCAGCAGGCTTTTCAGATTTTGCAGGCTCTACTATAGTTCACGCATGCGGTGGTGCAGCAGCTTTAGCTGGTGTAATAGTACTAGGTGCAAGAGAGGGAAGGTTTACTTCTAGCGGTGGAAAAAGAATAATGGTTCCATTTGCTGCATCAAGTATTCCACTAGTAACACTAGGAACATTTTTACTTTGGTTTGGTTGGTTTGGCTTTAACGGCTTTAGTCAACTTGCTATGGGTACATTTGACGATGTAAACGCAATTTCTAAAATTGCAGTCAACACTCACCTTGCTGGTGCAGCAGGCACAGTAACTGGCGCAGCCGTAACAAGACTTATCGGAGGTAAAACAGACATTATTATGATGTTGAATGGTGCCTTAGCTGGTCTTGTAGCAATTACCGCAGAACCATTAACACCATCACCAGGTTTAGCGATAGTTATTGGTTCAATAGGTGCATTGATTATGTATTTTGGAACTAAAATGTTAGAAAGTTTTGGTATAGATGATGTAGTAGGAGCAATACCTGTACACATGTTTGCTGGAATTTTTGGAACATTAGTAGTGCCAATAAGTAATAGCGGTACATCTTTTGGAACCCAGTTTGTAGGAACGTTGTCGATTTGCGTATTTAGTTTTGTGCTTTCTTATCTAGTTTTCTTATCCTTGAAAAAAACAATAGGTTTAAGAATAAGTAAAGCAGCAGAAAAACAAGGTACAGATAAATCTGAAATAGGCGTGACTGCTTACGCAATTAGAGACTAAATAAAATTCTATTTTTTGAATAGAATAAAAAAAAGCCCAGTGCCCTCGCTGGGCTTTTTTAATTTAAACTTTATTTTCTTCCCAAAGTTTTTTCCAGTCTTTGTTAGGAGATAGGCCAAATGCTGAATTGATATTGGTGCAGTGTATCGAGAGCGAAGGCACTGGTGAAATACACATCTCTTCTTTATATATTTCGTGCAGAGGGGATTCAAAAGGGTAGTGTTCCTGTTTACACATACTAGTTAATTTATCCCAATGTTTTTCAATTATTTTCTTACTCATTAAAAATGTACACAAAGTTTCATTTATTTGACGCCAATGATAGTTTTCTCCTATAAATAACTTAGTATTTTCTGCCTTCATATATAAAAATGGATAATCGGTTGGACATATAATTAAATCTTTTTTCGTAATAGAAGCTATTCTTTCATATGCAAATATCATTTCCGAAATACTTTGATTTTCATGAACATAATCATCTTCAACAAAGTACACCAAATCTTTTGAAGATTTAGATAGTTCTAAAGATTTATAGATATTACACATATTAGATATTTGATTGAATGTGCTTTTTTCATTTTTTTGATTTTTTTGATTTATTTTGTTTTTAAATTCATCAATTTCTAGGTTTACTAATTTGTAATCTAGCTTGGATTTTTTTATAAGATTTTCTATTTTTTCTAAGTTGTCCTTGCTTGAATTGTGATCTACTATGAAAATTCTAAATACTATATTTTGATGATTTTTTTTTGACTCAATTACACTTTTTAAAATTGAGTTAATTGAACGTAAAGTATATTCTATTTTTTCTCTTTCAAATATTCTTTCTTTATTTTGAGTAAGCATTTGTACACTAGCGCAAGTTCTAATAATTATATCTAAGGATTTTACGACTCTCGTGATTTTTACTTCTCCCAGAGGCAAATTAATGGATTTTTCTCCTTGAATACTTAAAGTATTATTTATCGATTTATCTAGTGTTGGAATAAAAAAGGTATTTTGATCGATTATCTCATATCCCATCAATCTACATAATTTAATAAAGATTTTTTTTAGAAAATTTGACTTAGTATTATTTTCAATTTTTTTCATTATAGTTTATAATTATTAGCATGAATATAAAATCATCCCAAGTTCTAGTTGAAGAAGCATCTAAAGAAATTAAAACCCAAAAGGCTGAAGAAGTAGTACAAGCCTTAAAAAAGGGAGAAACCACATTAATTGATATTAGAGACATTAGGGAACTTTGGAAAGAAGGAACCCCAGAAGGTGCCATCCATATACCAAGAGGTATGCTTGAATTTTGGCTAGACCCTGAAAGCTCTTATTACAAAGATAGGAAAATAGGAGAAATAAAAAACATGGTTTTATTTTGTGCACTAGGAATGCGATCAGCTTTGGCAACGAAATCTTTAAATGATATGGGATTTGAAAATGTGTCCCATGTTGACGGCGGTTTTGATGCTTTAAAGAAGATAGGCTTAAAAATTATTACAAAAGAAAAAAAATAACTATCTAGAAAACTCGTTTAAAGCAAACTCTAATCTATCTTGACCCCAATAAAGTTTATTATTAACTATGAATGTTGGAGCACCAAAAACGCCCTTATTAAATGCGTCATTAGTTTTTTCTTTGAGTAAGTTTTTAACATTTTCATTGGATGATCTTAAAATAAAAGTCTTTGGATTAATTTCAAGGTTTTTTAAAACTTTATCAATAATGAGCTGGTCGTTCATATTTAATCCATCTTTCCATATTGCATCAAAAATTTTGTCAATATAATAACTTTGAAAATCATCTTCTTCTGAAATTAAGACACCACGCATTAAGTTAAGAGTTTTCACCGGAAAGTAGGAGTTAAATTTAAATTGAATTTTATTTTTTTCTGCTATTAATTTGCAATCTCGAATCATAAATTTAGCTTTTGCTGGAATAAAAGCTGGAGCCTTAATACCGTGTAAATTATGTAAACCACCTAATAAAATTGGTTTAAATTTGATTTTAATTTCATTCTTTTTCTCAATTTTTTTAATTTGTTTATGAGCAAGAAAAGAGTAAGGACTTATAAAGTCAAAATAAAAATCTACAGATTTAGTCATTAAAACCAATTTTTTTCGAAAAAAATATTCTAAAAATCCAATAAAAAACTAAACCTAAAGGTCCAGAAAAATAAGTTAAAATAAGGGATAGAGCAGTCAATATTTTAGGTACCATGTACCTCGAAGCATCTCTAGAAATCCAACTTCCTACAAAAAGACTAATAGATAAAAAATGAAGCCAAAAAATTAAAAGTATATTTTCATCAGAGAAAATCGCATAAAGATTTTCTAAACCTAAGTATAAATTAAAAGTTTCAAAAATATTTCCATCTAAATAAATTTTATAAGATAAAAAAACATAAGCAGCTGCTATAAGCAAGGGGGCAAAAATTGAATTAACTAATATTTTAGTCAAATTATTGTTTGGCATAAAAATTAACATTAACCATAGGGGTAAAACTCCCCAATTGGCAAAAAGGTATATATTTTCATTGGTAAGATATGGTGCAATGTTATTTATCATTGAAAATAATATAGTATATTAGTCGAATGAATCCCACATCAAATAAAAAAGATTTTGAAGATTTAACAACGAGTCTTAAGGATTTTGCTTATGGATATCTTGAAAAATACAACCCTTCAAAACAACAGCTTAAAGTTTTTTTATTAAAAAAATATCTTACTAAAATAAAAGGCACTAAATCAAAAAAAGAAGTTTCAGATATTATAAATGAAATAGTAGATAATCTTGAAAAAAATAGTTTAATAAACGATGAACTTTATTCTGACTCTAAAGCAAGAATGTTTCTTAGGAGAGGTTATTCGCTAAATAAAATTAATCAATCATTAAGAAGCAAAGGGATAGACAGTGGGTACATAAAAAAAAGTATAGATAAAATTAAAGATGACACAATTGAACCTGATTTTGTCTCTGCATTAAAATTATGTAAAAGAAGAAGAATTGGCCCTGTAAGACCTCATGCCAATAGAGAGTTATTTTATAAAAAGGATATGGGTATTTTAGCTAGAAGTGGTTTTAGTTTCGAATTATCAAAAAGAGTTCTGGACTTAGACGCCAAAGAATTTATGAAATTAATCAAGATTATCTGATTTTTTTTTTTCATCCTCTACAAGTAAATCTATCTTTCGTTTTAGAGAATTTTTGACAAATATAAATGATAAAACTCCAAATAAAGTAACAGATAAAATGATTATTAAAATTGTTTTAAGCATCTAAGTTTTTCGATCTTCTTATTAAAATACTAGGATTACGATAGTTTTCTTTTCCATATTCAAAAGTTTTGTCGTCAAGTGTTTTTATAATTGCACCTGCATGTTGTGCTACAGCATGTCCTGCAGCGTAGTCCCATTCATTGGCTCTTTCTTTAGCAGCATATATATCAAAATTTCCAGATGCAATAACACAAAATTTATAGGAACTTGCCATTTTCACCACAGAGGTAACATTGAATTCATTCAGTTTTTTTCTGATAAAATCTGATGGCTCGGAAATGCTAGATAATGCAATCACTTCACCTTTTGGTGTTTTTTTTTCACATTTATTTTTTTTTAATTTATTATTTTCTATTAAGTAACTATCACCCGGACCAAAGGAATAAAAAAGTTGTTTTTTCTTTGGTACACCGACTAAACCAATACAAGGTATTTTGTTAATAATTAATGCAGCATTTAAAGTGTACTCATCCTTACCTGCTATATATTCTTTAGTTCCGTCTATAGGATCAATCAACCAAAATATTTTTTCTTTATTCTTTATATTAATATTAACTGTTTCTTCAGAAATTATTTTTATATTTGGCGTTAACTCTTTTATTTTATTTGTGATAAGTTCATTAACTTTTAAATCACCATTACTGACTGGAGATTTATCCTCTTTTATTTCTATTTTTAAACCTTTTTTAAACAAATTTATTGACTCTTCCCCCGCTATTTCAAAAGTATCTAATAGTTTTTCAGTGATCGACTTTAATTCATTTTTTTGCATTTATAACCTTCTCTAGAGAGACAATTTTTAAATTCAACACTTGTTTTCCATTATTTTCAAAATTAACAGTAATTTTATTTTTAACAACTGATTGAACCTGACCTAAACCCCAATCTTTATTTGATGGGTTAATAACATAATCACCTGGTTCAAAATTAAAATGCATTATGGAAAAATCTTTTTTTTTATAATATACACACTTAATGATTAATTCTATAGGGATAAATAAATCTAAAAAAGACACAAAAGTAGTTGTAGCTATGTCTGGTGGAGTAGATTCTTCGGTTGTTGCAGGGTTGATGAAAGAAGAAGGATATAATGTGACTGGAATTACTCTTAAGCTGTATGATGATGCTAAAACATCAAAAGAAGGTAGACAATGTTGTGCGGGTCAAGATATATTGGACGCTAAAAGAGTTTCTGAACAACTTAACATTGATCATAAAATTTTATTTTATCAAAAAAAATTTAAATCTGAAGTTATTGATACCTTTATAGATAGTTATGTAGCAGGAGAAACTCCTATTCCCTGCGTTCAATGTAATCAGACTGTAAAGTTTAGAGACCTTTTTCGATATGCGAAGGACCTAAGAGCTGATGCTTTAGTAACAGGCCACTATGTATCTCGTATCCAAACAAATGGTAAGGCAAGTATGTATAGAGCAAAAGATATAAACAGAGATCAAAGTTACTTTTTATTTGGTACTTCACAAGAACAATTAGATTATCTGAGGTTCCCCCTAGGAGAAATAGAAAAAATACAAACTAGATCAATAGCTTCTAAATTGAAACTAAATGTAGCAGAAAAACCAGATAGTCAGGATATATGTTTTGTTCCTAATGGAGATTATAGTTCTGTAATTAAAAAATATAGACCAGAGTCTTTTAAACATGGAGATATTTTGGATATTTCAGGAAAAAAAATTGGAAAACATGATGGGATTATTAATTTTACTGTAGGACAGAGAAAAGGAATTAAAATTGCTAACTCTGATCCTTTGTATGTAATAAATATAAACGCAGAAAATAACACAATAATTGTGGGTCCTAAACAATCACTCATTATAAAAAAGATAAAACTTAAAAAGTTGAATATTTTAGGATCAGAAAATAATTTTAAAGAAACTATTAAGATTAAAGTTAGATCAACTGGCAAACTCTTAAAAGCTAAAATAAAATTTAAAAATAATTTGGCTGATGTTGAAATCTTAGATAACGAAACAGGCATATCTCCTGGTCAAGCTTGTGTTTTTTATTTAAATGACGAACGTGGGGATAAAGTTTTAGGAGGTGGCTGGATAGATAAGACCACAAACATTAATTTATCCACGTAATTCACAGCATAAAATCTCGCACGCAAAAGGTGATATCAATTTTTTTTAAATATGATTTAATATTATTAATTAAGGGGCAACTCTTAACTGGCCATTTAAGGAAAAACCGAGAGGTTCAAGCTTAAAGGGCAGAAAG